>PDYJ01002406.1_pt1 | contig 15439 bp, 13 predicted proteins | sample 1430841 | NCBI WGS metagenome assembly PDYJ01 (sample SAMN07237672, study PRJNA390542) | Gut metagenome, whole genome shotgun sequencing project. | isolation source: fecal pellets | host: Mus musculus | place: USA: New York, NY | collected 2016-10 | reverse complement strand
TAGTCGGTAATGTCAAGAAAGGACGCGTAAAACTCTTCTTTCCAGCCGGCTGAAGAGACATTGCTTGGTGCAGTAAGATCTATCGAAGATGGCGTACTCGACGATGTTGACGTTGCTTTCGGCGCTCACGTTCGCCCGATTCAAGATATTCCTGACGGAACAGTTTGCGCTGCTGTTCGCCACACTTCCAGTACTTTCCTTGAAGTTGAATTAAAGGGCAAAACTTGTCATGCTGCTCGTCCCCATTTGGGATGCAGCGTTGTTGAAGCAGCTGTTTTAGCAACTAACGCAGTCAATGCTATTTGGATGAACCCGGGCAAAGTCTGGTCTGCCAAGGTAACAGCAATCAACTGCTGCGGTTCTGCCTCCAACATCATTCCGGACCATGGCAAGATGATCTTAGACTGCCGTGCTCAAGATAATCCGACAATGAAAGAAATGTTGGACAAAATTAAGAGAGCCATCCTTAATGCCGCTGAGGCAGTCGGCGTTGAAGCTACCGTTAATTTTCCCGGCGGAATCATTCCTGCAGCTGAATACGATGAAGGATTGGTTGCTGAAACCGCAGGTATTATTAAAGAAGTCTTGGGCGATGACAAGTTAGCCAAAGACTGCGGAGGCGGCGGAGAAGATTTCCACTATTTCGTTCAGAAGAAACCTTCTATTCGTACCGCTTACATCGGCGTAGGTGCAGGCGTCACTCCGGGCCTTCACGATCCGAAGATGACTATGAACCCTGAATCATTACGCAACGGTGTTGCAGTATTAGAAAAGATGGTTCTTAACCAAGTAGGTTAATTCCACCGTTGAAAAAGCGCCCTTGAGGCGCTTTTGAATTTCTCGAAAAAACAGAGGCCGAACACTCGACCTCTGTTTTTACCTAACGATCTTATTACTTAGCAGCTGCTTTTGGAGCTTCACCGCGAGGAATGATAACCCCTGTCGGCTGTTGGGAAGCATTACGTCCGGCGATTCTACCGAATGTAACGATATCAGCCATAGCGTTGCCGCCTAAACGGTTTGCACCGTGGACACCGCCTGTAACTTCACCGGCAGCAAAGAGACCAGGAATAACGTGACCTTTAGTGTCAAGAACCTGAGCCTGAGAGTTAATTCTCAAACCGCCCATTGTATGGTGAACAGCAGGTGTAACCATTACTGCATAGTACGGGGCTTGAGTAAGAGGTCTTGGCATATCAGCACGGCCGAATTCTGAATCTTTGCCAGCCTTCTGATCCTTAGTGTATTTATCTACAGTTGCCTGGAGCTGTTTTCCATCGACACCAATCTTCTGAGCGAGTTCGTGAAGATCTTTTCCTTCAGTAACCATACCGCCCTTGATGTAAGTTTCGATAGCCTTAAGGCTCTTTCTAACATCGTTATCGAATAAGAGGAAGCCAACTTTATCTTTTTGAGCGAGTTCAGCAGCGGAAACTACGTCGCGAGTCTGAAGTTCGTTGATGAAGCGCTTACCGTCTTTGTTAACGAGGATAGCACCGTTGCCGCGAACAGCTTCAGTGATCATTTCGCCTTTGCCCGGAACAACTGTCGGGTGAGTTTGAATCTGCTTCATGTCAACAGTAGCAGCACCAGCCTTTTCACCTAAGGTGATACCGTCGCCAGTTGCGCCAGTGTGGTTGGTTGTAGCAAAGCCTTTAAGCTTCGGATTCAACTTAACAACCATATCCTGGTTGGCAGAGAAGCCACCGGCAGCCAAAACAACTGCAGGAGCCATGACTTCATACTGTTTTTTGCCCTTTGTGTACTTAACACCGACAACCTTACCGTCTTTAACGATGAGTTCATCAGCCTTAGCCATTGTGCGTACATCGATACCGCGGTCCTTAGAAGCCTGAGCTAAAGTCTTAACAACGTTAGCACCAACGAAACCACCGCCTGTCGGACGGTGAGAACGCTTCTGGGAAGCACCCGCCATCATACCGACGTCTGTCAAGTCACCACCCAAGCTGTTGATGAAGTCAACAGACTCGGCAGCGTGATCGGTAAGAGTGTGGACCAAATCAGGGTTGTTCAAGTACTTGCCGCCCTTCATTGTGTCGTTGTAGTGGGATTCTTTACTGTCCTTGATACCTGCCTTGGCTTGAGGCTGAGATTCTGCGGCGTTCAATCCGCCTGCTGCACGATTAGTGTTACCTCCCAAGTAAGCCATCTTTTCCAAAACGATGACTTTCTTGCCTAAATCATGAGCAGTAACAGCTGCGGAGAGACCAGCACCACCAGCGCCGACTACGATGACATCGGCTTTATCTGCTGCCAATGCAGGAACAGCAAAAACAGCAGAAACAAGTGATGCTACGAGAATTTTTTTCATTGGAGTTCTCCTTAAATTTGTACTATTTAGCAATTAGTTACTAATCACTAGCTTTGTCAGCTGAGCACTGACTGCTGAAAATTATATTATTTTTGCAATTTTCTTATAGGGTTAAATCTTTGGTAGAAATACGGAGGGATAACAATTTAATGAATTTTTATCCTTAAAAATCAATATGTTTTATTTTTTCTTTACGTTTCTCTAATCGCATCATTTCTCAGAAAAAATCCATTTTTAGAGTATGTTTTTTACCACACTTTTTAGGTACCCATACAGGCTGAGAAAGTACAACTCAGAAATCGAGTAGGGCCGGTTATTACCCGTCCCTCTCACACCACCTGGCATGCCGTTCGGCACCAAGGCGGTTCCAGTAAACATCCCTACGTTCCAGATGCGGTTCGCAGGGCCTTTTCTAAACTGTACCATCCCTCTGATTCCAGCACATTGTTGCTTAGACCGGTTTGTAGGGGTCTGCAAGTGACGATGTGCCAGTATCGATTACTGGAATAAGCAAATTTTTCTACGTTTGGAGCTTTGTTCCACCTTAGCTTCAGCTCACGGTATCGATTTGCCGGCTTCTTCCACTGTTTCCACAGAAGTTGCCGAACCCTTCGCCTAATCCATGAGTCTAGGTCCTGAACCCAGCTTATAGGAACTGCCTTTTTAAAGTAGTTGGCCCACCCTCTGAGTTTCAGCCTCAATTTCCTCTTTATCCTGTCTATCCTCCTCGGGCACGTCTGTCTAGCAATATTCTCAGGGATTCCTTGAGCTTCTTGCGTTTCTTTACGTGCACAGTAGGGAAGTATCGGTATTGCGGGAATTTCATCTTTTTAGCCTTTGAGACTTTAGTCGTGAAGCTAAAACCTAGGAATTGAACATCGGGGCTTCCTACTTTTAGAATTTTTGTCTTGTCCTCGTTGACTCTGAGGTGAAGCTTGCTCTCGATGAATTTCTTAATCCACTTAAGTGCTCTCTCCGCGGCTTTCCTGCTTTTGCAGAAGATGACGGCGTCGTCGGCGTATCTGCATGCTCTCATGTTCTTCTCACGGAGTTTTATATCCAGTTCATGAAGAACTACGTTCGCACACACGGGAGATATAACACCCCCTTGTGGACAGCCGAGTCGATTCGCTTTCCCAACTTTCCCTTCCTCGCTAATCGGCGCTCGAAGGAATTTATGGATTAGAGAGATTACACGTCCGTCCCTTATCCTTCTGGATAGGAGTTGAACTAGGAAATCATGGTTAACCGTATCAAAGAACTTACGTAGGTCGATATCGATTACCCATTCGTATCCCTCTCGAATATGCTCCATAGCTCGCCTTACGGCTTGCCGGCAGTCCCTGTTGGGTCTGAACCCATAGCTGTGATCCACAAAAATCTTTTCGTATTCCTCGCTCAGTACTAAGGCTATTGCCTGTTGCACAAAGCGGTCGATTACCGTGGGTATCCCCAAGGGACGTTGCTCCCCGTTGTCTTTTGGGATGTAAACCCTCCTTATAGGCGAGGGCTTAAAAGTACCTTGAAGAATTTGCTCTGTAAGTTTCCCAGGGTTTGATTTGAAGTAGGCTCTCAGCTCACTTGTTTCCATGCCGTCAACACCGCATGAACCTTTATTTGCTTCCACCTTCTTCAGAGCCTGCATTAGGTTCCCTCTGGCGAGTATCCTTTCGAGCGTGATTTCTCCAAATGTTTCGCTACTCATAAGTTCCGTCTGCTTGGTGTCATCGAACTCCTTTGCTCTTAACTTTCGTGTTCCGCACTATCCTTCAGAGCCTAGGTGTACTTCCTTTTTTTCCATTCTTGCCTTGCAGCGTTCCTCCTTTCACGGTTTACTAGTTCGGTCCTTCCCCTTACTCTTGGGTACTATGACCTCTGCTGACTTCTTGCCATTCGTTGTTACTACCCCTGTCGGAGCTGACAAGACCTCCTCGGGTAAGAGTGCACTCTTTCACCTCATGTAACTGCCGTCTTTACATTCGCAGATTCCGGCTAGTTTTCGGACTTCGAATTATTTTGCATTCTCATCCTCTGCGCCTGCCTATAGACGATTTCTGTTCGTCAGTTCAAGGTTTTGCTATCTGCTTCTTTCAGCCTGTACATCACTGCACACACCTTGCAGATTCGCTAGCTCTTCCCACTAGCGGGCGAGCTCGGGACTTTCACCCTTTAGATTGCACTCATGCCGAGCACACAAAAATCCTCCCACTAAGGAGGACTTGATAAAACAATAGAATTAATTATTTCAAAACAGTAGGAAGCTTGTAATCATACTCAGGTTTCAATATTTCTAATGTGTAGAGTTTCTTCAAAGCATCATAATAAGCAAGTTCTTCACCCATAGAGTCGGCTTGAGCTAACTCTTCTTTGATTCTCTGAAAGTCTTGGTCATCCTTAGGAGCGCTTTTACTAGATTCAACATAAGAGATAACGTAATCTTCGTGGTTCATAGCTCCAGTATAGGCAGGGAGATTCTTAACAGGAATAGCCATCTCTGCCGAAATCAAATCCTGAGACTGACCCAAAGAATTGACCCGGGATACCGTAATAGTTTTTCCAAAGCCTGCGAGATTGGATTTGTTTTGGAGTTCTTTTAATTTTCTTCGCCGGCTTGACGTGCTAATTCGGTTGCAGCGGAGAGTTCAAGAGAATCTTTGATTTCATTCTTAACTTCGCTCAGAGGACGAATATGCTCAGGATTTTCTTTAACAACTCTCGCGGAGACGATTGTATTACTGTTGATTTCTACAGCAGAAATATTTCTCTTATCTGCAATTGAGTCTGGCTGGAAGAGTTCAGCAATTACTCTCTTATTAATATCGGGAGTATTTAGGGAAGGATCCAAGAAACCGTTTTCCGTCAGTCCGGGAGCCTTATGAAGACTTAAGCCAAACTTTTCAACTACGGGCTGCAAAGATTCGCTCTGTTCGTAAACCATATTAGAGAACGTATCGGCATTTTCAGCAAACACATTATGTCTCTGCTGATTTTGCCAGGTAGTCAAAATTTCAGGTTCAACTTCCTCGAACGGCTTAATAGAGGCAGGACGAACGTCTGTCACTTCAATGATATGGTAACCGAATTCAGATTTAACAGGTCCGACGATGTCGCCTTTCTTTGCTGAGAATACTGCATTTTCAAATTCAGGGACCATCATGCCTTTAGTGAAAAAGTCTAAATCACCACCGTTTCGAGCGCTTCCCGGATCAGCAGAATTTTCTTTTGCTACTTCAGCAAAGGATGCCGGATTTGCTTTAACTTCAGCATAGAGTTTTTCCGCTTTAGCCTTAGCTTCTGCATCTGCCTTAGCCGCATCTTTTTCATTTTCGTCTGCAACGATCAAAATATGAGAAGCGCGGCGGGTTTCTTCCTGGCTGAACTTGCTCTTATTCTGTTCGTAATATTGTTTGAGGACTTCTTGTGACGGTTTATCTTGAACTTTGATAGTTTCCGGAGAGAACACTACGTATTCAATGTCCAAAGTTTGCGGGACTCGGAACATTTCTTTGTTATCGTCATAGAACTTCTGAATCTGCTCTTCAGTAATCTTAACGTCCTTTCTATAAGCGTCCGGAGAGAACACCAAAGTTCTGACCTCTCTTTCTTCCCGCAAAGCTGCATTTAAGAATTCAGCAGTTTTAGCAGGAACGATTACAGTTCTTGAAACAGCATTAATAACGAGGTCTTTGGCCAAATCTCTTCTTAATTCGTAAACGAATTGTTCGTCGCTCTTGCCAGTTGCTGCTAAATAATTTTGGTAAAGTTCAGGGCTGAATTTCCCATCTTTCTGGAAAGCTTTAGCATTTTTAATAAAGTTGATAGCTTCTTGTTCAGAAATATTGATGTAATGATGTTGAAGCAAAGCGTTAACGGCTTTTTCGGTAGTCAAGTTATAAAGAATTGCTGCATTTGCTTCCGGAGTGTCAAACAATGAAGAATCCACCGAACCACCCTGTTGGACTCGGATTCTTTCAATATGATTGCGCTTAGCAGCATCAAATTCTTCAGGCTGGATCCCTTTGCCGTCAACTTTAGCGATTGCGTTTGCGTCAGGATTCAGACGGCTGTATCCGTTAATACCAATAAATACAAACGCCGGGATGATAAGAATCATCGCTAAGAGCATCAACCATCTTTTTTGATTTCTAAAAGATTGGAACATCTAGTCCTCTTCCTTTCAGGTACGTTTAAAAAATTCTTTTGATTATCCTCTATTTTGCGATTATTAACCACGAGCACACATCGAAAAATGTCGATTTTAGAAAGCGTTGAGTGATTCATATTGCATTTGTGAGCAGTCCTTTTCTTTGTTACTTTTTGAATAACTTTTCCAATGCACAACAACCATTTGAAAATTCAATAATTTTTTGAAAACCAGAAAAATTTAGAATTGTTTTTGAAATTTAACTTGCATGATTTCAAAAAGCCTGTACAATGCGCTTCTCTCACGAAACGAAGCAAACAAAAATTCGTTTCGACAGAGAGGAGTGGTAGTTCAGTTGGTTAGAATATCGGCCTGTCACGCCGAGGGTCGCGGGTTCGAGTCCCGTCCACTCCGCCAAAATTTTGGTCCGAATTTATGAATAAGTTCGGACCTTTTCATTTTTCCTTTGTTTGTTCTTTTAATCTGATTTTTACCCCCTCCCCTTTTTTTTTAAGAATGAAAACTTCCATGTCCTGCAAATCCCAAAATCCAACAAATCTGAAAAAATTTGGGACTGGACTTGCAGTATTTCAAAAAGTCTGTACAATGCGCTTCTCTCACGAAACGAAGCAAACAAAAATTCGTTTCGACAGAGAGGAGTGGTAGTTCAGTTGGTTAGAATATCGGCCTGTCACGCCGAGGGTCGCGGGTTCGAGTCCCGTCCACTCCGCCAGAATTTTATATAACTTATTGAATATAAATCGTTAGTTTTAATCTGTGTACCATTTTGTGTACCGGACGCGAAAATTTAAGGCAAGGTTTGATTCCTGCCTTTTCTCTTTAATGGTTCCTGTTGTAGCCTAAAGACCTGCTCCTAGATTACAAAACAAGAGGAGCGGGAGTTTTGACTTCCACTCTTTTAGCAGTTCCCTACATCGTTTCAGCCATTCTTGCCAATAAATAGTAACCCACTTCTCTCTCTGCCTAGTGGGAGAACGAAATGATGCTGTTCAGTTCATCGATAATTCTGGGCAAATTCAGCGGATTTTTCTTAGATTGTTCCTACCGTCTTTGGACAACCAGGCGCATGCACTGGGACAGATGCCTTCCTTCTCTGTGTATTTTCTCAAAATCGAGAGATTGTCTCCTTGTTGTTTTCCGTCTCTCTCAAAGAATACATAACTACTTGATTTTTAACGTTACCAATCGTTTACCCTTAATACTTTTTACTGGCTTATTTATCTGGCTAAGAATAAACTGCTTATGTTACGAATTGTTAAGAAATTCTCAATAAGTAACACGACCTCAAAACTTTCAGGAAGAAAAAATGAGTAAAACATCACGGAATTGGATCATAGTCTTAGGACTAGAACTGATCGTCTGGATCTGTCCTACCCCCGAAGGCTTGACTCCTAAGGCATGGCATCTGTTTGCCATCTTTATAGCAACCATCGCTGGATTTATCCTGCAGCCTATTTCCATGGGTGCGGTTGCTTTCTTAGCTCTCACATTCTGTGCGGTAACCGGCGTTCTTAAGACCGGCGAAGCATTGATGGGTTTCGGCAACGGCACCATCTGGTTGATCGTCTGCGCCTTCTTCCTTTCCAGAGGCTTTATCAAGACCGGCTTTGGAAAGAGAATCGCTTTCGTCATCATTAAATACATTGGCCGCTCCTCTCTCTCTTTGGGCTATTCCATCGCTCTTTCAGAACTGGTTATCTCTCCGGCTATGCCTTCGGCGACAGCACGCGGAGGCGGTGTGTTTTATCCGATCGTTCAGTCCTTAAGCAACGCTTTCGGCTCCTCCCGGGACCGACAGCCGGTAAAATCGGTAAGTACTTGATGCAAGTCGGTTATCACACAGACGCCGTCACTTGTATGATGTTCTTGACATCTATGGCCGGCAACCCCTTGTGCGTAGGATTAGCTGAAAGCACTTTAGGCGTAGAAGTCACTTGGATGGGTTGGGCTGTTGCCGCAATTGTCCCGGGCTTGATTTCTTTGTTCCTAGTACCTTTGGTCATGCTCAAGCTCTCTCCTCCGGAACTTAAAGCGATGCCTGACGCTCATAATTTGGCCGTTAAAGAACTCGAAAATATGGGTCCAATGACTCTCCAAGAAAAGGTTTTGGCATTTGTTTTCGTTCTTTGCCTTATCCTGTGGGCAACCGGAAGCTGGACAAAGCTGGGCGCAACACCTGTCGCTATGCTTGCTGTGTCTATTATGCTGGTCTTCAAAGTTTTAGATTGGAAAGACATCCTTTCTGAAAAAGGCGCATGGGACGCAATGTTCTGGATGGGCGGCTTGGTAGCATTAGCAACCGCATTAGCAAAATCCGGATTTATTGCTTGGATCGCTAAGATTATCGGCACAGCAATCGCTGCTGCAAATCTTGGCTGGATTGCTTCCTTTATCGCTATCACCCTTATTTACACATACTCTCACTATTGCTTCGCGTCCGTTACAACTCGTATTTCCGCCATGTATGCAGCATTCATCGCTGTTGCTGCAGCCTGCGGTGTTCCGGGTTTGTTAGTCGCTTTGGCATTCGGCTTCTTCGCCAACTGCCCGATTTCTCTTACTCACTACGGTAACGGTTGCGGCCCTGTTTACTTCGGTGCCGGTTATGTCTCTCAGAGCGAATGGTGGAGAAACGGTTTCGTAATTTGCACTATCAACGTTGTGATTTGGCTCACAATTGGTATGGCTTGGTGGAAGGTCATCGGTTTATACTAATTTCAAATTACCCAACCTAGGTTAAAATAAGGCGTCCGAACGGGCGCCTTATTTTTAGCCATGAGATTTATTACGCTTCTTTTATTATTTGTCCTAGCCTGTCTGAATACGGGCTGCACTGTCATTGGAGTCGCCTCCACAGGACTTTCTATCGGAACGCCAAAGCATGGTTGGTTTCCTTCCGATTCGCCCTATATAAAAGATGAAGAAATAAAGCCGACTCCGGCCCCCTTAACCTTTCTCTCTCAACCAGATATATTATTCAAGGGGTAGACGCCGATGGTGAAGGAATAATGGAAGAATCCGTGTCTATGTTCTTTGAAGACAACTTTAAAAACCAGATAACCCAGTTTTTAGAAAGAAATAATTTTGCTCTTATTAACGATCGAGGATTAGACGGAGAAATATACGTTGAAGCCTCTAATACAATGGAAAATTTAGGCATGCGCTTCTTGCCATATATCGGCGCTATCCGGCTAACAGAAAGAAAGGTTGGAAAACTTCGGGTAACCTTCAGGAATAAAAACGGTGAGGAAGTGACCTCGCGAATCGTTGAAGGCGATGTTTATGTCCAGTCAGGTTTGTTCGCTGACTCCCCAAGCAGCCCTGAAAAAGTTGAACCTTTCGAAGTTCCGCGTTTGGACTACACCATAAAAGGCGAATCCGTTGCCCTGGATAAACTTAACGAACAACTTCTTAAAAGAGCCCTTTTCAAGATTCAAGAATCCGTCAACTTAAACGCATTCTTCAACGAACCGGGAACACCTTATCTCATCACAAAAACACAAAAGAAAACATCGTCAGAAAAACCGGACATCCTTGAAGAAGTTGTAATCTTGGAAACTCAAAAAGAAATGCCGGGCGACAAAACCCGGCAAGCTGATACTGTCAACTAATTATTGAAATTTATAGTGGTGCTGAGACTGGCCCGAATAAATTCCTAGCATTGGAGCCGGACCGTTTTCAATTCCGACTAAAGCCAAAACCGTCAGCAAAGCAAGCTGCGGACCCTCGAAAGAGCGATAAGGTTCGTACCATTCGTTTAACGAGTGACTAAGCCCTTCTCGGCCGCCTGTACCGAGCGTCGTTGACGGAATACCCATTGACATGGGTACGTTTTGATCGGTAGAAGCGCTGGTATAGTTAGTCAGTTCGATGCCAAGAGCTTCCATTGCCGCTCCTGCAGCCTGTAGAACTGAACTTGAGTCATCCTGCATACCTGCCGGACGATGACCGAGAGGAGTTACTTTGCATTTAACCTTCAGCTCCTCTTGAGTAATGCCCCACCTCTGGTTTTCTAATTCAGCACCTTCCGAGAAAAGAGGAAGAACTGAATCAACCAAGCTGTAGAGAGTTTCATTGTCAGTACTTCTCAAATCAATTTCGCATTCAGCGTGTTCAGCTATCGAGTTGACGGATGTACCGCCTTTCATTGTGCCGATCGTAAATGTAGTACGCGGACTGTCGGGAACTTCTAATTCCGCAAGAAGACTTCCTGCTCTGCAAAGGGCTTGGGTAGCACTTGGACATTGACCGAAGTTCAAATAGCTGTGACCTCCGGGGCCCGTGAATTCGATTTTGTATCTCTTGGAGCCTGTTGATCCCCATAAAAGTCGTCCAGGGTCAGCTGAATCCAGAGCCAACATTCCGTCAATATGAATTCCGGAAGTATAGAAAAGTCTTTTTACTCCTCGGAGATCTCCTTCAGCCTCTTCTCCCACGGTAGCTACGAAGAGAATATCTCCCTGCGTCTTGATATTGTTGCTCACCAAGCAGCGAATAACTTGCAGCATACTGGCCAGACCACGTGTGTCATCAGAAATTCCAGGAGCATAAAGACGTCCTTCTTTTCTTCTAACCTTAATTTCTACTTCTTCTCCAAAAACTGTATCTAAGTGGGCAGTAATGACGCAGACAGGTGCTTCAGAGCAACTCCCTTTATAGCGGGCAATTACGTTTCCTACAGGATCCATTTCCGCTTCGAGTCCGTATGCACGCATTTTTTCTTTGATTAGTTCTCCCCTTTGGAGTTCTTTCATCGGAGGGGCGGGAACCTCGCAGATCTCAATTTGTTCTTCAATGGCATAAGGTTCTTGGAGTTTAGCCATCTCCAAGGCTTTTTGTACGGATTCAGTCCCGTAAATAGCTCTCACTACCTTTTGGGAGTGTTCCGAGACGTTCAGCATCCTATCTCTGTCTTGCATAATCTTTTCCATCAAATCTGTCCTTGGATTATTTGCGGCGCATCAAAATAACGTAAACACCGTCTTCTAAATTCGAAGAGATAAATTCATGTCCGGTCTGCTGAGCAAACTGCTTTAAATCAATCTCTGCATGAGGATCTGTCGCTAATATTCTCAGAACTTCACCGGATAGCATTTTTGCCAAAGCTTTTTTCGTCTTTAACATCGGCATCGGGCATTTTGTACCTTTTGTGTCTATTTCAGAATTCACAGTCAAATCTTCCATATCTCACTTCCTTGAATGCCATTTAATTGGTTCTTATGTCAGATTTTACTTCTCAAGAACTCGAGAAATGATTTTTAGGTCAAATTTCCACCAAGATCTTCTTTTTTTTGAAAATCCAACAGTAAACTCAATAATTCAGTTTATTTATAACAATATTTACGTTTTTAGAAAGTTAGAAATGTCCGATAGAAGTAATTGGGGTTCAAAACTCGGCTTTATTCTTGCAGCTACCGGTTCGGCGGTAGGTTTGGGCGCCATATGGAAGTTCCCATATATGGTTGGTGCAAATGGAGGAAGTGCTTTCCTACTTCCTTTCATTCTTATGGTCTTTACCATGGGAGTAGTTCTGATTTTGGCAGAGTTCATTATCGGACGTGCAGGAAGAGGGAGCGTTGTCACCAGCTTCAAAAGAATTGCCGGTCCTCTTTGGGCACCTTTAGGTTTCATAGGCGTCTTTTGCGCCTTCTTAATCATGACCTACTACAGCAACGTAGGAGGCTGGTGCTTAACTTATCTATTCGAATCCGTCATGGGAAAAGCCGCATCTACTGATTTGGCTCTCCTGGAAAAGACTTTCACTGACACGGTCAGCACGCCTTTGTCTGCCATTATTTATCAAACCTTATTCTTGGCTATTACCGCCGGCATTTTGATCTTCGGCGTCAATAAAGGTATTGAAAGAATTTCAAAGATTCTCATGCCATTGCTCTTCGTGCTCATGATCATTCTTATTGTCAAAGGTTTGACTCTTCCGGGCGCAACGGAGGGGCTTAAGTTCCTTTTTGCTCCTCGCTGGGATCAGGTAACAGCCAACTCCTTGCTGAATGCAATGGGTTTTACTTTCTTCTCATTGTCTTTGGGCATGGGCATTATGATTACCTACGGCTCTTACATCAGTCATAAAGAAGACCTTCCCTCATCTGCCATTTGGGTTGCCTTCCTTGCCTTGGTATCAGCATTGCTCGCAGGTTTAATGGTTATTCCGCCAGTATTAGCTTTCGGATTAAATCCAAGTGCAGGTCCCGGACTTACTTTCATTACCATGCCTGCAGTCTTTGCAAATTTTCCCTTCCCTAATTTCTTTGCATTTTGCTTCTACGGCTGTTTGTTCGTGGCCGCTCTTACTTCAATGATCTCCTTATTTGAAGTACCTTTGGCATATCTCATGGATGAATGGCACTTAAAACGCAAATCTGCAGCAATTCTTTTATTTGTCTCTCTAACTATCTGCAGCATTCCTTGTGCGCTTGCAATGGGTCCGTGGTCAGATATTAAGATTTTCGGGAAAAAATTTCTTTGACTTCGCCGATTTTGTCGCTTGCAACATCCTCATGCCTGTTTCTGCTTTGTTTGTCATTGCAATTACCGGCTGGTTCTTCTTCGACAAATCAAAATATGAAGTCAATTTAACTAAAGAGCGCAACGAAACATGGATGAAGGTTTTCCGATTCCTTTTGGCTTTCGTAGCACCTTGTTTTATCGCAGTCATTGCGGTCTTCAACTTAATGTAGGAGTTTTTCAGAATGTCTTCGCAACCCTCTAACTCTTGGACCGGCAAATTAGGCTTTGTTCTAGCCAGCGTTGGTGCTGCCGTAGGTCTGGGAGCCATCTGGAAATTCCCGTACATGGCCGGGGCTGAGGGAGGCGCAGCATTTTTGCTTCCTTATGTCATTCTTTCCTTTACCTTGGCCTTAGGTCTTCTCTTAGCGGAAATTACGCTGGGTAAAGCCGGCAAAGGAGGCATAGTCACTGCTTACCGCAACCTTGGCGGACCTTTCTGGGCCTTTTTGGGTTACCTTGGAATCATAATCGGTTTCGTTGTTCTCTCTTTCTACTCAGTAGTCGGCGGATGGTGCCTTCTTTATTTTTACGAAGCAGTGATTGGGTTTCCGGAAGCCACTCCTGCCGCTTTAGGCGCATTGTTCGGAGAACTATCTTCTTCTCCTTACGTAGCAGTTTCAGCGCAGGTTGGGTTCCTCGCCTTAGTGGGAATTGTCGTCGGCGGCGGAATTCGTAAAGGGATTGAGCTTTGTTCCAGAATACTCATGCCTTTGCTGTTTCTCTTCATGATCGTTCTCATTGTTACGGGGCTCATGCAAGAAGGATCTTGGGAGGGAGTGAAATATCTTTTCTATCCGGATTTCAGCAAATTCAGCTTTAAAGCTCTTGTTGACGCAATGGGACTGGTATTTTTCTCTTATTCCGTCGGTGCCGGCTGCATGCTGACCTATGGAGCATACCTTGATGACAAAACAGATCTCATCAACAGCAGCTTCTGGATTATCACTTTATCCTTAATAGTTTCCTTAATGGCAGGCCTTATGATTCTTCCGGCAAACTTTGCTTTCGGAATGGATCCCACCGCAGGCCCAGGCCTAACTTTTATTACGATGCCAGCTATCTTCAGTCAGTTGCCGGGAGGACAATTCTTTGCAGTTGTTTTCTTTGCCTGCTTAATTGTTGCAGCTTTGACCTCTGCTGTTTCAATGCTGGAAATTGATATTACTTGGATGGTTCAAGAGCTTAAGATTTCCCGACCGAAGTCAGTAGTCATCTGCCTGCTCTTTATGCTCATCCTTAGTATTCCGTGTGCCCTCTCCTTCGGAGTTCTCGCGGATACAAAGTTATTTGGCAAAACTCCTTTCGATTTAGCAGACTTCTTCGTCTCTAACCTTGCCCTTCCCGTCGGCGGCATTATTTCCGCCATCTTAGCTGCTTGGTTTGCTTGGGACAAAGTACATACTCAATGGCCGACCAAAGAAGGCTATCCGGCATGGAAGAAATGGTTACGTATTCTTATCGGAGTCTTTTGTCCTGCTTTAGTGCTGGTTATTATGATCGCCGGCTTAATTTAGTAAACTTGCGGCATAACAGGTTTTGATTAAAGGAAACAAAATGTCTTTGAGCATTGAAAATCTTTTTAAAGCAAGAGATTTTGTGGATCTGAAGAATATTTCAGGTGAACACATTGAACTCACCTTTAAGAATCCAATTGTTGCCATGCTGGCCAAAGGAAAAATTCAAGAAATTGCGGAACAATGCAGCCCAGACTCAGCTTTTAACAGCTGCGAACTTAAAGGCAATGATCTCCATATTACCTACAATCCGGAACTTGTAAGCGAAAGACTTCTTTCGGAGATTTTTGTTGGTTCAGATGCTCGAGCAAAACTCGCTGCAAAGGAACTTTCTGATTACATCGCAGATAAGATGAAAGCATAATTTCCGAAAAATTATTTGAGATCCCGTGCCGAAAAGCGCGGGATTTTTTATTCGAAAGTTAACAAAAAAAATAAAAGCTAAACCATATTTTGAATGTGAGAGCGTTAACGTTCGAGCCCAGCGCTGGGAGGAAGATGAACCGTAGTTTCAACCAACTGAGCTTAACGACCTAACAGCGCACTTGCTTCCATAGTGCAGAATTCCGGATTCTTTATCGGCTCAATGACAACTTGCTGAATCCACAAAGAACCCTTTTGTTCTCGGACGAGATTAATTTTTACGCAGGGATTGTCTCGAATGGGATTATTTTCCATATCAAGCAAGTCTATATTCTTTTGAGGAAGAAGTTGTTCTGTTTGAACAATCCACTCCCCCTTAACTGTCTGATCGGGATCTGTAAGAATATTAGAGATTAAGTTTTCTGAAGCAACGGCGGTTGTAGAAATAATGGCTGTGGCTAAGAAACTGCTAATGAGTAGTTTGATTGACATTGATACCTCCAAGCCAAAGCATATATCATTTATGAGCATAGTTCTCAT
>PDYJ01000855.1_pt1 | contig 15457 bp, 18 predicted proteins | sample 1430841 | NCBI WGS metagenome assembly PDYJ01 (sample SAMN07237672, study PRJNA390542) | Gut metagenome, whole genome shotgun sequencing project. | isolation source: fecal pellets | host: Mus musculus | place: USA: New York, NY | collected 2016-10 | reverse complement strand
AAATGTTGCTGAGAAATTGAATCTTTGCTGTCATCAATACACACATAATAACTGGAATCACAGATAATAATCTAGTAAATAATCGTCTTGCCCACAGTGGCATCTTTAAGTGAATAAAGCCTTCCATTACTACCTGTCCAGTGAGAGTTCCAGTAATTGTTGAATTTTGACCAGAAGCAAGAAGTGCAACTGCAAATAAGACTGATAAAATTCCTGTCTTAGCTACTGAGATCAAAATTGGATTGCTTAACATAGTCGTATTGCTTAGAGCATCATACAAACCAAAGAATGAACTATCTTTGACTGCACCACTTTTAAAAACAGCAGCTCCCATAATTAATAAAAGTACATTAACAAAAAAGGCAATAATTAATTGAATATTTGAATCCCACGTAGTAAAACGGACTGCATTTTGAACATCTGCAAGATTATCATGGTTAATTTTTCTAGTTTGGCAAATAGATGAATGCAAATAAAAATTATGCGGCATCACAGTGGCACCAATTATTCCCAAACTTCCTGTTAAAGGTGATAATCCATTAACTACGGATGCTGAGCTACTAATTCTGGAGATGGCAATGCAGACAAAAAAATATTTTTCCAGTTAGGATTAGCTAACATGACTTGATAAGTAAAAACCAGTAGTATCACCATAATCAAGCAGGATACCAGGGCTTCTATTTTTCTAAATCCCACTTTTGACAATAACAATAAGAGTAATACATCAAAGACAGTGATAAAAGTTGCAATAACTAGGGGAATCTTAAATAAAAGATTTAAAGCAATTGCCGCTCCAATAACTTCCGCTACATCAGTTGCCATAATTGCTAGTTCAATTATAATCCAAAGGATAAAAACTTAATCTTTTACTAGTACGTGCACAAATGGCTTGTGCTAGATCCATTTGAGTAACGATTCCTAGTTTTGCGGCCATATATTGTAAAAGCATAGCCATTAAACTAGAAATTAAAATAGTAGAAATCAAAAGATAATTAAAACTCTGACCACCATTAATTGAGGCTGCCCAGTTTCCTGGATCCATGTATCCAACAGCAACTAATGCACCAGGACCAGTATATGCTAAAAGCATCCTGAAGAAATTACGAGTTCTCGGAACAGGAATGGTGCTATTAATTTCCACTAAAGATTTACCATTTGCGTATGAAATAAAACTATGATCTTCCATCTTTACCCCTATCCATGAATTCCAAGGGTCATCCGGGCCACTCTAGACATCATACTTGGATTCCATTGCGGATACCAAACGAGTTTAATTTGGCACTCATCAACTTCATCAACACTTTTGGCAGCTTTAGTAATTTCGTGATCTAACCACTCACTTAGAGGACATCCCATAATCGTTAAAGTCATCGTAATCTGACATTTTGTCTCGCTTACTTCAATACCATAAATCAATCCCAAATCAACGATGTTAACCTGCAGTTCTGGATCAATTACTTTTTTTAAGGCTTGGTAAACTTCCTTTTCGGTATTAGATAATTTCTCTATTTCTAGCACTATCCAATTGCTCCTTCCATTTGGAAGCTAATCAAGCGATTAAGTTCGACTGCATATTCCATTGGTAATTGCTTAGTAAAGGGTTCAACAAAGCCCATAATAATCATTTCAGTTGCTTTTCTTTCTGGGATGCCACGACTTTCTAAATAATACAGCTGGTCTTCAGAAATTTTAGAAACTGTGGCTTCATGTTCCATCGCTACATTTGAATTTTCAATAGCATTAGTTGGGATCGTATCAGAAGAAGACATATCATCCATAATAATCGTGTCACATTCCACGTGTGCCTTTGAGCCATCTGATTTTTTAGAAAACTTAACACTACCGCGATAATCTGTTGACCCACCGCCCTTGGCAATTGACTTGGACACAATTGAGCTAGAAGTATTAGGAGCATTATGAAACATTCCAGCTCCAGAATCTTGGTGAATGCCGTGATGGGCAACTGCAATTGAAAGCATAGTACCGCGAGCACCTTCACCATTTAAATAGACACTTGGATATTTCATGGTAACTTTCGCACCTAAATTACCGTCTACCCATTCCATAGTGGCATGCTTGCCAGCAACTGCACGTTTTGTTTCTAGACTGTAGACGTTATCAGACCAGTTTTGAATTGTAGTATAACGACAATATGCATTATCTAAGACATTTACTTCAACAACTGCCGCATGTAAAGAATCTGAAGAGTATTGCGGAGCAGTACATCCTTCAACATAATCAAGATGCGCGTCCTCATCAACAATGATCAAAGTTCTTTCAAACTGGCCTGAATTTTCTGCATTTAATCTAAAATATGCCTGAACTGGTGTTGGAACTTGCACTCCTTTTGGCACATAAATAAAAGTTCCTCCTGACCAAACAGCACAGTTTAAAGCAGAAAACTTATTTGAATCAATGGGAACTAATTTACCAAAGTATTTTTTGAATAAATCAGGGTACTCCTGCAAAGCTGTATCCGTATCAGTAAAAATGATCCCTAGTTTATCAAATTGTTCTTTCATTTTATGATAAACCATTTCCGATTCATATTGGGCAGCCGAACCGGCTAAGTATTTTCGTTCTGCTTGCGGTACACCAAGTCGCTCAAAAGTATCCTTAATATCTTGTGGTACATCCTTCCAATCACGATATTTCTTATCAGTCATTTTTTGATAATAAAGCATATTATCTAGATCAAGCCCTGAAAGATCGGGACCAAAATCTGGCATTGGCATTTTTTCATAAATATGAAAAGCTTTCAAACGATAATCTAGCATCCATTTCGGTTCATGTTTTTCTGCTGAAATTTGTCGAACTACTTCTTCTGTTAAGCCACGACCAGTTGAAAATTTCGGTTCTACATTATCGTGAAAGCCGAACTGATAATCTTCGTCTTTAACTATATCCTCTGCTTTAGTCATTTTCTTCTTCCTTTTCTTTACCAAGTAATGCTCGATCTAGTCCCCACCATGCTAAAGTAGCACATTTGATTCGGGCTGGAAATTGCATAATATTTACTAATACTTGAGCATCTCCTAATTGTTCTAATTTTAAAGTGTCGCTTTTCTTGTCGGCTGCTAAGTTTGAAAATAGGTGTGAAAGCTCAATTGCCTCTTTGATACTTTTTCCTTTTACCAAGTCTGTCATCATACTGGCAGACGCTTTACTGATTGTGCACCCTTCGCCGTTAAAAGCAATTTTTTTAATTTTATTATTTTCAATCAAAATTGTCAGATGAATTTTATCACCGCAACTTGGATTATATACAGTAGTTTCATGACTAAAGTCAGTTAGTTGTCCATAATTTCGCGGCATTTGAGCATGATCTAAAATTACAGCTTTATATAAACTTCTTAATTTATCTAAACTCACTGAAAAACTCCTTTGCTTCGTGGAGAGAACTTACTAATTTATCAATGTCATCTTTAGTATTATAAATAGATAAACTAGCTCGAACAGTTGACTCAGTATCAAGGCTAGCCATTAGCGGCTGAGCACAATGATGACCAGCACGAACTTCTATTCCGTCCAAATCTAGTGCAGTTGCTAAGTCATGGGGATGAATATTCTTTAAATTAAAAGATATTACTCCAATGCGACCATTACTTTTTTGTGGACCATAGATTGTTAATCCTGAAATATTTTTAAGCTTTTCTAAGGCATAACTTGTCAATTCCTGTTCATGTTTTTTGAATAAGGTCAAAGTCTAGAGACTGCAGATAATCAATTGCTGCTCCAAGTCCAATGGCACCAGCAATATTTGGTGTACCAGCTTCAAATTTATATGGTACTTCTGCCCATGTTGCTCCTTCTCTAGTTACATTAGCAATCATTTCACCACCCAAACGATAAGGTAGCATTTTATCTAAGAGATCTTTTTTTCCATATAAAAACACCAATTCCTGTCGGAGCAAACATTTTATGGCCAGAAAAAGCATAGAAATCTACATTTAATTCAGCTACATCAATTGGAAAATGTCCAACTGCTTGTGCACCATCAACTACAACAATTGCTCCTTTTTCATGAGCTAGATCAGTAAGCTCCTTAATTGGATTAATTGTGCCCAAAACATTGCTTACATGCGTCAAGGCAACAATTTTAGTTTTTGAATTGATCTTACTTTTTAAATTTTCAATATCAAGTAAGCCATCTGAATTTATTTCAATAAAGTTTAACTTAGCCTGTTTTCTTTTAGCAAGTTGCTGCCAAGGCAAAAGATTACTATGGTGTTCCATAATTGAGACTAGGATCTCATCCCCTGCCTGAATATTTTGTTCACCGAAGCTAGCTGCAACTAAATTTAAACTATCAGTACATCCAGAAATAAAAATAACTTCTTTAGCATTATTTGCGCCAATAAAATTAGCCACCTTTTGACGGCTTGATTCATATTGATTAGTAGCTCTTAAGCCTAATGCATGGACTCCGCGATGGACATTTGCACGTTCTTTTTCATTAAAATCTCTAACTTTTTCTTCAACAAACTTCGGTATTTGGCTAGTTGCAGCATTATCTAGATAAACAAGAGTTTCATCATTAATCTTTTGATTAAAAATTGGAAAATCCTGCTTTATTTTTTCAGTGTTTAATTTGGCCATCGATCAGTTTTCTCTCTAGAATATCAATCATTTTTCTGCGAACATCTTTATTTGGAATTGCATCTAAAACTGCACCTAAAAAGCCACGTATAACTAATCTTTGTGCCTGATCGTAAGGAATTCCTCGACTCATTAAATAGTTCATTTGGACTTTATCAACTGGACCAACACTAGCAGCATGAGCTGCAATAACATCATTTTCATCAATTAAAAGTAATGGATTAGCATCCCCATGAGCTTTATCCGACATCATTAGGACTCTATTTTGTTGATCAGCTTTTGAGCCATGTGCACCATGCACAATTTGACCAATTCCATTGAAGATCAACCTGGAATTTTCTAGTAAGACCCCACGTTGATTAATTAATCCAGTTGAGTGCAGACCACGATTAGTTACGCGATTATTAATTCCCACTTTTTGGTTAGCAGTTGTAACTGCGATTGCCTTAGAATCTGCAAAGCTTCCTTCCCCAACTAACTCAGAATCAAGATCTCCCAGTGTATTGCAATCGTTCATAAAAGCAATTGCCCATTCAACATGGGCATCTTTTTCAATTTTTGCTCGACGATTAAAGTAAAGGATTGTGTCTTGGCTAAGTTCATCAAGTGAAGAGAATTCAATATGACTCCCTGGGCGTGCTATAAGCTCAACCATTAAACTTGCTGAACTAGCTTTTTTCTCTTTATCTTGAATTTCTTCTAAAAATTTTACTTTACTATTATTATCGGCAACGATTAAAAGGTGAGAAATATAGGTATCTTGAGTTGGGCTTAAAGAAATTGTAATCGGTTCGGTTAAGATAGTATCTTTAGGAATATAGAGGAAAAGTCCAGAATTTAAGTAGGCATAATGATAGGCAGTTAATTTATCTTCATTATGTTTAATTACTGACCCTAAAGTTGACTGCACAAGTTCGGGATATTTTTTACTTGCTGTAAAAATATCGGTTAAGATAATGCCTTTCTTTTCTAAAAGTTTCTGCTCCTCTTTTAAAGAAAAGTCCGCTTGATTAGACCAAGAAAAATCTTCCTTTTTAATCAAAGGCCAATCTTGATACGAGAATCGCTGCATTTTAGGATAATCAAGTTCTTCTAGTCTTTCAAAAGCCTTAAGTCTTAAATCAGTTAACCATGAGGACTCATTATTTTTATGAGAAAAATTAAGCAAATTTTCTTTAGTTAGCATAAGCACTCCTAATTCTCATCAACTAATTTAATATCTAAGCCAAGTTCATCCCGTAAACCTGCATATCCCTCTTGTTCAAGCTTCTTAGCTAAATCAGGACCTCCATCTTTTACAACTCGTCCATCCATCATGACATGTACAACATCTGGGACGATGTAATCAAGCAAACGTTGATAGTGCGTTATCATTAAAGCACCAAAATTATCTCCTCGCATTGCATTAACTCCACGCGATACTACTCGTAATGCATCAATATCAAGGCCAGAATCAATTTCATCTAAAATTCCAAAACTTGGTTTAATCATTAGCATCTGTAAAATTTCATTACGTTTCTTTTCTCCGCCTGAAAATCCTTCATTAAGATATCGTTCAGTCATGGCCTCATTCATATCTAACAAATCAAGATTCTTATCCAATTCATTCAAGAAAGTCATCACTGATATTGGATCATCTTTTGGTCGACGAGCATTAATTGCAGCACGTAAAAATTCTGCATTAGTTACACCAGGTACCTCTGCTGGATATTGCATTGCTAGAAATAGCCCTTACGAGCTCGCTCATCTACGGGCATTTCAACAATGCTTTCATTATTTAACAGAATATCTCCTTGAGTAACATGGTAGCGGGGATTTCCCATAATTGTTTCAGATAAAGTAGATTTTCCTGTTCCGTTGGGACCCATAATTGCGTGAATTTCACCAGTTTTCAGACTTAAATTCACGCCTTTAAGGATCTTTTTTCTACTCTTCTTATCCTTATCCTCAACTTCAACATGTAAATCTTTAATTTCTAACCTAGCCATGTAAATCCTCACCTTTTATCATTCTATATTTAGTGTTATCAGCTCTAGCTAACATACAACATATAGATAATATTAATCCTATTAAAGCTATAATTTTAGTCTTGACTTTTGATTAGAAGTTCTTAGCCCTATTCTAATAACAAGTAAATTTTATTTATTTTCTCAAAAAAAGCTCTGCTGAAAAATCAGCAGAGCTAAATATTTAATCTTCCTCTAAAACGGAAGCTACTTTTTTAGTTTTAACAAAATGAACAACTAATCCAACTACTAAACCAACTAATGCTGGTACGAGCCATGAAAGTCCCATGTTCGCTAATGGTAAATGATTTCTAAGCGAAGCAACCGCTAAACCAAATGAGCTTTGACTTACAACGCTCGGAAAAGCAACTACCATGTCACCTAAAGCAGGAACAACAGTAAATAGGATTACAAAGAAGTAAACAACCCCATCTGTTTTAAATAATGGTGAAAAAACAGATAATAAGATTAATACCATTGATAATGGGTATAAGAACATCAACATTGGAGTTGACCAAGCGATGATTGTGTCTAGTCCAAAGTTAGCTGCTAAGAATGATGCTAAACAACTAAGTGCCAACCAAGCATGGTAGCTGACTTGTGGGAAGTGCTTATGGAAGTCTTGTGCAAAAGCTGCAACTAATCCAACAGCAGTAGTTAAACAAGTAACAGTTAATAAGAAAGCAAGTAAGGCTTGACCAAATACACCACCATAAACATTAACGATTTGGTTAAATGCCACCCCACCGTTATCTGAAACCTTAAAACGACCTAAGGACATTGCACCCATTAAGATTAACAATAAATAGATAAAGCCGATAGCCAAAACTGCCAATAAACCAGATTTAGCAACTACTTTAGATACGCTCTTAGCATCTTTTTGTCCCATGCCACGAACAGCAGTAACAACTGTAATACCAAATGCTAAACCTGCTAAAGCATCCATTGTGTTATAGCCTTCTAAGAATCCGTTAACTAATGCTCCATGCTTGTAAGCACTTGTTACAGCTGCAGTTTGTGGGTTACCCAAAGGACGAGCAAAAGCAACAACGAATACTAAAAATAATAGAGATAAAAATAGTGGATTTAATACTTTACCAACGTTAGACAAGATGTTGTTTTGATGGTAAGAAAATGCAAAGGCTGCTAAAAAGAATAAAGCAGAGAAGACTAATAAGGCTGTTCCTTGCATGTTCTTAGGAACAAATGGTGCCATTCCAACTGTAAATGAAACAGTGGCTGTTCTTGGAGTACCAAATAAAGGTCCAATTGTAGCATGGATTAAAACCATAAATACAACTGCAAATCCTGCACCTAAAGGCTTTCCAATATCATAAACCCCATCAGCATGGGTAATTGCAACTGCTAACACTGATAATAAAGGCAGTAATACACCAGTGATTAAAAATCCAACAGCAGCTGTTCCCCAATTGGCTCCAGCAAGTTGTCCCAAATGTAATGGGAAAATTAGGTTACCAGCCCCAAAGAATAAACCGAATAGCAAAGAAGCAACTACGAGATAGTCCTTCCATGTTAATTTACGTGATGTATAATCTGTCATCATATTCTTTCCCTCCAGAAAATAAACATCTGAATACAAAAAAAGTCCCTCAACCAAATTACTTTGATTGAGGGACGCTTCAGCGTGGTACCACCCTTTATTTATATTGTTATCACTAACAATACCTTTCACGTGCGGCCAATTACTTGGCGATACGTTAGCACTATAATGGGTGCTCCCACTTCTTCTTACTCAAGATTAAGAATTAGAACTCGAAAGTGATTTTCATTTAACCTTAGAATTTATCTCCTCACACCTAACGAGACTCGCTGTAAATTAAGACTAAACTACTCTTCTTTCTCTTTGTTTTCAGATTAATTAAATTTGTTAATAATTATTTTAATATAAGCATCATAAATGTCAACAATTTTTTTTATATTTTTTCTTGTTAAAAAATCAAGTTTATTATCTAACTGTATTATCACCGGATAAAGTACTCAAAATAAGACGGGATTTATTGTTTTCATCTCCTATTTGGGCAGCTGCGCCACTTTTTCCAAAAAGTGAATTATCTCCACTTAAAGTAGAGAGTTGATACTGCGCTACTTTAGTATTTTCAACCAAAGTATCACCTGAAGTAGTTGAAACCTTAACCTCATCGCCTACTTCACTATTTTTCATTTTGAAGTCTCCGCTTATTAACTTAACTTTTCCTTTGTTTACTACTACATTCGTACAATCAATATCTCCTGAGGTAGTAGTTAATTTTGTATCTTCAACTTCTATATTCTTCAAATCTAGGTCACCGCTTACTGCAAACCCCATTAAAGTTTCTAATTTTAAGTTTTCTAAACGTGAATCACCACTTACTGAGCTTGCATTTAACATATGTAAGTGCTGATCTTCTGGCACAGTAATTACTAACTCTCCCCTGTCTTTATCTGTAACTATGTTTATTTCAATAATCCCTTTTTTCCAAAACTTACCTGGTTTACGCTCTACCTTAGGTTCTTTAATTTCAAGCAAGTTTTCATTAAAGACTAAACTTGGTTTCTTATCGACTGGTCCACGATAGTGAACTTCAAAATGATCTCCCGCTTTAATTTTTAGGTCTAGATCAATTAAATCAAGTTTCAAATCAGTAAAACTATCGTTACTTAAAATTTCATTAACATATTCATTCTTCGTTTTCTCACTTGTATTGAAAAACATTTCAGCCACCTCGTTTTATTATTCATTCATTATTTTTATTTAGCTTTAATTTTACTATCATACAAATATTTTTCAATAACTTCTTACTAAGTGGCTAAAATTGAGAACTAAGATGCAAAAAAGACAACCTAAACATACAGTTTAAGTTGTCTTTTGAGATTTTACTTATCATTAACAATGATCAACGACTTAATTGCATCACGATTACTCATTGCTTCATACGCATCTTGAATATGATCTAAATCAAAACTCTTGGTAAATACCTTACCTGGATTAATTTTGCCATCAAGAACTACTTGTAATAAAACTTCTTTATCTGGTTTAGTTGCAGAAGCAATACCACCACGCAAACCTATATTCTTCCAGAATAATTGGTTTGACTTAGGTTCTGCATGTGGTGTACCCACTCTACCAATCACAGCACCAGGACGAGCAATTTGACCAGCTTGTTCAATAGCACTTTCTGCTCCAACACATTCTAGCACTGCATCAGCTCCAACATTTTCCTTGGTTAAGGCTAACACATCTTTAATAGCTTTTTCATCTCGCATCGAAACAATATCAGTTGCCCCAAATTTTTTACCTAATTGTGCACGATCATCATTGTGAGATAAAAGAATAATTTTTCAGCACCCAATAACTTGGTACCAATTACACCAGCAAGACCAACAGCACTATATCCAATTACAGCTACGGTGTAACCAGGCCTTACCTCAGCATTTAAAGCTGCATGATAACCAGTTACCATTACATCTGATAAAGTTTGAAGGGATACCAATTGATCATCATTGTAGTCTGCCGGCTTTCCAGGAATTTTAACTAGACCTGAATTTACTGGTTGATATTTCATGTATTCTGCTTGATATCCACCATTTGTTCCAGGCTCTTTTGATTTAAGCAGCTGCCTTCAAATCCTTTAATACATGCCACACAGTAGACACACCTATGAGTAAATGGAACAATTACAAAGTCATTTGGTTTAATATCTGTTACTGGCCAATCAATAAACCAGATTCACGATCGGCAATACCTCTAAGCCACCATAAATCTGAATCACAAACACTCGCACCAATCACACGAATAATAGCTTGATTTTCTCCATTAATCTTTGGCTTCTCTACTTCTTTTGCTTCAACTTTACCAGGTTCTACAAAAACTGATGCTTTTATATTCTATTTTGTTTTCATTAACTCACAATCATAGTTTAAATTAAAAAAGCGGCTCATACAATTCTAAAAAAATGCTACTATTTATTTTACGTATATATTCGTATCCTTTAATTCACAATTAATTATTCTTTTACAAAAAAATTGGATCTATATGATCCAATTCTACCTTCTTAGTTATTTTTATCTTCGTTGTTATTCCTACTTTCTTCACGATCCGTTTTATTTTTCTCGCTATTCTTATTTTCTTTATGATCTACTTTATCTTTCTCTCTCTTATCATTCTTATCATTTTTATGATTATCAGTCTTAGTCTTTAAGATTTTTTGACTTTTGGCATCAATCTTAACTTCAGTTTCTTTATTACCATCTTTTAATTCAACTTCCCAAACTGGTTGCCTATCGTCCATTTCTAAAGACCATTTAACAGCCTTACCAGATGCCTTACTTTGGGCAAGTTTTGTAGCTTCACTACGGCTTATTAAGCTATTTAGATCTAAGGCCTCTTCTTTATCATCTGCATCTAAGTTTTCTGACTTAGCTTTTAAAATTTTGCCACTACTTGCATCAATTTTAACTTTATATTCTTTTTCTGAATCAAAGCCCTCTACTTCATAAATATATTTATTTTTCTTGTTCTTTAGTTCAATCTCCTTAATTGATTTTGAGCCATATTTTTCATTAAATTTATTAATTGCATCACTTTGAGAAAGATTGATTGAGTTAGAAGTTTGTGTTTGTTCCGTAGCTTGCCCACCAGTAGATGCTTGAGCTTGATTAATTAAAGTAAGACTAGTTCCACCTAAGGCTAAACCTAAAACAGCTGCGCCTAATGATAATCTCTTAATGTTTGTTCTCATAATAGAATCCTCACTTTTTCTTCAAATTTATTTTTTATTTCTTAACTTTATATATTTAGTTTACGAAAAAACGAGGATGAAAAAACTAAGAGTAGATATAAATTAAATGAAGATTTTTTCATTTTAATCATTAGAGTGGTAATTTTATTTCAAAAATCACCCCTTTAGGAGTATTAGCTGAAACACTAATTTTTCCATGATACTTGGTGACAATATCTTTTACAATAGCTAAGCCAATTCCAGTACCTTTAATCTGACTAGAGTGAGCTTGATCTTCTCGATAAAAACGATCAAAAATCTTATCATAATTTTCTTTTCTAATACCAATTCCCTGATCCTTAACTCTTAAAATTAAGTACCCATTATCTTTTTGCAATTCTACCTTTATTTTGGCATTGTCTTGGGAATACTTGGCCGCATTGTCTAACAAATTATGAACAATTAAGCGAAAATCTTTAATTTCAATTGGACAAAAAAGTTTTATTGGACTGGAAATATAGACGCTGCAAGTATCATATTCTTGTTCAAGAATTTCACTCTCTTTTTGAACTATTGGCACTAGATCAATGGGATCAATTGATTGGTGTTGTTTCTTAGCTCGTCCTAATTCCAAAAGTTCATTAACCAGTATTTCCATCCTACTTGATTCAGAGTCAATATATTGGAGGGACTTTGCGACAATTTCGGGATGTTCTTTACCGCGTCTTTTAATCAAATTAATGTGGCCACGGATTGCAGCAAGCGGCGTCTTCAATTCATGAGATGCATCAGTAACAAATTGTTGTTCACGCTGAATTGCCTTATCTTGATACTCTAGCAATTTATTAAAAGACTGCGCTAAGTGGTGAATTTCTGCTGGTTGTTTCGGCACGAATACTTTCTTTTTTGCCGTGGTTTGATGTTCAATTGCCTCAATATCTTGATCTATTTTCTCTAGTGGCTGACTCCATTTTCTTGAAAAACGTTTAATTAAAGGAATCGAACAAATGATGGCAATTAAATTTAAAATAATGATTGCAAGTAATAAATGGGTAATTAAGGTGAAAAGATCGTCAACATTTAAAATCACAGAAATTCGATAGCCATCTTCATTTGCGGTCCGTAAATAATAAACGCTATTTTCCATAAAAACAACATTATTGTAATTCCTATGATTCTTTACTTTTTCAAATAATTCTTCCCCATCTTCCGAATAGACAGTCTTACCCTTAGGAGTTTTCAGTGAAATCGCATCATTACTTTGTCTAGCAAGATAAGCATTGAGAAATAATTTCCACTCCTTTTTATTCTTATGCTCATCATGACCACCAATATTATCACTAACTGTATCAATAACTTCTTCTGCTTGCTCATGAGCATTGTTATAAATGAATGCTGTTGAAATACCAGCAAATGCTAAGTTAACTAGGAAGAGGATAATAATGAATAAAGTCAGAAACAACTGTGTTAATTGTTGGGAGGTTGTCCTTATTTTTTTATTCATTATCGTCCACCTTTCTTAAGCAATAACCATATCCACGAACTGTTTTAATTAAATTACGATATTTTCCTAACTTATTTCGTAGTGCTCTTACATAGACATCAACTGTGTTAGTTTGACCAACAAAATCATATCCCCACACGATATCTAACAATTCATCCCGGCTTTTAACTTTTTCGGGGTCATTCATTAATTCGCATAGCAACGCATATTCTTTGGGAGTTAGGTAGATTTCCTCACCCTTGCACCAAAATTTATGAGAAACCAAATCAATTTTTAAAACACTAAATTCTAAGGTAGAAATGGCAACGTGCCTCTTTTCTCGTTCTAATCTTCTAAGAATCACTCTAATTCGTGCAAAAAGCTCTTCTATTTCAAAAGGCTTGGTCATATAGTCATCCAAGCCTTGATCTAAAGCATTACTAATATCAGAAGCTTGATTACGGGCAGTTAACATAATAATAGGAATGTCACTAACTTTTCTAATTCTTCTTAAGACAGTGATGCCATCATAAACAGGTAACATCCAATCTAAAAGGATTAAAGTTGGTTTTTCTTTTTCAAAAAGCTCAAGACCTTCTTTACCATCTTTAGCCCAGACTACCTCATAGCCTTCTAATTCAAGCTCTGGCTGAATAAAACTAGCTAGACTCTCCTCATCTTCAATCAAAAGAATTTTTACTTTTTCCATATCTTGCCATCCTACTTTCTACACCTTTAGTCTTGCTTTAAAATAGTAAATTCAATTTTAATTTGATTATTTTATTTTAAATGTCTATTAAAATAGCTCCAAGTAAACTGCTTGGAGCTATTTTGTAATAAATTTTTATTCAAACTTAGTATCCCAATTTGGATCATTATTTGCTTCAAAACACATTGCAATTTGTTCTTCTGTGTTTCTATCAATAGATAAGTTCGGCAAGTTATCTAGAGCAAAGTATTCACAAGCATCTGTTTCATCGTTAGGAGTAAATGTACCACTTAATTCTTTACACAAAAAGAAAATCTTAGTAATGTTAGTTGCTAAAATTGGCTTATTATGATGATTACGATCTTGGACCGCAATAATTTTAACTGGTTCTACTTTCCTACCAGACTCTTCAAAAGCCTCTTTAACACAGTTATCTGCGACAGTTTGATCATAATCGTTTCAGCCACCTGGCAATGACCATTCTTGAGACATTTTCTCACGAACTAATAGAATTTTATTATCTTTAAAAATTGCAGCTCGAGTTTCAATTTTTGGAGTTTGATATTCCTCATCCCCAAGAAACAAGGTTTAAGTTTTTCTTCTGGAATTCCAGTTCTAGCAGCCATCATTTCACCAGCAATACGCCGAATTTCTTCATAGCGTTCACGATCAAAAACATCATGGCCATATCTTAATCCAGCTTGCGCTAGACTCTGCAAATCCATTGCCCAATTTGCAATTTGATCATTTGTTTTCATTCTTCAATCACCTAAAATTTAACTTAATGGTTAGAAATATATTCTTGTAATTCGCCAAGTTTATCAATCTTAAAAGTAAAAGCTAACATACCAAGTTTCTTTGCTGCATCGGTGTTTGCTTTTAAATCATCGATAAATATACTCTCTTCTGGATTTAAAATATAGCGAGCAATTAATCTTTCATATATTCTTCTATCTGGCTTCATTAATTTCTCTTGGGCAGAAAAAACATAACCATCAAAATAATTGCCCATCTCAGAATTTTTAACAAAATTAGCAAACTGCATTCCGTATTGGATAAAACCGTAAATCTTATAGCCTTGTTTACGTAGTTCCTCCATATAATTAAAAACTGGCTCATAGAAATCAACATTTTCTGGCCAAGTTACCATAATTTGCTTAACCTTACTTTTAATTTATCCGGAACTTTACTAATAAAAATTTCAGTGGCTTCTTCCTCGGTAATTTTTCCAGAGTCTATTTCGCCCCACTCTTTAGATTCAAAAATAGTTTTTCTAACTAAATCATGATCCTCGGGACTCAATTCATAATGATTTAAAATCTCATCTGGATTGTAGTTCATAATGACATTTCCAAAGTCAAAAATAATATTCTTAAGCATTAACTTCCCCTCTATCTTTAATAGTCTATAGTAAAAATATTGCTCTTTTTGCTAGAATCTTGCAAGAAAAAACTAGAGATTTGATAAACCCTCGTCTTAAGGATTAATTATTATCTTATCGACCGCTCTGATTCATAAGTAAAGTATCTCCTCTTACTTTTTGTCAGTTATAATTATATACTGATTAAAAGTAAGTACAATGCTAATTTTTTAATAAAAATTATACTTTTCCCTATAATCTGGAACAATTAAATTTACATCTTGCCGCCAAATACTGGGAGGACGCCTGCTTTACCATAATCAACCGGGGTAAACTTCTTAAGTTTATCCATATCTTCATCACTGATTACAAAATCAATTTCAGCATTACTCTTCATATGTGCAGGATTTGCAGACTTAGGTAATACAACACAGTTAAGTTTCCAATCATAACGAATACATAATTGAGGTACGGTTACACCATACTTATTACCGATCTTTTTAATTTTTGGATCATTTAGAGGAGCACGGTGAGCAATTGGTGAGAAAGCTTCAACTACAATATCATTTCCTTGAATGTAAT
>PDYJ01001605.1_pt1 | contig 15508 bp, 13 predicted proteins | sample 1430841 | NCBI WGS metagenome assembly PDYJ01 (sample SAMN07237672, study PRJNA390542) | Gut metagenome, whole genome shotgun sequencing project. | isolation source: fecal pellets | host: Mus musculus | place: USA: New York, NY | collected 2016-10 | reverse complement strand
TACTAAATCAAAAAGAATTTTTCTCTTTTCGGAAAGGATTTTCTATGCCAAAATTTGATCTTTTGAAGACATTTAAAATTGCATTCGGATGTTGTCTTGGATATATGATTGCCCAGCTATTAGGTTTAAATTACAGTACCTCCGTCATCACCATTACCTTGCTTAGTATTCTGAACACAAAAAAAGAAACCCTGACGACCGCCCGCAAACGTCTGCTTGCTTTCTTTGGTGCAGCTTTTCTTAGCTTTTTTATTTTTCAGATACTTTATGATTCTCTGCTCAGTATTTTTTTATACCTGATTTTTTATTACCTGTACTGTCAATATTTTAAATGCGTAGAAGGTTTTTCCATGAGCACCGTCCTGATGCTTCATCTATGGAAGGCTGGTATCTATACCATTCCTGCCCTCCTAAATGAATTTTTTCTCATGCTCATTGGCATTTTCATGGCTATCCTTATGAACTTGTACATGCCCAACCGTATCAAACTTATACGAGCCGCGCAAAAAGATATGGAGCGACAAATCTCAACAATTTTATTTACTATGTCCAAATCTATCTTTCATGATAAAGTTGACGAAAACATTGCTTCACAGCTTGAAAAGCTGCAAACTACATTGGCCGAAACCTACGTTCATGCCAAATATACCGAAAATAATTTTATCTTTAAAGATATGAGCTACTATTCCTCCTATATCCAGATGCGTTTTTCACAATACGAGCTGCTCAAACGCATCCACATCAATCTGCCAAGACTTAAGGAAACATACCATCAGACCGCACTCGTCTCTACCTTTATGAACATAACTGCTGTCTCCATGCATGAATACAATAATGCAGAAGATTTACTGCATTATCTTTCAACGCTACGCATAAAATTCAAGGCAGCCCCTTTGCCTAAGACTCGTATCGAATTCGAATCTCGCGCTATCCTATTTGAAATCGTAAACGAATTGGAAGAGATTTTAATGCTCAAAAAGCAATTTGCGGATAACCTGACCCCTTATCAGATAGAAACTTTCTGGAAACATCAAAATACTTGAACTTTTCCAAATGATATAGTATACTGAGAAAATCGAGACAAATACTAATAGACAATTCAAACTAAATATAGATTTCCATATGTCGCTATAGCTCAGCTGGATAGAGCGACCGCCTCCTAAGCGGTAGGCCGGAGGTTCAAATCCTCTTAGCGACGTCTAAAGAAATGCCGAGAATACTGGTGTTCCAGAATTCCCGGTATTCTCTTTATCTCCAAGTTTGCTAATCAAAATGGCGTTTCTGCTAATTATTCCAAAAGTTATATAAAAAAGGTATTTAATAATGGCTCAGAAAGATACAGAAATTATAGTTAAAAGCGATGCAGAAGTTACCATTGTGAAAACAGTGCTTTAAACAAATCTGTAAAAAGAAATATAAAGCGTTTCCCAGATGATTTTCGGTTTCAGTTGACAGAGGAAGAATATGATTTTTTGAGCGTATCAGCAGTGTTGAGTTGAAATAGTTGGAATATCAAAAGCAGACAAGCGAAAAATTAGAGCAGATATTTGAGTACATATCCGAGCATGAGGAATCCAGTCAAAAGGTATTTTTTAATGGACAGATTTATGATGAGTTCAGTTTGATAGTGAATTTGATTCAAAAGGCAGATAAAGAAATCAATCTCATAGACAGATATGTGGATGTTTGGACATTGAATCTGCTTTCAAAGAAAAAGTCTGATGTTGCAGTAACTATTTATACGCAGAAACAGACGAAGCTAACGAAAGCTGATGTTAAAAATTTCAATGCACAGTACCCGACATTGAAAATAAAGTATACCAAAGTATTCCATGACAGGTTTTTGATTATGACCGAACGACAGCCTATCATGTAGGGGCATCTTTAAAAGATGCAGGAAAAAAGTGTTTTGACCTTTTTCGCACATTAGCGGGTATGCACCTATCAATTTTTGAAAAAAACGTATTATACTAATGTTACTAAAATTTCCGAGCAGGCAAGTCACAATCCTGCTGTCAGACAAACCGTTGCCAGAAAGGGACAAATTTTATATATGGAAAACAATAAAATGAAAGTTTTTGAAGATAGAAAAATCCGCACCGCTTGGGACGAAGAACATGAAGAATGGTATTTCTCGGTTGTGGATGTGGTGGCTGTACTGACGGACAGCGTTGACCCAAAACAATATATCAAAAAAATGAGAAGCCGTGACCCAGAGCTTAACAGCAAGTGGGGTACAATTTGTACCCCAGTTCAAATGATTGCGGCAGATGGAAAAAAGAGAAAAATACAAGCGGCTACCATAGAGGGAATATTAAGGCTCGTTCAGTCAATCCCCTCACCGAAAGCAGAGCCTTTTAAGGCATGGTTAGCTACTGTTGGTGCGGAACGAATTGAGGAAACCATTGACCCAGAGCTTACGATTGACCGTGCTCTTGCTACATACCTGCAAAAAGGCTACACACGAGAATGGATAAATCAGCGGTTACAAGCTATCCAAGTCCGTAAGGAACTGACTGATGAATGGCAGGACAGAGGTGTAACTGGAGGCAAAGAATATGCAATCTTAACCAATGAGATTACACGGGCTTGGTCTGGAATGAACACGCAGCAGTATAAAAAGCTGAAAGGCTTGAAAAAAACAAAATCTGCGTGACAACATGAGTACGACAGAGCTTATCTTGAATATGCTTGCGGAAACTTCCACAACCGACATATCCAAAGAGGAAAAGCCGACTACTTTTGAAGAAAATCAAAGGGTTGCCCGCCGTGGCGGACGAGTGGCGGGAATTGCAAGGCAGGCTCTGGAAGCAGAAACAGGAAAGCCTGTTATCACTTCCAAAAACGCCGTGGATTTTTCAAAGCTCATTGATGAGGTTGTAAAAGAGGTTGAGCAGAATTAACGTCACTCCTAAGCGGTAGGCCGGAGGTTCAAATCCTCTTAGCGACGTCTAAAGAAATGCCGAGAATACTGGTGTTCCAGAATTCCCGGTATTCTCTTTATCTCCAAGTTTGCTAATCAAAATGGCATTTCTGCTAATTATTCCAAAAGTTGTATAAAAAATCCTGCTAATAAGAAAGGCAAGAGTTTCTGGTTCAAAGATATTAACTTTGTCACAAGTTAGGACGAAGTTATAACATCTACGTAGATAATTGTACAGCTCACAGACCCGATATAAAAAGGGGTATGTACATAAGGAGGTAGCAGATGTTTGAGGAAAGAATTACCCAAATAAATAGAGCTTCAAAGGCTGCTCCAAAGGGTGAAAAGATATTGCAAGGGGTATCTCCTGGATTGCCCATTTTCTTTTTGGATTTGATGTGGTAAAAAATTTGTCGTATGGTATAACAAGAGCAGCGTAAGAGATTTCCAGAGGACTTCTGTTTCCAATTAACCAAAGAGGAGTTTGAAAACTTGAAATTCCAATCTGAAATCTCAAGTTTAGATGGAAATGGATACGGTAGACGTCGTTATATGCCTTATGTGTATATGGAACAAGGAATTTCTATGTTGGCGAGTGTGTTGCGGAGCGAAATTGCTATCAATGCAAGTATTCGTATAATGAGGACTTTCGTAGAGATTAGGCGTTTTATTGCCAACAATGCCCTGCTCTTTGAGCGTATCAGCAATGTAGAGAAGAAGCCAGTCAAAAGGTATTCTTTGACGGACAGATATATGATGCATTCAGTTTGATAGTTAGCTTGATACAGAAAGCAGAGAAAGAGATTACGCTGATAGACGGGTATGTGGATGTAGGAACACTTAACCTGTTAGTGAAGAAAAATAATGGTGTATCCGTTACAGTTTACACGCATCAGCGAACACGATTAAGCAATATGGATGTGCAAAATTTCAATGCACAGTATCCTGCTTTGGAAGTGAAATATACAAGCGTGTTCCACGACAGATTTTTAATTCTGGACAGAAAAACAGCCTACCATATCGGAGCGTCTTTGAAAGATGCAGGCAAGAAAACTTTTGGAATTACGCTGATTAACGATGAGAGTATAACGAAAGACATTTTGCAGCGTTTAGAATTAGAAACAGAAGAATAGAAATTTAAAAAAGGCAGTCCTCAAAAGATTGCCTTTCACCATACATACAAAACTTGAAGTCACAATTTGTGACCTTAAAAAAATGCAAATAATTTAAACTATTCTGGGATTAGTTTTCAAATGCAGAATTCCGAACTATTTTTAGAAAACGAAACGTTCCTCTACTTTACCTGTTTATAGAAAAATATTGCAAGAGTAAGATTTTTGTTGAGGGAACGAACAACCGTTTAAAGGTGATAAAGCAGATAATTGCAGAAGAACCTCAAGCTTTAAAATGATCATAAAGGAATTGCCAAAAAATAATTGCACTGCTATATTAAGCATATGCATGGTAATTCAAAAAAGTTGTTTGAATTGCCAGACAATTATGGAGGATTAAAATGATGGACAATAAGCGGACAAATACTGTAAAATTCTACACATCTAGTGGTTGGTTCAGATCAAAAAAAAATTACAATTGAAGGAAATGCTACTTTAAAAGGTACAATTGATGGATTAGATGCAAAGAAGTTATATTACTTAACTTTCAGCGCACCTAGTAACTTTAGTGGAGCAGTATATTAATGAGCATCGGTTTCCTGAAATTTGTAGCGCTTGTATGCATGATACTTGATCATATAGGAGAATTTGTACCTGATTCCCCTATATGGTTTAGATATGTTGGACGATTAGCGGCGCCTATCTTTTTCTACTGTAGCGCGTGGGGGCTGTATTACACACGGAATCAACGTATTTACATATTACGCTTGTATATTCTAAGTTTAATGATGTCATTGGGAAATATTATATTGACAATCACCTTCAATCAAAAATCTTTTTTAACAAATAATATTTTCCAAACCTTGTTTATTGGAAGTGTAATTGTATATTTATTGAATAGAAAAAATACTCTCTATTACAAGTTCAGTATGTGCACACTGATTATTATTCAGCAAGTAGTTGCTTTTCTTTTATGTGCTGTTTTTGCTGAATTCCTGCAAATTCCGCATTCAATCGACATTTTTGCGCTTTATCATAGTTATGGTCCTTTATTTGCAAGCGCTATTTTTACAGAAGGTAGTGTTGCATTTGTTATTTTCTTTATAGTTTTATATTACTTAAAAGACAAAAAAGGTTATCTTTCTTTATTCATTATAGTATTTACTATATTTTTAGAAATGGCAATTAAAAGAACATATTATATGAGAGGACCCATGTCATATTTAATACCATTTAGCTTATATCAATGGCTAATGATTTTTTGTATACCACTGATTTATGTCTATAATGGAAAAAAAGGAATTGGATCAAAATGGTTTTTTTTATTTCTTTTATCCAATACATATTTGGATACTTTATATTTTTTCAAACATAAGAATACAGTGAGTTTAGCAACGTCAAAATAGAAAACACTTTTCTAAGGTGTTGCGCACACACCTTCTAGCTAAAATAGACAAAAAATGGAGTTTGAAAAAAATATTTTTGTATGATATATTTAAAATATTACAAACTTATTTTTGCATTAGGAGGCGCTAAAATGAAAAAATTAAATGAAAAAGTAGCAATTGTAACAGGAGCCGGTCAGGGAATCGGAAAAGGAATCGCGCTTTGTTTGGCAAAACGCGGAGTAAAAATCATCGCAACAGGGCGCAGAATCGAACCAATCGAACAGACAATCGCTGAAATCAAAGAATTAGGCGGAGAAGGATTTGCAATGAGCTGTGATTCAGCAGATCGTGCCAGAGTAGAAGAGGTTGTGAAAGCAACAGTTGATGCATATGGGACAGTTGATGTAATTGTTAATAATGGGCAGGCGATCGTTCCATCAGCACCAGTTGAGGAGACGACACATGAGAGTATGGTAAAAGCTTGGGAGAGTGGTGTGATCGGATCTCTCAACTACATGCAGGCTGCATTCCCATATATGAAAGAACAGCACGAAGGAAGAATCATCAACTTCGCTTCTGCTACAGGAATGTTCGGTATTGCAGGTCAGTTAGCTTATGGTTCAAACAAAGAGGCTCTTCGTGGATTGACCAAGATTGCAGCAAAAGAGTGGGGACAGTATGGAATCTGTGTAAACATTGTACTCCCGGGAGCAGAATCACCGGCAGCAAAAGCCTGGGCAGAGAAGTTTCCAGAGGAATATGCAAAACAGGTAAATCTAAATCCTATGAAACGTTTTGGAGATCCGGAAAAAGATATTGCACCGGTAATCGCATTTCTTGCGGGACCAGACTCATGCTACTACTCAGGACAGAGCGTAATCATAGACGGCGCAAACTCAATTATGCCATAATTTATAAGCAATCTTAAAAGACGGTGCAGCCTACAAGCTGCACCGCCTAATTTTACTGTCTTTCTTATATTCTGTTTGTTCTCTTCTTCCATGCAACTACCGTCATGAAAATTCCCACAAGTCCTGCTGCCATAGGAATTGTCGCATTTGCGTTATCTCCGGTCTTTGCTGCCGTATTACCTGCTGTCTTGCTTGTTGTCTTGTTGGTAGTATCTTTGCTTCCTGCATCATCAGAAACTACTTTATGGTCTTTTTGAGAACCATCTTCTTCTCCATTTTCCGCTTTTGCGGCTGCTACTGCTTCTTCTAACGCTGCTACTGCTGCATCTACTTCTTTCTGGTCTGCATTCTCGTCTTCAAACACTGCCATGGCTTTTGCGTATGCTGCTTTCACTGCATTTGCTGTTTTATCACTGTATACGCTTAAATCCATTGCTTTTACTTTTCCAAGCAATTCATCTAACTTATCTTTATTCGGTACTTCTCTCAAACCAAAGATTGCGTTCAAAAGTTTCGTACGTGCTGCGTCAACTTCTGCCTGAAGTGTATTGCCTTCTGCTAATATTGTTTTCTGCTTCCTGCAACGCTTCGGCAAATGTTGCCCAACTATTCGGCGTATACTTCTCTTTCGTTTCCCTTCTTGCAGTTACTACAAGGGATTCCAATCTCTCCATATTCCCTTTGAATTCCAGAAGATGTACCGTCTTAAGAAGTGCATCGTACGCTGCATCTACTTGTGCCTGGGCTGCGTTTGCTTTGTCATTTGTCTCAATAGCATCTGCGAGCGCCTTTTCAAACATTTCTCTTACTTTTGCAACTACGTATTTGTAGCTTGCGTCTTCCTTTGCTTCCTTAGCATATTCGATTAATGCTGCCAAATCTTCTTTATCAACTTCTCCCGCTGCCACAAGTACTTCCATAGCATATTCTAAATTTGCTGCTGCAAGAAGTACATCATAATCTGTTGCTTCTGCATTTGCAAGAACTGTTTCTGCTGCCGCAAGTTTTGCTTCTAATACTGCCCAGCTTTCATCTGTGTAATCTGCTTGATTTAGTGCCTGTGCTGCATCTACTGCCTCCTGTAAATCAGTCTTATCTACTACTGGTGCTTCTACTTCTTTTTCAGCTCCCATAATCCTGATCTCTGCCGCCGAAGCATATTTATTGCCACCTTGTGTTTCTAATGGCTGAATTTTTACATTTGTTACATTTTCAATCTCATCAAAGGTTACCGTATGCCATCCCTGTCCCATTGATGCCTGATCTACCACTTTTACATAATCTTCTGAATCTGTTGTTTTTACCCAAACTTCAGCTAAGTTTATCGTACCATTTCCACCGCCTGGTCTTGAAAGAACTCTTACACCGCCTACTGTTGTCGCTTCTGGAAGTGCAATATCAATCCACGCATCTTGCATTGCAACACCAGACCAGCTTGTATGCCAGAATGTTCCTGTATTATTATCCAGTGCATTTTCAACCTTATTATCTTCTTTAACTGTTTCCTCACTTCCAGCAGTTGCTTTCATTCCGTCAATCGGAAGGTCTCTTGCCGATTCTTTTCCGCCTGAAGCACTTAAATCTGTCATTGCTTTTCTTAATTCTTTATCTGCATGATCAATTTCTTCTGTTGCTGCATGATCCTGATCTAATACAACCTGTGCTTTTATAAGCGCTTTATAGAATGGCGCCCACTGTTGCGCTGTGTAATCGCTTTCTGAAAATGCATTTTTCGCATTTTTAACTAATTCTGCTAACCATACCTTATCCGGATCCTCTGTGTCTGCAAGTTTTGTAAGTTTGATTACAGAACCACCTTTTCTTGCCACATTCAATTCAACGCTGTCTGCGGCTGTTACAATCTTTCTTTCTGTAACGATATCCGTTTTGCTTGAATCATCCGGACCATCATACCAAATTTGTGCTTTGTAATTTACACCTTCTTCGAGATAATCCGCAAAATCTACATATTCTGTACGAGCTGTTTCATCTGTATTGGCAGCGATATACCATGTGTCTCCATTTCTGCGTGCCATTGTTACATATTCTCCAACTTCACCATTGATAAAACGTGTTTCATCCCATGTTGCCGGAAGGTGATCATAGAATCCACGGATATCTTCTCTTAAATACGTACTGTCTTTATCAGCCATACATGGAATACCAGATTCAAGCAATACCGGAATTGTCAACTGACTTCCAACTGTCTTATCTGTATTACCAAGCGGCTCCCCTGTATTTTTATTTGGCAGATCAAAGATAGGTGTATAGTCCGCCGGTCCTACTGCACCACGTATAAACGGAAGTATTGTAAGCTGTCTTTGTACAGTCTGTGTACGGTTTACAAATTCATCACCGCGAATACCTTCTCGAGTAAGGATATGTGGATAAGTTCTAGTTTCACCTGTTGGTTTATTACATCCATGCATGATACCAACCATTTTATATTTTGCAAGATCTTCATAAATGTCTTTATATTCTTCTACTTCCGTCTGGTGCTCACCATCAAAGAAGTCTGCTTTGATACCTTTAATCCCCATTTCACTCCAGATTTTGAAACGTTCTTCACGTTCGCTGTCTGTATCGATATAATCTTCATCTACCCATACAAGGATACCGATTCCCTTTTCTGCTGCATAATCAATTACTTCCTGTGTACGTGGATGCATTACGTTGTCAGCAGGATTTGACTGCCATCCATCATCCCATAAGAAATATTTCCAGCCAAGTTCTGCTGCCATATCAATATAACATAAAACTGCGTCAACATTTGACTGCCCATCGCGTGTTTCACCTTCTGCAAGCCATGTCCAGGATGCAATACCCGGTTCTACCCATTCAGAATAATGATATGTTTCTTCATCCGGATTCGGCGAAAGGTTTTCAGCCATTGTATTTTCCGTAATTGTTTTCAAATCACCTACCACAGCGTAACGCCATGGTGATGTAAATGGAAGGTCCACGGTAACCGCACCTCTTTGTTCCCCTGCAAAGTCCAAATCAAATGTGTTGCTTCCTGTGGAAGTTTTGAATCTTGCACCACAGAAACCACTTGGAATTAAATTTGCTTCATTAAACAATACATATGTATCATCTGTCTGATATAATACTGGAATCGCCGGTGCACCGCTTAGGTCTTTCATAGCTTTTTCTTCAAAGTTTTTTTCGTAAGCACCACCATATTCAAATGACCATGTTGTTGCTCCATCCGGAACATTTACTGTACTCATTTCATCACTGATCTGTACAGTTGCAGCATTATTTCCGTCCGCCGCTGCAAGTTCATAGCCAAATGCCACACCATCATCATAAACACGTGCAATTACGGAATATAAATATTGCTCCGTGCTGTCTTTAAATGTCACTTTTAACTGATTTGCACGATTTTGATGTTCAGAGAATTTACCTGAATATGTTTTGTATATTTCATCAATTACTTCTTTTTCTGTTGAAACATATGTAAGTTCTTTTGACGTATCAATTGTGGTGTTCTTTAATCCTAATACAGATGCTTTTTCAATAAATGCTTTTCCGCCTTTTGCAGCTTCATATGTTAAACCGAAGTTCTCACCCATCTGCAATGTCATCTGTACATTCCCATCAGGAGAATCAACTCCCCACATTGTGCCAATAGCAACTTCATCTGTAACTTCCACTATACATGCTGCTTCTGCCTCTCCTGCTCTTGCAGTAATCACTGCTGTACCTTTGCCAACTGCCTTTACTTTACCTGTTGCCGCATCTACTACTGCAACCTCTGTGTTATCACTTTCCCACATGACTGCTTTATTAGCTGCATTAAGCGGGAATGTTTCTGCCTTCAATTCAATTACACTATCTACAGCAATCAAAATTTCCGTACGATTTAATACAATTTTTGTAACAGGAATTTCCTGTCCTTCTTCCATAACGTGGACTTTCACTTCTGCTTTTAAGTCAGCTGAATTTACAATGTATTCTCCTAATTCTACAGTACCTCTCACCGTCTGTACACCGGCTTCCTCCGGTTTATATGTATCCGAATCCCAGTTTACTGCAAGTTCTTTTGTAGTGCCATCCTCAAGTGTAACTTCTACACTTTCAGGAAGATTTAATTCTTCTAATGAAGTACCATAATTTGCATAAATATCTTCAAAATCGGCAATATCTATGATTTCCACAGGTTCTCTTTCTTTTGCAAATGGAATTTTCTCACCATCGATTGTGAAGTTTTCCATTACTGCATCAAATATCTGAGCTCCGCCTGTATAGATAGCAATCTTCAAGTCTTTACATGCGAACAAATCTTGATTATTTGTTGTCTCACCAATTACAGTAAAGTTTTCTCCATCATAACTGTAAGAATGGATAAATTTATTTCCCTGCCGTTCTAGTTTCAGCCATGCCGGTGCTGCTTTTTCAGTATCCTGTGCCGCTTTTTCATCATAGTCACCATTAAAGTTCATTTTCGCAAATACATTTCCGCCTAAACCAGAGTGATATCTTCTCATTGTTCCGGCTACCCTGCTTGTACTTGCAAAAGCTGCAAGACCGATTGCCTGATAGTCACTTGTTAATCTTGTATTTGTAACTTTTACTGTTGCTGTAAAATCACCTTCTGGCATATCATACAGCAATACGTTCTTTGCATCTGTAATCATGCCAAGTTCACCTGGTCGTGAATGAAATGTCAACTTGTCTTCTCCTTGAATCTCAAGTGCATTTTCCACTGGATTGTGTTGTATCCATTTGTTTGTTAATTGATATTCACTACTTGCTTTCACTACATTTACTACTTTTTCTAACGGTCCCTGCTTCGCCAATACCGAAAACGAAGAAGCAGAAACAGTCATGCAGAGCGCCATTGCTAATGGCAGACTTCTTTTTACGATTTCCTTCATTTTCATACTCTCTTTTACCTCCTAATTTTATTAAATACAATCATTTTTATTTTGTATATTCTTTTGTTACCGCACCACGCCCCCTTTTTCGGAATATAATTATTAAAGCTGACACATTTCACGTCCTTCTTTTTATTATAAAAAACTCAGATTGCATAAAGTGTTTCAAAATTTCTTACTATTCAATCTCATACACTAAAGTTATTCCACAATTATAATATCAGTATAACCAATTTATTTTTAAAAACCATAGGAAATTTTTTTCATTTCATTGAATTTTTTCTCTTTTATTCTCTTAAAACTGCCTCAGACATATTAATACAAATGAAAAAACTCGCTCTGGTAGAGATATGATTTTATTGATATAATCAGAATGTAAATAATGAACTTGATCATCTAGATACAAAAGATATGACAACAGTAATTTGTGGAGGTAAAGTTTATGCGTATAGAGCATATTGCAATGTATGTAAATGATTTAGAAAAGACAAAAGAATTTTTTGTAAAATATTTTAATGCAACCTCAAATGAGGGTTATCATAATGAGAAAACAAATTTTTATTCTTATTTTTTGAGCTTTGATGATGGTGCAAGATTAGAAATTATGACCAAACCTCAGATGAAGGATGATGAAAAAAACATTAAGCCGCACAGGATATATCCACATTGCATTTAGTCTTGGAAGTAAAAAGGCTGTTGATGAATTAACTGAAAAAATGAGAAATGATGGATATACTGTTGTTAGTGGACCAAGAACAACTGGCGACGGTTATTATGAAAGTTGTATTGTTGGAATTGAAGGGAATCAGATTGAGATAACAGAATAATGGCTATATTTTTTTCTTAAGCTGTAACTTTGTCCCAAGTTGGGACAAAGTTACAGAACATAGAGAATTTTTTACAAACGAACTGTGAATAGACTGAAATACACACAGATAATCTTACCTTCTTACTCAATATTTACAATAAATTCCTCATCTGCTAACCTTACCCTATCCCCATCGGACACTTTTATATCTGTATCTGGCGGAAGCACTCTCCCATTCAAAAATACTCGGTTAGTAGAATGATTATCCCTTATAAAACAAGAACCTTCTTTAAAGGAAACTAGTACATGTCTCCGGCTGATTGCCGTGTTATCGGTAATACAATAGTCTACTGCTTCTGCTACTTTTCCAATCCAGAATAAATCCTTATTAATACAAAAAATCTCACCCGTTTTCTGCCGCGTCCAACGTATCAGTTTCATTTGACCCTCGCTGACCATCTGTCCGCTCAAAACAGAAGTTTCATTATAATAATCTAACAATGTGGTCTCTATATTCTGTGGCTGAGGTCTCTGATATTGTGGTGCCTGCTGGTTTTGATTCTGGTATTGCGCCTGTTTCTGCTGTATCAGAACAACATTAGGATTTTGTATTAAACAATCCATATTGATCCTGTACTTTGAAAGATAGATGGCAAATACAATATTAGATGTTGCCAATCCTGCATTGCTCAACAATCCAAACAAAGACAATGTTGCCAAGGCTACCAGCGCCATAAGAGCAGACACACCACCCATAATATAACAAATAACAATCAAATACTGTGAAATTCCATTATTCGGAACTCCCGTAAAAATTGTAATCTTCATAGTCTGTATGGTTGCACTTAACTTCACGTAATAGATAATCCCAACAGAAGCAATTCCCAACACCAAAATCATTACAACAAACATAATTGTTGGATTTGCATATTTCATCAAAAAAAGAAAGCCTATCTCCAATAATATTACAGAAATGCATAATGCCACTAACCGTATAATTACAATTACTCGAATCATTGTAAGTCCTGCAGTACCAATTGTATTTTCCTTACTGGTTTTTACTGATACAAAGAGCATCCACATTCCGGTTATTATCAAAAGAACCGGAATAATTCCAATCAGAGTAGTTACTACTTTTATAAAATTATATCCCATTCCATAGATATTATAGTATAAACTATTTAATCCATAAACACCCTGCATTCTCATAAGTTTATATATCAAGTTATCGGATATAGAACTCCCCGCGAACGCTCCTATAAATTGAAACAGACCATACGCGGAATATCCTATAATCGCCACTAAAAATAACGGTGCCGTCAACATTTTTCTAACGGTAGTAATTGTGGGATTTTGTTTATTCATATTGTACATTTTTTCCTTCCTCCTATCTATCGTTTACGACAAACAGATTACCTGTTTGACAAAATATTATTAGCCATTGATGTGATATATGTATTTGCGCCTTGCAATTCTTGACATCGTAAAGCGATACGTTCTGCAATCGTTTCATCAACTGCCTTTACATTATTAAATACCTTATCAATTCTTGATTTGCATGTTTGATTTGTTTCAGAAAGTTTTGAAAAATATCCATTAATTCCTCTAATTGCAATACCAATAAGCAATGGGAAATACCATTCTTCGCCAGAATAATTGCTCCAAGCCGATACTGAACCTACACCTATATTTTCAATACGATTAATTGTATTCATAAGAGTTTCGTACACGCCAAATGAAAAATCCCTAATTGTACCTGTTCTTGCCTTGGCATTTCCACATCCCCCAGAACCATTAATGTCCTTCACCTTGCTGTTAATCTTCTCCCAGAGCGCGGAAATATCAATGTTATACCCTTCCAATTTCCACTTTTTAAAAAGAGGAAGCCAAACATTCTTTGTCCACCAGTCATCATCTCTATCCGTAAGTTGGCACTTGATATAATCAATTAAATCAGATAGCCCTATGATATCATTAATTGTAACCATTTCATCCAAAGAATTAAGTCCCAAAACAGCTAACAATTTATCAATGTCTTTTGCAAATAGATTATTTTCATCCATATATTTCACGAGATAAGCAATAATTAGTGCTAGTTTGTCTGGATTGCCAAGCGCAAAATCTATAATTTCCTGAGAATCTATTTCGCCACTACCAAAAACCATTGAGAGTAGCTGTGAAAGAAAATCAACAATATCTACCTTGTCCTCATCATTAGCATTATTAATTACAAAAGTTGTAAACTCATGTAACATTATTATCGATTTATCTTCAGATATTTGCACTATAATTGGATTTCCATTTTCATCCAACACAATGTTTCCATTCTTATCTGTTATGAAGAATGAGTTTGGACTATGATGTTCCCCTATATTGGCAACTCCATATCCTTGACAATATATTTGATTTGAATTCGGAACAGGAAAAAGTAAAGCATGTACATAATCAGTTGAAAGCGCGTATGCAGTAATTATTCCACCCTTTGCTTGAATTTCTGCCCAGTATTTATCTATGAATTCCTGAGAAAATCCCTGGCCATCATAGACTACACATCTTGTAACCTTATTAGAAGTAATTGCAACATACATTGCTTTATTACCTCCTTTAGAGTGTCCTGTTACAGTGATGCTATCATAAGGTAGACTTTCTATAAAATCAAGAGCTTCCTTCTGACAATGTGTATCTGCTACATTAAGCCCCTCTGCATTATCAATCCACTCATCTTCTCCAGAAGTACCTTTAAATATAACTATTGCATCACTTCTGTTTGCTTTTTCAACAAAACAAAGTGCAAGAGTCGTTCCATCCGAATTGATCATTGTGTCTGCCAAAACTAGATTTTTCATTTTGCTAGCCTTTAAATAACGAATGATGCCTGCCCATTCCTTTGCAGAAACAAATCCTATATCTTGATCACCTTTTTCCTCAAGTCTTTTCAACGCTTCCTCATCAAAATATTTAAGAATCTCCGCTATCGTCATATTCTTTTGACCATTTCCAATACTCGCAAAACCAACAACCCCTGCTTCCTCAGCCACATTTTTACTAAGGTAAATTAATTGTTCCAACATACCCAATTCATTATCTGTAAGAATCATTCTATCACCCCCATAACAATCTAAAGATTATCAATTTATATATACCATTTCCCTGCTAACATAATAATCATCAGAAAGATAATCTGTATAATTGTATCTTGTAAGATATGCAATTTTCCCCTCTCTAAGTAGAACAATTTGTGTTATGCCATACAGTTCATGCTCTTTCATAAATGTAGTAAATCTTACTTTGAAATTATTCAGATTTTGTTCAGCAAAAGTAGCTTCATCAACAAAAATCCATAAACTACTTTCTACTTTTCCATCAAAATCAGCATTATTAGTTGGCACTTCTAATAAAAAAGTCTCCGTAATTTCAGTAAACACCTTTATCTCTGTATTAGGAGCTAGCGATTTCAAGCTCTCACATATATAAGAGGTAAACTTT
>PDYJ01003287.1_pt1 | contig 15525 bp, 19 predicted proteins | sample 1430841 | NCBI WGS metagenome assembly PDYJ01 (sample SAMN07237672, study PRJNA390542) | Gut metagenome, whole genome shotgun sequencing project. | isolation source: fecal pellets | host: Mus musculus | place: USA: New York, NY | collected 2016-10 | reverse complement strand
GCGGTTCAGATAGATCTCGCCGAGGCGGGAGATCATGGGCGAGAAGAGGTGGCTGTCCTCAGTCTCGCGGCTCTGCTTGTTGATGTAGAACTGCGGTTGGCGCGGTTGAGGGTGATGAAGTTGTCGATGTAGGCCTTGCAGGTCTGACCCTTGTAGTTGATGTGTAGATCTCCTGGTCAACGTCGACGGGGTGAGCTGATAGGTGTCGTCGCCATCCTTGGCGGTGATGTTGCCTACGCCGTTGCGGGTGATATCGAGCTGAGCGTAGTTCACGTCGCCATTGTCGGAAACGAAAGTGAAGCGGGCCACTTCCTTATCCTGATAGGTGGGTTCGATATATGCTGCGCGGGCGTCGACAAACTTATCGTTGCGCCAGTCGTTGCGGCCGGTCTCGTCGAGGAGATCCATATACTTCTGCGAGGCAAACATCTCGCCCCAACCCATGCCGCCGATGTTGGCATACATGCCGCCTACGCCATAGTAGTGGTCAAATCCGGAGTACTCTGAAGCGATGCGCTTAACGGCGAAGATGGCTTCGGGGTTTGCGTCGGGAGCAGGTTTGATATACTCCATGATGCTCTCACGGCTACGGAGCTGATAGTCGCCCGAGTCGATAACCTTCGAGCATATTCAATAGCCTTCTGGGCATACTGGTGTTGGGGTTCTCATAGGTGCCGCTCATGTAGAGGTAGACACGCGAGAGGAGGGCGTTGGCGGCGCCAACCGAGGGACGCGATGCGCCCTTATCCTCGTTCATGAGCTGGCGGCCTTCTCGAGGTCGGCGATGATGAGCTCATAGTTTTCCTTCACGTCTTGCGGTCGGAGAGGAAGAAGTCGGAGCTGAGGATGTTGTCGGGGGTACCGTTTACGACGGCACGCCGAGGTTGCGGTCGGCAGCCTGATAGTAGGGGCGGCCATAGGCGCGGACGAAGTAGAAGTAGAGCATTCCGCGCATGTAGTAGCACTCGCCGAGACACTGGTCAACGCTTGCGCTCTGACCCTCCTCAAACATATTGATGATGTTTGACACCTGGGCGATGGCCTTGTAGCCTGAGTTCCAGAACTGGTCGAGACGATAGTTGTTGGGTGTGCGGGCGTAGGAGATGAACTCGAAGAAGGCGTCGGTCGAGTAACCGCGGATGGCAACGTTGTCACCGGCATATTCGCCGCAGCGGTGCATCGGGTCGCTCCATGAGCCGAGCTGTGCATAGGCGCCGTTCATCAAGGCGTCGAGGTAGTTGTCGGGATTCTGCTGGATCTGGTCGGTAGCCATGGAGCCGTAGGCAGGCGCTCCACATTACAGGAGCTCTGCGAGAGAGCCATGGCAGCGGCGGCAGCCAGAAATATATATTTAGCTTTTTTCATTGTTGTTGATAGGATGATTCTGGGTGTTTGACAGATTGAGATCAGAACGAGAGGTTAAGACCGAGCGAGAAGCGACGTACGGAGGGTAGACGCCGGGCCGGTAGAACCATGACTGAGCCGCCGGAAGCGGGAGCTCGGGATCAACACCTGAATATTTGGTGATGCAGAAGAGGTTTTCGGCCGAGAGGCTTACGCGGAGGTTGCGGATGCCCCAGTTCTGGGGAGTGGGATCGAGTAGCCGAGGGTGAGCGAGCGGAGCTTGAGGTAGTCGCTGTTTTCGAGATAGCGGCTCGAAGCCTTGTTGCCCTGGTCGGTGTTGTTGTAGACTGCGCGGGGGTGAGTGGCGATATCGCCGGTTTTTCCCAACGGGTCAACCATCCTGAAGCTTCATCTGGTTGCGGTCGGTGTAGCACCGTCGGAGTCATATTCCAGACGCGAGTAGTTGTAGATCTTGCCACCGATGGAGAAACCGAAGCTGGCGTTGAGGTCGAGGGCTTTCCAGCGGAGCGAGGTGTTGAGAGCGCCAAACACCTTGGGGTTGAAGGTGCCGAGCTTCACTTCGTCGGCCTCGGCATACTTGTGGGTGAGTACGCGGTTGCCGTTTTCGTCGGTCATGTACCACATCGGGTACCGTCTTCGGATCGACGCCGCCCATTCGCGGCCATAGTAAGTGTCGATAGGTTCGCCCACTTCAAGGATACGGCTGATCGAGCCGGCAATGCCGGTGCCGTCGCCGATGATCACAGGACGTACCGACGAGGTGCCGTCGCCATTGCTCTGGGATAGAGGTCGCGGAGCTCATTGGCGTTGTGGCCAGGTTGAGGTCCATGGTCCATGTCCAGTCTTGGGTGGTGATGATGTCGCCGCGATGTTGAGCTCGACGCCGGTGTTGCGCATCTTGCCCACGTTGCGGTAGATGGAGGTCACACCACGAGGCCGGTAACAGGCACGTTGTAGAGGATGTTGTCGGTGTTTTTGATGTAGAAGTCAAACGAAGTGCGAGGCGCTCGTTGAAGAAGTTGCATCGAAGCCCACGTCGAAGGTAAATGTACGCTCCCAGGTGAGATCCTTATTACCGATCACGCTGATGAGGGCACCAGCAGCGCCGTCGTATTTCACGCCTACGCTATAGAGGTCATACTGGGGATAGAGGCTGGTGGGCGGTTGCCGACAGAGCCGTAGGAAGCGCGGAGCTTGAAGTAGTCGACCCACTGTGCGGTAAACCAGTTCTCGCGGTTCATTACCCAACCGGCGCTGACACTCCAGAGGTTGCCCCAGCGCTGGCCGAGGTTGGAGGCGCCGTCGCGGCGGAACGATGCGTCGAGGAGGTACTTGTTGTCGTACATGTAGTTCCACTTGGTGAAGTAGGAGCTGACTGCCTCCTGGCTGATGGAGCCGCCTACAGTTTCGGGCTTGGCGGTTACGGAGAGGATCTGGAAGCCGGGGATGAAGCCGGTGCCTACGCCCTCGATCCAGTTGTAGGTATAGTCGCGGTACTCATAAGCGATAAGACCGTTGAGTTTGTGCTTGTCGCCGAAGGTCTTGTTGATAAGGAACTTCTGGTTGGTCGACTTGCGTGTCCAGCTCTGCGAGTTCTCACTTATGCGACCCTGCACGCCCTCGCCGCTGCTTGAGCGGGGATCGGTGTAGCCGTGGTAGCGATAGGTGTTGTAGCGATAGGCATTCACGCTCTGGAATGTGAGCCAGTCGGTGATGTAGATATCGAAGTCGAAGTTGCCGTTGAATTCGTAGTTCTGGTTCTGACCATAGTTGCCGTAGCTGAGGTCGAGCAGGTTGTTGGTGGCCGAAGCGTTCCACCAGCCGCTGTAGCGGTGGGAGCAAGGGAGCCGTCTTCGAGATATGGGCTATCCCACGGCATCTTGGAGTACATATCGGTCACGGAGCGCTGGCGGTCGTTGATCTTACGCTTTGAGCCTGTGATTGTGGGGCGGATGCTGATCCACTTGGCGGGGCGGAAGTCGGTCGAAGCGCGGAAGCTGTACTTGTTGTACGAATAGCCCTTCACGGCGCCATCTTCATCGTAGTAGCCGAGCGAGAAATAGGAGCGGAGCTTCTCGTTGCCACCCGATACAGATATATGATAGTCCTGGGCGAAGCCGGTGTGGGTGTTGGCGTTCCACCAGTCGTAGTCGCGGTTGCGGAGCTCGGGGGTCCACATGGCGATTGTCTGGAGCTTCTCTGCACCCTGCATCGAGCTATAATAGTCGTAGAGCTCGGCGCCGTTCATCACCTCCATGCGGCCGTTGTTGAGCCTTGAGATACCGAACTTGGCAGATGCTGATACATTCATGGTGCCGTCGGAACCCTTCTTAGTGGTCACGACAACAACACCGTTTGCACCGTCGGCACCGTAGATGGCAGTCGAGGCGGCGTCTTTAAGAAGAGTGATCGAGGCAACGTCGTCGGGGTTGAGGTCGCCTGCCGAGGTGCCTACATTGACACCGTCGATGATCCAGATAGGAGCGGTGGAGCCGGAGAGAGAGGCCTGACCGCGGATCACGACAGCACCGCCGGAGCCGGGCTGGCCGGAACCGCTGGCTACATATACGCCGGCAGCCTTGCCGTTGAGCATATTGGTGAGCGAGGGTGAGGTGACATCCTTGAGTTTGTCGTCCTTCACCACAGAGAGAGCGCCGGTGAGGCTCTCGCGGCTCTGGGTGTTATAACCGAGCACGACAACCTCGTCGAGGCTCGACGAAGCAGGCTCAAGGGTTATAGCGAGGGCTGGCCGTTCCATACGGCGGTGGCATCCTTGTAGCCGATATACGACACAACGATGGTGGTGCCGGGCTTGACGTTTTTCAGGGTAAACTGACCGTCGACATTGGTCATACTCGCAATCTTGGGGTCGTTGGCAGCCCTGACGTAGCGCCGATCATGGCTTCGCCGGTGTTGTCGACAACTGTACCGGTGCAGTTGGCCTGAGGCTGGGGAGCCACAACAGCCATAGGTTCAGCCCGGGTGCGGCAATGGCCGCGGGAGCCGCCATTGCTATGATAGCGGCGCTCAACAGGGGATTCTGATACTTTTTCCTCATGAATATTATGATAGATTGGTAAAATAGATTAATCGGACGTAATTATGCGTCGGTGTCCTTTCGCAGAACAGCCGCGAAATTATGTGAAAAAAAGCATACAAAAGAAATATGATTGTTAATAAATGTAAAATATGTTCTAAAACATATCTTTTTGATTGGTTTTAGTTAACATCTATTAACGTAGCCGCCCTCAGGGGTGTCAAAGCGAGAGAAGGATGGTGAAAAGAAAAAACGTCCGATTATTATGCGCACGCGTGTGAAAGATGTCGCATGATGATTGGAGATTGGAGAAAAAATCGTACCTTTGCACCGCTTTTCAGGCATTCCCGCCTCGTGTGATGGGAAATCAAGAAGTAGCAAACTTACTTAATTTTTAGTAACACAACCACTTACCAAACAAACAAATGAAGACATTCCAGCTTGTAGCCGAGCCTCGCACCGACCTCGGTAAGAAGGCAGCCCAGGCCCTCCGCGCCGAGTCGAAGATCCCCGTAGTGCTCAACGGTGGCAAAGTATTCACCCTTCCCTTTGAGGGCACCCTCAAGCCCGGCGAGAAGATCGTTGAGATCGGCAACAACCAGGGCCTCATCACCACCGACCTCGCAGTGACCAACGAGGCAGTGCGCAAGCTCATCTATACCCCCGACATCTTTGCCATCGAGCTCGAAGTAAATGGCGAGAAGCGCATGGCTGTGCTCAAGGATATCCAGTTCCACCCCGTGAAGGACAATGTGCTCCACATCGACCTCCTCGAAGTAACTCCCGAGAAGCCCGTCACCATCACCGTTCCCGTGAAGCTCGAAGGCCACGCCGAAGGTGTTAAGGCCGGTGGTAAGCTCTCTCTCTCGATGAAGAAGCTCAAAGTTCGTGCTCCCTACACCGAGATCCCGAACGCCTCGTGATCAATGTCGATCACCTCGGTCTGGGCAAGACCCTTCAGGTAGGTGACCTCAACTTTGAAGGTCTCGAACTGGTCAACGCCAAAAACGCCGTTGTCTGCGCCGTACAGCTCACCCGCGCCGCCCGTGGTGCTGCCGCAGCTGCTGCGAAGTAATAACCGCCTGATCTCACCCCGCCTTAATATATATGAAGTATCTTATAGTGGGGCTTGGAAACATCGGCGACGAATATCGCGACACACGCCACAATATTGGCTTTACTGTATTGGATGCCTTTGCCGAGGCATCCAATACACGTTTTTCGACCGAGCGTTACGGCGACGTGGCGCGTATGCGTGTAAAAAATCAGCAGCTGGTGCTTCTCAAGCCATCGACCTACATGAATCTCTCGGGCAACGCCGTGAGATATTGGAAGGAGAAAGAGGGAGTGGACCTCGACCATATCCTTGTGGTGGTCGACGACATAGCTCTACCTTTCGGCGCCATACGCATCAAAGGACGCGGCAGCGACGCCGGTCATAACGGACTCAAAAACATAGCCGCCATGCTTGGCAGCGATGCCTATCCGAGGCTCCGCTTCGGGGTTGGCAACGACTTTCCGCGTGGCTGCCAGGTGGACTATGTGCTGGGACGCTTTCCGGCCGAGGAGCGCAAGCAGCTCCCCGAGCGTGTGGATGTGGCCTGCGAGGCCATCCGCACCTTCTGCCTTGAGGGCATAGGGCCGGCCATGTGCAAGTTCAACAACAAGTGATATGGCAGAAGTAAGAATCGACAAATGGCTCTGGGCCGTAAGGGTGTTCAAGACCCGCACCATTGCCACCGACGCCTGCAAGAAGGGCCGCGTGATGATGGGCGGCGTGAGCGTCAAGCCCTCGCGCACCATCAAGCCGGGCGATGTGGTGCAGGTGCGCAAGCCCCCGGTGACCTACTCGTTCAAAGTGCTTGCCGTGACCCAAAACCGCCTCGGCGCCCGTCTGGTGCCGGAATATCTCGAAAATGTGACCCCCAAGAGCGAGCTTGAGCTGCTCGAAGTGGTCAAGGTGTCGGGATTCATCGACCGCCGCAAAGGGCTTGGCCGCCCCACCAAGCGTGAGGGCGCGAGCTCTCTAAATTTACAGAGGAGGCCTATTTCGGCTCCGACGACGGCTGGGACTTCGACTTTGACTTCGACGACGAAGATGACGACGAATGACCCCTGCCCCAACCAATCAGCAAAATCTATCAACAATACCCACTCAGACATTAAGAAAATGCGCAAGCTGCTCTACACTGTCGGCGCCGTGACACTCGGCGCTATGGCTGCCTGCAATGGCGGCGCAAGCAAGTCGGCCCAGGGAGGCGACTTCACACTCACCGTGCCCGTGTCCACCGAGGCCGAGGGCCATATCGTTTATCTTACCAACTACGACAGCGACTCCCGCGTTGACTCAGCCGTAGTGACCGGCGGGATGGCAAAGTTTGACTCGCATGTCGACACCGCATATATCGGTCGCCTCATCATGGATGGCCGCCGCCTGGGCATGGTGGTGGTCGAGCCCGGCACTATTGCCGTTGATTCCGCTACCCGCCGTGCTTCCGGCACCCCCACCAACGATCGTCTGAACGCCTATACCGTAGCTCAGGATTCGCTCATGAAGGAATTTGCCGCTATCCGCAGCGACGAGAATATGGCCGATTCCACCCGCGAGGCAGCTATCGAAGCTCTCGGCAAGCGCTTCGACAGTCTCAACGAAGCAACCATGACCGAAAATGCCGGCAACCCTCTCGGCCTTTATCTCTTCATCAGCAAGGCCTACGACCTCAATCTTGCCCAGATGGATTCGGCCATCACCGCCAATCCCACCTATGGCAACAGCCTCCGTGTGCAGAAGCTACGCAAGGGTCTCGTGACCAAGGAAGCCACCTCGCCAGGCCACAAGTTTGTTGACTTCGAGATAGTAAACGACGGCGATACCGCCCGCCTGAGCGACCACGTAGGGCGCGGCCACTACACTCTCGTCGACTTCTGGGCCAGCTGGTGCGGTCCCTGCATCCGCGAGACAGAGACCATCAAGCGCATCTACAACGCTTATCCCGACACCACTCTCGAAGTGCTCGGCGTGGCTGTGTGGGATGAGCCCGAAAACACCCGCAAGGCCATCGAGGCCCACAATCTCCCCTGGGGCCAGATACTCAACACCCAGAATGTTGCCACCGATGCCTACGGTATTCCCGCCATCCCCTGCATCATCCTCTTTGATCCGGAGGGCAACATAGTGTCGCGCGACCTCATGGGCGCCGAGCTTGAGAAGGCTGTGGCCGATGCTCTCGCTCCTGCCAAGCAGTAAGTGAGTCCTGAAAGGTCTCCCTCCTATGAAAAAAGCCCCGCAACTGATTGCGGAGGCTTTTTTCATAGGGGCTTATATCATCGGGAGGGCGATCAGAGGATGCCCTGGGCCATCATGGCGCGGGCCACCTTCATGAAGCCGGCGGTGTTGGCACCTTTAACATAGTTGATGAAGCCGTCGGGTTCTTTGCCGAAAAGCTCACACTGATGGTGGATATCGGCCATGATCTGCTTGAGGCGGGAATCGACCTCCTCGGCAGTCCACGACATCTTCTGCGAGTTCTGGGCCATCTCAAGACCGCTGACAGCCACACCGCCTGCATTGGCGGCTTTGCCGGGAGCGTAGAGGATACGGGCCGAGAGGAACTCCTTTATGGCCTCGGGGGTGGAGGGCATGTTGGCTCCCTCGCTCACGGCTATCACACCCTGCTTGACAAGAGCGCGGGCATCGTCGCCGTCGATCTCATTCTGGGTGGCCGAGGGCATGGCGATATCGCAGTCGACATGGTGCCAGGGGCGCTCGCCGGGATAGTAGGTTGCGGCGTCGGGATAGTTGTCGACAAACTCGCGTATGCGTCCGCGGTAGATATTCTTGAGCTCAAGGATATATTCGAGCTGTTCGTGGGTGAGGCCGTCGGGGATTACGATAGAGCCGTCGGAATCACTCATCGACACTACCTTGGCGCCGAGCTCAAGGAGCTTGACGGCGGTGTAGGTGGCCACATTGCCAGATCCGGATATGGCCACCCGCTTGCCCTTTATGTCGATCCCTTTGGTGGCGAGCATATTGAGCAGGAAGTAGACATTGCCGAAACCGGTGGCCTCGGGGCGGATCAGCGAGCCGCCAAATTCGCGACCCTTGCCGGTGAAGGTGCCGGTGAACTCGCGGGCCAGCTTCTTGTACATGCCATACATGAAGCCCACCTCACGGCCGCCCACGCCAATGTCGCCGGCGGGCACGTCGGTGTCGGGGCCGATCTGGCGCCAAAGCTCGGTGATGAAGGCCTGGCAGAAGCGCATCACCTCCATGTCGCTCTTGCCACGGGGCGAAAAGTCGGATCCACCCTTGGCACCACCCATGGCGAGGGTGGTAAGAGAGTTTTTGAAGGTCTGCTCGAAAGCGAGAAACTTCAGGATTGACTGGTTGACGGATGCGTGGAAGCGGATGCCCCCCTTGTAAGGGCCAATGGCGTTGTTGTGCTGGATGCGGTAGCCCATATTGTTGCGCACACGGCCCTGATCGTCGACCCACGACACGCGGAATGAGAAGATGCGGTCGGGGATGCAGAGGCGTTCGATAAGATTGTAGCGTTCAAATTCGGGATTGGCGTTGTAGGCATCCTCGATGGTGGAGATTACTTCCTCCACGGCCTGAATGTACTCCGGCTCGTTGGGGAATCTGCGGCGAAGATCGTCGATTACTTCTGTTGCCTTCATGTGAGTGAAATCGTTGCTATTGGAAGTGTGAAAATAAGTTTAGCGGCTGCAAATTTATACTAAATAACCAGCAAAAGCAACAAAAGTTTGTAAAAATTGCGCAAATCCTTACATTTTTCTCTGTGAGGCCGGGTTTATTTGTCGAGTGAGAAGCGAGCCACTACGGCGCGGTGATCGCTCGGCCACACATCGATGGGAGCGATAATGTCGCGTTTACCCCAGTCGGTAGCCACCCGCTCGCCGCGGATAATATCGCGCTGCGGGCCGACGATGTCGACCGACCGGAGTGACAGCCTCGGGTCGGGAACGTAGAACACATAGTCGATGCGGTCGCGCTCGTCGGCCTTGATGGCCCATGAGAGACGGTTGACAGGTATGATTTCGTTTGACGAGGGTAGGTGTAGCCCGGATACTCGACCGGATCGGGATAGATGGCGCGGTAGGTGTCGACCAGACCGGCGTCGTGGAGTATCTCTATCGTGGGCCATTTGATCACCACGCCCCTGTGGTCGGCGGTCGATGCGGTGGCCTCGGTCCAGTCGAGCCCCGAAGGCTCGTTGAGGTCGCCCCCAAGAAAGATGAGGCTTCCGGCCTCACGCTCGCGGGCAATGTCGGCGGCGGCCAGCCGTGCAGCCTCGTCGCGCTGCGAGAGCAGATTGCGGCGCATGAGTTCGTCGTGGTCGGTGATGGGGTCGATCTCCTTCCAGGAGTTGCCGTCGTAGCCGCGCACCTCATAATAGGTGTCGTCGAGATAGTCGAGATGGGCGGTGTAGGCGGCCACGCGGTGGCCGTCGATTTCGGTCACGAGTTTATGCACGGTGCCGTGGTCGTCGATGTAGGGAAAGATTACAGCCGAGTCGGTGATCTCGGTGCGGCTGAGCAGTCCGGTGTCGGTAGAGTAGAATGAGTGGTAGGTGAGACCACGCTTGGCAAGAGCTTCTACTATGCGGTCGCAGAATCGCGTGTCGTGGTAGTTGCGCACCTCGCTGAGAGTGACAATGTCGGGTGCCTGACGCGCTATCTCGTCGGCCATGGCTTCGAAACCGCCGGGCACCGATGTACCCTCCTGCCATACGTTGAACTGCATTACGCAAATCTCGCGTTCTTTGGCAGCGGCGTTGTTGAGGGCTAATGCCGCCAAAGCTGCCAATACTGTATTTTTCATCATTGATTGAAACTTATCTGATAGATTGTGGTGAATGATAGATAGGGTAAAATGATACGCGAAGTTCGGCAAAATTTCATAAAAATGCAAGCCCGGAGGCGCGCAGCGGCTATGAGGGCTGGGCGCCTCCGGGTAAGAGGTGGAGGGGAGTTGCGGCGGTCAGGATGGATCGGCAAATAGATCGGTGGAGAGATAGCGGTCGCCGGTGTCGGGGATTAGGGCTACGATGGTCTTTCCCTTGTTGGCGCTACGTCGGGCAAGCTCGGTGGCGGCAAACAAAGCCGCACCACCCGAAAATCCGGTAAGTATGCCCTCGGTGCGGGCGAGGGCGCGGGCGGCGAGCACCGCCTGACTCCCCTTGACGGGCATCACCGTGTCGACCACGGTACCATTGTATGTCTCGGGTATAAATCCGGCGCCGATTCCCTGAATGCGGTGAGGCCCGGGGTTGCCACCCGACAGCACAGCGCTTTCTGCAGGCTCCACAGCCACGATCTCCACACCCGGTTTTTTTGACTTGAGGTAACGGCCTATGCCTGAGATGGTGCCACCGGTGCCTACCCCGGCTACAAAAATGTCGATCTTGCCCGATGTGTCGCGCCATATTTCATGGGCGGTGGTGGCGAAGTGTGCGGCAGGGTTGGCCGGATTGGCAAACTGGTCGAGGATCACCGAGCCGGGGATTTTCTCGCGCAGCTCGCGGGCACGTTCTATGGCCCCTTTCATGCCGAGCTTGCCCGGGGTGAGGTCGATTGACGCGCCATAGGCGAGGAGGAGCTTGCGGCGCTCGGCGCTCATGGTGTCGGGCATTGTGAGAATGAGCTTGTATCCGCGAATGGCGGCGATCCATGCGAGGCCTATGCCGGTGTTGCCGGATGTGGGTTCGATGATGGTTGCGCCGGGAGCGAGCAATCCGTCCTGCTCGGCACGCACGATCATGTTGAGTGCCACGCGGTCTTTGACGCTGCCGCCGGATTTGACGCTTCGAGTTTGAGGAGGAGCTGGGCACCCCCGGCGCCTGTTGACGTGGCATAGCGCATCGGCTGCAGCAGCGGAGTGTTGCCTATGAGTTCGATTAGTGATCGGGCTATCTTTTTCATGGAGTCGAAAGAGAGGGGAAAGGGGCGTGATGGATGAAACGGAGGGTTATCGCCATTAAAACAATCTGGGACACGGGATAGTTTTGGTAAATGATTGTAAAAATGTAGTCAAATAAGAGAAGTTGGCTTGTGGTTTATATAAATAATGCGTACCTTTGCATCAATTATCAATAACCAATCTATCTAAACCCATAAACCAATCATCATGAAGACATTCTTCAAAGGACTGGCGATTGCATCGGCTGCGGTACTCACATTCGGTCTCCAGTCGGTAGCTCAGTCGCTGTCGCCCTCAACCAAGACACATTGGGACAAAGGCACTCTCGTAGTGGAGACTCCCGAACGCCCTGCCGGTCAGGAGCACGTGCTCGGTCTCACAGCTCCCAAACTGGAGACAGTGCGTGTGGCTTTCGTAGGCCTCGGTATGCGCGGCCCCGGTGCTGTCAATCGCTTCGCCCATATCCCCGGTGTTGAAGTGGTTGCGCTTTGTGACTATGAACCCGCCCGTGCTGAGAAGAGCCAGAAATATCTCCGTGAGGCAGGTCTCGCACCCGCCGACATCTACTCCGGCGAAGATGGCTACAAGGCACTTTGCGAGCGCCCGACATTGATCTCGTATATGTTGCCACTGACTGGGACCACCATTTCCCCGTAGCCAAGTATGCTCTCGAAAACGGCAAGCACACCGCTATCGAAGTTCCCTCGGCAATGAATCTCGAACAGTGCTGGGAGCTCATCGATCTCTCGGAGAAGAACCGCAAGCACTGCATGATCCTTGAGAACTGCTGCTACGACTATTATGAGCTCAACGCTCTCGCAATGGCTCAGGCCGGCGTGTTTGGCGAAGTGCTCCGTGCAGAAGGCGCTTATATCCACAATCTCGATGACTTCTGGGATTACTACTGGAAAAACCCCGAGAACGATCCCGATGGTCTCGGCTGGCGTATGAAATATAATAAGGAGAACCGCGGCGACCTCTATGCCACCCACGGCCTCGGCCCGGTTGCACAGTGTCTCAACATCCACCGCGGCGACCGCTTCAAGACCCTCGTGGCCATGGACACCAAGTCGGTACATGGCAAGGAGTATGTGGAGAAGAAGACCGGCAAGGAGTGCAACGACTTCCGCAACGGCGACCACACCACCACCCTCATGCGCACCGAAGATGGCAAGGTTGTTGAGATCCAGCACAATGTGATGAACCCCCAGCCCTACAACCGTCTGTTCAAGCTCACCGGTACCAAGGGCTATGCCACCAAGTATCCCAAGGGTGCTATCGCTCTCGACCAGAGCCAGCTCAAGGCCAGCGGCGTAGAGCCTCAGGTTGACAATCTCTCGAGCCACGGTTTCCTCCCCAAGGAAGAGTATGAGGCTCTTATGAAGAAGTACTATCACCCATCCTCACCAAATACGGCGAACTCGGCCGCGAGATGGGTCATGGCGGCATGGACTTCATGATGGATGCCCGCCTCGTGTACTGCCTCCAGAATGGTCTGCCCCTCGATATGGACGTATATGACCTTGCTGAATGGTGCTGCCTCGGTGAGCTCGGCGCTCTCTCGATGGACAACAACAGCGCAGCTGTTACCTTCCCCGACTTCACCCGTGGTCACTGGAACGACCAGAAGGGCTACAGCCACGCTTATGCAGCGCCCGAAGATGAGGCTGCTGCTGAAGCTGCAGCCAAGGCCTACACCGCCGCTCAGAAGGCTGCCGTGGCCGACAACAAGCTCTGGGATCTCTACGATGCCATGACCTCTGCCTCCACCCCCAAGGCTAAGGCAAAGGCTGAAAAGGCTTACCGCAAGGCTGTGGAGAAAGCCGACAAGCAGATCGCCAAGGCTCTCGCCAAGAAATAATCGATCCAACTGATTTTATACAATACCGGCATGGTCGCGCACTGTGCCGGTATTTTTTTTTTCGCTTTTTTTTTGGAGGGGGAGAAAAAAACAGATACCTTTGTGCTGTACTATAAAAGTGGTACAGTAAAACGGATCTCAGCTTATGAATGGAACAGTGAAAATCAGCGGTCTGTCGGTGGGCTATCGCCGTCACACCGTGCTGTCGGGCCTCGACTGGCAATTGAAACCGGGACATATCTATGGCCTGCTGGGGCGCAATGGCGCCGGAAAGACAACCCTTCTCCAGACACTCGCGGGAGGGCTTTCTCCTCTTGGTGGAGCAATAGATGCGTTTGGTCTCAATCCGTTTGACCGCAATGAGGCCTTTCTCTCGTCATGTTACCTTGTTGGGGCGTCAATGGCGTTTCCAGCTTTAAAGCCGTCGGTGTTTGTAGAGGCTTACAGGCCCTTCTACCCTCACTTCTCGACCGAACTCTACAACAGTCTGGCGGCCGATCTGGAAGTGAACCGGTCGACGGTGGTGAGCAAGCAGTCGATGGGCGAGCAGAAGCGATTTATCCTTGCTTTCGCGCTTGCATGTCGCGCCCGCCTCACACTTTTGGACGAGCCGTTGGCTGGTCTCGATATCATAGCCCGCGGGGAGATACTCCGCGCCATAGCCCGGGGTGATAATCAGGATGGTATCATCGTGATATCCTCCCACGACACCGAAGGACTTGAAAATATCATTACTGACCTGGCGGTGATCAACGACGGGCGCATGATACTTGATGCACCGGTTGATGATCTGTCAGAGGCTATCACTTGCCACAGCGAAGGGCGATGGCCTGACACGATTTTTGCCGACGGACTTGAAAGCATCTCGGTCAATGGCGACAGCTTCCCGTCTGATCTCAATCTGAGGCTTCTCTTCAAAGCTCTCGTGTCCGACTGTGATTTCCATTCCCGACTCAATAACATCCTTAAATCATTACCTTCATGCGACGACTGACCTATCTATATTTAGCACAACACTGGAAGCGCGATGCGGCCCTTCTCGCAATGATGCCTGTGGTGGCCCTCGCTATCTACATTTTCTACCGCTACAATGGCAGCTACACCGGTCTGGGCGGCATACGCCACCGGGTGGCGCAATGGTGGGTGTTTGGATCGATGATATATGCTTCCACTCTGTTTGCCGACTACACGTCTGCCCGTACGGCATATTCGGGACTTCTCCTGCCCGAACAGGCGTGGAAGAAATATGCTTTTGCCATCGGGCGCTCGCTTGTGGTGTTTCCGCTGCTCTCGGCGCTGCTGCTCCTCGGGGCCGACATGGCGGTGACCCTTACCGGGCGGATATCCGGGTTTACGCTCCGCCATGCCTCCACCTTGGCCGAGTGTATGACCTATACCTCCCTTCCGCTCTACCATATGCCTGTCATGCCCTATTATCTGGTGACATTTGTGGCACTGATCACCCTCATACGCTCGGCTGCGGGTTGGCGGCAGGTGTTCACGGTGATTGCCGTAGCAGTGGTGGCGGTGCTTGTGGTCACATGGGGGCCGGGATCGGAGGAATATCCTGTGCGTACGGTCTATCCATTTCTTGTGGAGGGGGTGGCTGTCACGGGCCGATGGAAGGCCGTGTGGGCTCAGCCGGTTGGCGGGACGTGTATGCCGATGAAAGCGGTCGAGATCCTTTCATGCCTATGGCTTGCGCTTGTGCCTGTTGGCGCTTATATAACCGCATATTTTAACTTCAAGGAGTCGACGTTGCGCCGATGAAACTGTCAGATTCACGTCCGATCTTCACCCAGATCATGGCATGGGTGGAGGACAACATATTGCGTGGCGACTGGCAGCCTGGCTACCAGCTCCCCTCGGTGAGGGAGATGAGCGGGCGGTTTACGGTCAACAACAATACCATAGTGCGCACTTATGAGCATCTGACTCTTTCGGGCACCATCTACAGCCAGCGCGGAGTGGGTTACTTTGTATCGCCCGACGCCCGCGAGTCGATTCTGAGCCGCAGGCGCGAGGAGTTTTATTCCGATATTCTACCCTATTTCATCAATCAGATTGAGGTGCTCGGCATCAGCCCCGACGAGATCAGCTCAATCATAAAACGCAACGTAAAAAAAATGAAGAGATCAACTATCGCCGGACTCACTGCGGCAGTTATTCTGATAATAGTTCCGGCTGTGTTCATGTCGCTCAACATCGCCCGGTTGCCAAGGCCCGAGCAGAGGCCGCTCAGGCTCTGCGGTTGGCTGAGTCGGGGGAAATCCATGTGGTCGAGATCGTCGGCCCCAATGCCCGCCGGACGATGAT
>PDYJ01001335.1_pt1 | contig 15549 bp, 22 predicted proteins | sample 1430841 | NCBI WGS metagenome assembly PDYJ01 (sample SAMN07237672, study PRJNA390542) | Gut metagenome, whole genome shotgun sequencing project. | isolation source: fecal pellets | host: Mus musculus | place: USA: New York, NY | collected 2016-10 | reverse complement strand
CTTCACGATATTGCCGAGTGTCTGCATATTGATGTTCGCACGCTTTTGAATCCAAATGATTCAGCCATTGCATCAGAGCCGGAGTTAAACTATGGAGAATAGTGATATGCGATTGTTTTTTTTTGAACTACAACTTCCGATAATATAAAGATATAGGAACATGACACCGGAAGAAAAAGCAAGAGTCAAGATTGACCGCTGGTTTGAGGATGCAGGTTGGGAGGTCACCGACCGCGACCATTATACCCGGCATCAACTGCTGTTGCCATACGGGAGGGATTGCTTGAGAATAATCTTGAAGCCGACTATTTCCTCTTATAAACGGGAAAGCGGCTGGTGTGCTTGAAGCCAAACGCAAAGAGGTGGATATAACTGCTGATTACGTGGCAGAACAAGCCGAGCACTACACTCGTGCCGTCCCTGCTGTTACCAGACCCATTCTAATCCTTGCCTCTCGTTTATCTGTCAAACGGCGAATCAGTACTTTTCAAAAATCAAGAAAAGGAGGATGCTGCCTACGATGAGATAAACCGCATCCACTCTCCAAAGAGATAGTCAAGATGCTTGGCATCGAAGACCAGTTTGCAGGTCTCCCGGTGGTGAAGAAACGCGGATTGCGTGACTGTCAGTTTGAAGCAGTTACCGAACTTGAAAAATCGTTCCGCACCGGTCAGAATCGCGCTCTTATGGTATTGGCAACAGGAGCAGGAAAGACATATACTGCCGTTACCGCAGCCTATCGCTTTTTGAATTATGCCAAAATGCGCAGAGTGCTTTTCCTCGTTGACCGTAATAACCTTGGTAAACAGGCTGAAGGAGAATTTGGCACTTACCGATTGACGGAGACGGGAGACCCGTTTAATACAATCTTTGGTGTGTCCCGCCTTAAATCTGCGGTCATACCAAAAGATGCCAATGTTGTAATCTCTACCATTCAGCGACTTTTTGCTTTCCTGAAAGGTGAGCCGATTACGACCGACAATGACGATGACGAAGAATCCGGTACCAATGAAGAAATAGTCCTTCCTCCGAATCCGGCTTTGCCGCAGGATTATTTCGACCTAATCGTTATAGACGAATGTCACAGGTCGATTTATGGCAACTGGAAGAAAGTGCTGGAATATTTCAATACCGCACGGTTGATTGGCCTGACAGCAACCCCCGTGCCCGAAACCAAGGCATTCTTCAACAACAATATCGTTGTCAACTACACTCTTGAAAAGTCAATAGTCGATGGTGTCAATGTAGGCGCAAGAATCTATCGCATCAAGACTCAGGAAACCGAAAACGGAGGAGCGATCCGTGTCGGCGACAAACTGCGTCAGGTGACGCGCTACACGGGAAAGGTAGAGACTATCACCAACCGCGAATCGCAGAACTATACAAAGGAGGAACTGAACCGCTCCATTATCAATCCGGCACAGATTAAGCTTATTCTCCAGACGTTTAAGGATGCCGTTTATTCTGAATTGTTTATTGAGCCGCAGCGAGAACCTAATTTTGACTATCTTCCCAAGACACTGATTTTCGCCCTTAACGAGGCTCATGCCAACAACATTGTCAAGATTGTCAAAGAGGTGTTCGGCAAGGAAGATGATGATAAGTTCGTACAGAAAATAACGTATTCCTCCGGCGACAGCGATGCTCTTATCCGCTCTTTCCGAAACGACAAGGAGTTCCGCATTGCCGTTACCTGTACTCTCGTTGCCACCGGCACGGATGTAAAGCCGCTTGAAGTCCTGATTTTCATGCGTGATGTCCGCTCAGAACCACTGTATATCCAGATGAAGGGACGAGGCACACGCACCATCGGTGATGATGTGCTGCGAAACGTGACCCCGAATGCTTTCAGCAAGGACTGCTTCTTTCTGGTGGATGCTGTCGGCGTTACTGAATCTGAAAAGACAGTTCCGGCTCCCGGAGAAGATGAAGGCCCGACCGAGACAATAACATTCAAGAAACTCCTTGAACGTATGACGCACGGCGAACTTCCTGACGGTTATTTCAAACTTCTGGCAGCTCGATTGGCTCGTATTTCTTCCAAATCTACCGAGGGACAGCGCAATGAATTTACTGAACTGACCCACGGCATAACTATGGCCGATCTTTCGGAAAGGATGTTCAAGGCAATCGACCCCAAACGTCTCCATCGTTGCCTCCGTATCGCAATGTCAATGAGCCTAATTTAGATCGTAAAGGTCTGTTTGCGCCGTTGGCAAATAATCCGAAGGCGCGTGAGCTTCTGCTTACTCTCAACGCAGGTTTCATCAAAACCTTGATGCCGGTGAGGATACCCTTATATCCAAGGATTCTCTATGGAGGAAGCACAGGAAACGACTTCCGCATTTGAGGATTACTGCAAGACACATGCTGATGAGATTGAAGCATTGCGCATAATCTATAATAACTCCGGCGAACCGTTGACCTATTCAATGCTTCGCGACCTCTCAGTCCAGCTTCGCAGGGCAAACTCCCAGTTCAATGTCTCTCAACTCTGGAATTGTTATTCTCTTCTCAATCGCGAGAAGGTAAAGCCACGCTCAACACAAGAGGAGAAGGAGGCATTGACAAATATAATCCAGCTTGTGCGTTATGCCCTCGGTCAGATTGACCGCCTCGACTCGCTCTGTTCGTCGGCCAACCAGTATTTCAACCTGGTACGGTCAGCTTCAGCGTAATATCTCCGACAAGCAGATTGAGGTCATCAAGCAGGTTGTAAGGTATATAGCATCAAATGGAGCTGTAACTATAAAGGATATCAGAGAGGAAGACAAATCTCAGGCGGCTCAGCTTGTTAAAGCATTTGGCAATCTCACAGAAGCGAACAAGGCTCTTTTTGTCTCTCGCCGGATTCATAATCTATCACAGAAATGTAGCCTAAAATTTAACTCGGCAATGGCAAACAATACAGAACAATCAATCATAAAAAAAAAGTATGGACCCTCGCCACGACCCTTTCAGGTCAGGGTGTAGGCTTTACTGACTACATAACTCAATTGACATATCTCCTTTTTCTGAAAATGGATAAGGAGAACGTGAACTCGGCGAGGAATCGCCATACCGGAGGGGTATCAGTGGGAAGAAACTGACTGCTCTTCGACGGAACAGACCTTCTAATGCAATATGAAGAAACGCTCGATTTTTTTGAGTCGTCAGGATAATCTTATCGGCACAATCTTCACAAAAGCTCAGAACAAGATTGACAAACCGTCTATCTCAAAAAGGTCATCACGATGATAGATGAGGAAGACTGGCTTCTCGAAGGCGACGTGAAGGGTGCTATTTACGAAAGCATTTTGGAACGTAACGGTCAGGACAAGAAGAGCGGTGCTGGTCAATATTTTACACCTCGCCCCCTTATCAAGGCAATGGTTGATTGCGCCCGCCCTAAAATAACCGAAACAGTCTGTGACCCGGCTTGTGGCACCCGGCGGCTTCCTCCTTGCCGCATTCGATTATATGAAAAATCAGAGTCAGGACAAGGAGAAACGGGAGTTTTCTGCGAAACGAGGCATTGAGCGGAACTGATAACACCGCACTTGTTGTCACCCTCGCTTCAATGAACCTCTATCTGCATGGTATCGGCACTGACCGCAGTCCTATCATTTGTGCAGACTCTCTCGAAAAGCAGCCCGAGAAACTTTTTGATGTCATACTCGCAAATCCACCGTTCGGCACACGCCCTGCCGGTTCGGTCGATATTCAGCGCGATGACTTCATCACTGAGACAAAGAACAATCAGCTCAACTTTCTGCAACATATCATGATGTCGCTCCGCAATGGCGGTCGTGCCGCTGTCGTGCTGCCTGACAATGTTCTTTTCGAGGGTTCAGGCGAAGCGATACGCCGCAAATTGCTGACAGATTTCAATCTCCACACAATTCTGCGTCTTCCCACCGGTATATTTTATGCTCAGGGAGTTAAGGCAAACGTACTGTTCTTTACCAAAGGTGAGCCTACACGCGATGTATGGTTCTACGACTACCGCACCGGAGTGAAACATACTCTCGCCAACAACAAGCTCGAACGCCGCCACCTTAACGATTTCGTGTCCTGTTATAATCCCGACAACATTTCGGCACGAACGGAAACGTACAACGCCGAGACCGAACCAAACGGACGCTGGCGCAAATATCCGGCTGAAGATCTGCTCAAACGCGACAAGACCTCGCTTGACATCACATGGATGAAAATCGAGGACACCGACGACCGCACCCTTGCCGAGCTAATGGCTGACATTGAAACAAAAAGCAACAACATAGCCTCTGCGGTCGCTCAGTTAAAGGAATTGTTTTCCGAGCTTAACCTTAACGAAGTCAACGAATAAGCCATGGGTAAGACAGTAACTACATACCTCGTGGACGGAGATCCCAAAGGAACCCGCTATGCTTTTATCAGCAATAAGATATGCCAGATGTTTGTCGTGCCACGTTCAAATCTTGACTATCTCGACAAACAGAAGAAACTACACAAGCCGGCATTCTATATTCTTATTGGCGAAGATGAAATGGCAAAACCGCAGGCTTATATTGGAGAAACCGAAAACTTCAGGGAGAGGGTAAAAGACCATGACCAAAAGAAAACCTTTTGGCAGAAAGCTCTTATATTCGTTTCAAAAGATGCGGATATGACCAAAACAGATGTGCAATATCTGGAATATCTTGCCGTGCAACAGGCAAAGAATATCAACCGATATGGTCTTCAGGAAAACAAGCAGACTCCGAAAGAACCGAACCTTCCGGAATATCAGAAAGATGCTATGGATGAGTTCTTCGAGACATCAAATTCCTGACATCTTTTATTGGGATAAGCATTTTTGAAACAGCTTCGGTTAATCAACTACCCGTTTTCCATTTTAAGCGTAGAGGCGCAAATGCAAAAGGTGTGTATGATGGAAATGGCTTTACTGTATTGCGAGGGAGTATATTATCCAAAGATACTGTAAACTCTTGCCATACCATCGAAAGACGGGAAATGATTATCAAGGATTACTCTCAGACAAATGAAAATGGCAACCCGGTTTTGACATCCGATATTTCATTTTCAAGTCCAAGTACAGCTGCGAGCATTTGCGGAGGATGCAGCTCAAATGGCTGGGTAGAATGGAAAAACGATAAGGGACAGACCCTTGATGAGATTTATCGTAATAAGTGACAATTATGGATACTCAGAAACTACGCCAGCGCATACTCGACCTCGCCATCCGTGGTAAACTCCTGCCACAAGACCCCAATGACGAACCGGCATCCGTCCTTCTCGACCGCATCCGCGCCGAGAAGGAACGTCTCATAGCCGAGGGCAAACTCAAACGCCCCAAAGCAAAAAAAATCTACCGATAAATCCCACTATCAGAACTTCACCCCGCCTTTCGACATCCCCGAATCATGGCAGTGGGTAAGATTAGGTGATTATGTTATAAATCGAGATGGCGAAAGAGTTCCAATCGCTTCGACGATAAGGAGCAAACAAAGTAATAAAATTTATGATTATTACGGAGCGGCAGGAGCCATTGATAAAGTGGATAACTACATCTTTGATGAACGTCTTTTATTGATTGGTGAAGATGGTGCTAATTTATTGAGCCGCACAAAGGATAATGCGTTCTTTGCGGATGGTAAGTATTGGGTTAATAATCACGCACATGTTTTAGATTCCAGTGATAAATTCCTTTTAGAATTTGTTGCCCTTTATATCAATACCATACCATTAGACGATTATATAAACAGGCTCTGCACAGCCTAAACTATCGCAAGACAATCTGAATAATATACATTTGCCAATTCCCCCGATAGAAGAACAAAGGCGTATCTTAACAATGATAGAATCGTTGATGTCTATTATTTGTGAAATTAGGGAATCTAAACAGCAATTATCTCAGTCTATAGCATTAACGAAATCCAAGATCCTTGACCTCGCGATGCAGGGAAAGCTCGTGCCGCAAGACCCGGCGGACGAACCTGCCGCCGAGATGCTCCGTCGCGTCAATCCAAAGGCAAAGATAATAACGGATAACCCACATTCTTGGAACATTCCAAATACCTGGACTTGGTGTCAGCTCGGAGATATTTTTCAGCATAACACAGGAAAGGCACTTAATTCCTCGAATCGCGATGGCATAGAGTATGAGTATATTACAACTTCCAATGTTTATTGGAATAGGTTTGAACTTGATGATTTGAAGAAAATGCCTTTCAAGAAGAATGAACTTGAAAAATGTACTGTACGTCATGGTGATTTACTCGTTTGTGAAGGTGGTGATGTTGGTAGAGCAGCGATATGGAATCTTGATAGAAATATTATGATTCAAAATCATTTACATAGACTGCGCCCGATTGCCAATGAAATTCATATTCCACTTTATTATCATGTGTTTAGGCATTATAAAGATAAGGATTTGATTGGAGGTAAGGGAATTGCTTTACAAGGATTTTCGTCAAAATCATTGCACCAATTAGCGATACCTCTTCCGCCATATAATGAGCAGAAGCGTATCGTTGCAAAAATTGAGGAGCTATATTCCGTTCTTGATCAGATAGAAGCGTCTTTGCAATCTTGAATGGTCAAGAGGGCAAAGACGCTTGTGAAAGGGAGTTGGTTACCAGTTGACTATCTTGTCAACTATGGCTTGCTGTTCGGTAGCGGTACGGCGGAGGTAGATGCGCGTGGTCTCAATGCTTTCATGACCCATAAGATCAGCGAGCAGAGCAAGATCGTTGAAGCGGTCAAGGAAGTTTTTTGGCGAAGCGGTGACGGAATGAGTGGGGATAGACTACTGCTGTATTGATACCATACTTCTGGGCGAACAGTTTGAGTTGCTGGGCTATGCCTCGGGCTGTTATTCGTTCGCCGAAACGGTTGAGGAAGATATAGCCCGATTCGAGGTTTCGCTCTTTGAGCCACACTAATGCCTCGGCGCGGAGGCTCTTTGGAATGTAAAGCCTACGTAATTTCCCACCTTTGGAGTAGATGTCGAGATAGCCCTGCTGGACGTGCTCGGCTTTGATTTGCAGGAGTTCACTGACGCGGGCTCCAGTGGCTGTAAGGAACCACACCACGAAATACCATGAGGTGTGACCGTCTCGTTTCAGTCGGGTTTTGAGGAATTTATAATCAGCATCGCTGATTACGTTTTCGAGAAAGTTTTTCTGCTGCACTTTTACGAAGCGCATTTTGAGTTTCTCCTTTCTGATAAACTCCAGATACTTGTTGATGGCCTGTAGGCGCAGGTTGACGGTCTGAGGCTTGTGGTTCTCCACCAGATAGCCTTTATAGGCGAGCAGATTCTCGCGTGTCACCTCCTTGTATTTTTCAAGGAAGTGTGTCACCGTCCACACATACGAGCGGACAGTGTTCGCCGCCAAATCTTGGCGCGAAAGGAATGATTTGTACTTGGTTATCATATCACATTCAATTTAAGTTGAACATGATAATAAGATAACGCAACCCACATTATCCGCAATTGCCGGATAACTGGGTGCTGACCAGAATCAAAGATGTATTTGAAATCAATCCGAAGAACAAGGCTTCGGATAATATTCAAGCAGGCTTTGTTCCGATGGCGTCAATCCATGACGGCTACTCTAACAAATTTCATTATGATGTAAAACAGTGGGGTGAAATAAAATCAGGATTCACACATTTTGCAGACGGAGATATTGCGGTAGCCAAAATATCACCATGTTTGGAGAATCGAAAATCTATGATTCTACGAGATCTCCCAAATGGGATTGGCGCAGGAACAACAGAACTGCTCATATTCAGAAGCACAATATTGATTCCTGAGTTCTCATTACTATTCTTCAAGTCAGATAACTTCATTAAATGTTGTACGGGAACTTTTAATGGAGTTGTTGGCCAACAAAGAGTTGGAAAATCAATCGTTGAGGATATACATATCCCGATACCACCATTGAACACACAGCGTGCTATTATTGAACGTGTTCAAGGGTGGTTTAATTGTTTGGATAATATTATCGTTAGTCTATTGAAATAGAGAGATTTGATAATAATTCTGAAATTTTGCTTAATTTCTGAGTGATACGCTTCTGTTCATTTATAGGAGGAATGGGTATAATACCTTTACGAGCATCGGTGGTGCTTAATCGAGGCATCTTAACTCCATAACAACATTCAGCAGTATAAGAGAGAAAGAATGGCGAACGTAGCCATGCGCAGAGATATTCAGGTATAACACAATCGTAGGATTTTACCGGGATTATCTCTGTGGTGCAATAACCATCTGTCGGAGCTACCAATACTTTGTTGAGATAGGTTCGGAGTTTTGAGTATAGAACATCGCCCTTGACGAATCTATGTCGAACTCCATTGACTGTTCTATCTTTCTTAGACCTCTGAGCAACAACGCACCCACTATCTTTTTCGATATCTTCCAATTCAAGTATCCACTCAGAAAGGGCAATTTCATCAACGTTAACATTCTCTGAATAGCCATAATCACAGACCGAATCAATGGTGGTCAGCACCCAGTTATCCGGCAATTGCGGATAATGTGGGTTATCCGTTATTATCTTTGCCTTTGGATTGACGCGACGGAGCATCTCGGCGGCAGGCTCGTCCGCCGGGTCTTGCGGCACGAGTTTGCCCTGCATCGCAAGATCAAGGATCTTGGACTTCAGATTGGCAATACTTTCACTCAGATTTTTTTTACTTTGGTCGATACCATCTATAACACCTACGATAGAATGAAATGCTGAAATTATTCGACTTTGTTCTTCTTTTGGCGGTAAAGGTAAGATAAAGTCTAATAGCATCTTTTGCGTAATTTGATTGATAGCTGTAGAGTTAGATTCATCCAAATAGCTATTAAAATACGCAGAATCCAATAAAAGCTTTATCCACGGATTATAACAACTACGACATACAGCCATGAAAGCACCAAATGAAGTGGGACGTTCTAAATTTTCAATGATAACATTTTTCCCGACTAATCTTCTGCTGCCATTTCGAGCGCATATTAAAAGGTCTCCGTTGTTAAGATATTGTTTCTCAAGTATAGGGCAAGACACATAAACAATATCGTCCAAACAGATTTTGTTATCCCTGATATTATTAGAACGATAAACAGGGACACCATCATCTACGATGTCCTGAGGCGAGTATGTTAATCCAATATTCGATGATGCTATTTCATCTATTTTAACCCACTGCCATGATTCGGGGATGTCGAAAGGCGGGGTGAAGTTCTGATAGTGGGATTTATCACAATACAACAAATGGATACAACTCAATGAGTCATATCCATTTGTATATATTTTAGGGGACGTAAAGAGCTGCAAACTCCTGACAGCGACGTTTATATAGACCCTTATGGAATTTGCCTTTATATTTGCAGTGGGCAGTGTATGACTTGAAAATATTACGGTCACCGGCTTTTAGTTTACGAAAGACCGAACTTTTCATAACTGCCCCGGACCGATATTGTATGACAACACACCTAAAAGGAGCGCATCCATCGGTTTGAATCCGGCAAAAAGTGCGATGAACTTGTTGAGGTCTTTGCGCAGAAGCGCATCAGCCTCCCGTTCATTCATCTTATAACCACGAAAGTATTTTTCTCCGGGGAGTTTTCTATGACCATATCCGAGGTAGGGCCAATGTTTCCGGGAGTCATGCAAGGTTTCATGGTGCTTGATGATTAGAACTGCTCTCTCGTATGGAGGTAAATCCATTATGCTTCGCTTTGCGGCGAAGGCTGGCGTAGTGACCGAGAGGGTCACTAACGCCATGAGGAATATCAGTAGTTTTTTTCATAAGCCGATGGGTGTTATGGTTCCGGGATTGACAGGGTTGATGATGCCAGGTGTCTTGCCGCCGTCATTGTCACCACTGTCTTTGCTGTTGAACTCGAAGGTCTGCTGCCACGGGGTCGAATTGAACGAATCTTCTACGACTATTAGGAATTTGTGAGCCTCGGAAGACTGGGCGGTGTAGTTCAGGCGGAAGGTCTTGCTTTCGAGGAGCACGCGGTCGTTGTTGACCAGCACGGGACCGTCAACAAGTTTGAGCGTGCCTTCGCCGTCATACTGGAAGTAGCGGATGGTATAGAGGGTGTTGGCATAGTTTCCTTCGGGGCTTTATCTCGAAGCGCAGTTCTACGGTCTGCCCTTTGGTAATTTTGTCGCCGTATGGCATGACTTCCACCGTGAACGGATAGGACTGCTGCACGTCGAGGTCGTCGGAGCAGGAAGTGAGAGCGAGAACGAGAGTGAAGAGGATTGCCCAGAAGCCGAAGAAACGGGCGGGAGTGACGCGGGTTGCGCCGATTTTATTCAGTATTGTATTCATTGTTTTTCAGAGTTTTAATTTTGAGTTGTTAGAAATTTTGGGTTGGGTAGCCACAAGGTAGTCGTTGAGATCCTTGTGGTCGGGATAGAGAGCTGACTTATCCATAATCTTATCGCCGAACTCCCTGCGGAGTCTGGCAAGGGCGGATCGTCCAGCCTCGTCGTTATCGAGGTAACAGGCGATTACGGAATAGTCCGGGAAGATGGTCAGGGCTTTGCCGACATTGGCAACGGAGTTGAGAACAACCGAGTCGGAACCGTCATTGAGTCCGAGGCGTTCCGCTGAAAGGAAGTCAATGAAGCCTTCAAACACGTTGCACCGGGTGTTACCATCGGCGATGTGGGTTATGTGCTTGGGTGGGTATGACCCCTTGTAGAAGGAGTTGCGAAGCTCAAAACCATGTGCGTTGTTCTCGAAACCGATGGCATAGTAGTCTTTGCCGTGAAGTCGGTAATCCACCTGCACACACCACCGCTGGCGATGTTACGGGGAATACCTCTGTCGGCAAGATATTTCAGCAATGCCGGAGATTCCAGTTTTGAGACTTTCACATCTTCAAAGGTCGGTTGCTCGATGAACGGCTCAGGCTTATAGGGCATTGCTATAGGCATCTGCATCTTCTCGGCGATGAACTCCGCCTGTCTGATGAAGTCGCTGGAGTTGCACAGTTCTCCGGCAAGAGTGAAGATGTCGCCTCCGGCACCACTGCCAAAATCGAACCATACATCTTTGCGGGGATTGACGTGGAACGATGGCTTACGCTCACTTCGACATGGGGAGTAAAACCATAGACCTTTGCTGTCGCGTCCGGTAGGCTGATAGCCCAACTGATTGAGGAACTCGACAAGCGAGATTTTCTTGATGTCATCAATGTTCATAAGCGCATCCTCCGTTTGGGTTTGTCAGGCTCCTGTTCCTGTTTGGGCGGCTCTATCTTCTGTTCCTTGTCTTTGGTCTTATCCAAAGCCGACATTTCAGAGGCGATATATCGGTTAAGTTCCGACATATTACACGAGCGGTCAACTCATAGGCGAGGTCATAGATTCCGCGTATGCGCCGGACTTGGTATCACGCCAGAGATTAGTCTCGATGTTGATTACCATTGTCGGACCGAGTTTGTCATCGTAGGGAGCATTGTAAATACGGAGATTACCGTCAGCCGCCACCGGGTGTTCCTGACGAGAGCTTTCATAAAGTCAGTGAGTTTCACTTTCCTTATGTCGAGGCTGATAACTATCGGCTCCTGCGGACGACGTGCCATTGCCGAAAGCTCCTTGCTTTGCTCATATTCATTCATATACTTCAAGATGAAGTCGCGTGGATCCGTGTAGAGGTTAGGGTTCATCTTCAAGGCGGCGAGGTCGATGATGTCGCCACTCTGGTCTGTGGCATGGTCATACCATCGGTTTGTATTGGTATCTACCACTAACATCGGTTCGGAGTCATCGCGCTGGGAGCATAGTATAGTTTCATGTCCCCGAAAGCCTTGACAGGCTTTTCGCCGAGAGCGGCCATAAACTCTGTCAGCGGGATATTCCTGATGTCATTTTTTGTATATCTCATAGGCTATTCAATTATGAATTTGACACCGACACCATAGGTTGTATGGTATATCTGAACATCGCTTCCGAAAGTAAACCGGCCTTTGACATTGGCGGTCAGGGCTACTTTATCCGAGAGATAAAACTCCGCCTGCAAGTTGAGCGCACCGCCATAGATAAAGTTGTCGCCGTCATGTAGCGTAGAGCCGTCGGACAGCACATCCTTACCCCAGTTGACTGTCTCATACCCGCAAGTGCGGAAATGCCGCCGTAGAGGTGGAATGTCATCGAGTAGTCGCTGAGGATATGGAGATTATATCCAGCCTCGCCAGTGAATTGAGCCACCGGGATGCGACCTTTCTCGCCGTATGGCTTGAAGGTCTGGAGATACTCGCCACCGAAAGACCATGTATTGCCATGACTTCCTGTGAATACTGAATAGATTACTCCGAGGTCATAACCGCAGTCGCGGGACTTTCCGGTGTAGAAACCGTCTGCCATGTTCGCCTTTATTTCAACCGCAGACATTCCGGGGAGCATCGCTGGGCAAATGCTTCCCTCCGAGGAGGGAAAACACTGCCACAGCGAAGATTGCAAAAATCTTCTTCATGGGATACTGTATTTACTGAATTGATAACTCGTCGATTACATTGGCCCTCACGATGTCCTCGTTATCCACCACGAAGAACTGATGGCGGCCGCCTTCCTTTTCGGCGACCTCGATAACGAGCTGCTTGTCGTCGGGGATGGTGAATTTCTCCAAAGCGAAGACCGTACGCTCCGACTGCTTGCCGTGTACCACAGTCACGTAATTCTGGGCGCGGAGCGGTTCGAGTACCTGCTCCTGCATGGCGGTTCGCTTGATAACCTTCTTATCCACAATCTTGAACGATACGTAGTCGATGTCGAAAGCGATATTGGAGGTGTTCTTCAGCTCTGTGTGGAAGTAGAGCATCCCGTTGTTGGTGTAAATGGATTTCAGGAGGAACTGCACCCCGAAACGCTTTGAGCCGATATGCTTGATCTCGCGCTTGTTCTGCTTGTAGATTGACTTCATAATCAGCTTGACAAGCATCGGCGACTCACTGCCCAATTTTTCGAGATATATCTCCTGAGCGTTATTTGGGCGATTGACAGCTCGCCGTCATGGAGAAAATCGGTCATCTCAATGCTCAGAAGCAGAGGCTCTTTCGCAAATTTGACATTGAACGTGTAGTAGCTCCATCATCGGTGATTACTGACAGATTCGTTTCGGTTTTGAAACGCTTAAACGCTGATTTAACGCGAAGTACATTCTTCGCTCCATCAGCGAGACCTGCCACAAGGTTTTCGTTTCCGAGGTCCACATAAATTATCTCCGCAGGGAAGATAATATGCGTGGTTTTCTCGTAGCAGACCTCCAGTGCGTGGGGCGGAAATCATACGGTCGAAACCGACCTTTCGGGTCAGACCGTCGAATTGTCGCCGTCGGTGTAGTTGGCTCCGTACACGTTCATGTCGTGTTCGGCGACTTGTTCAGTATCAGACGACACATTGTTATCGGTGTTTTTGGTGCCTTGTCTTTTGCAAAGGCGGGGGTTGCCATGCCGATAACGGCAATGGCTGAGAGAATAATTGTTTTCAGTTTCATAAAAATTTACGTTGGATTTAAGTGGTTTTAGTTGTTTTCGGGCTGGTAAAGCATCACCCTGTACCCAGATTTAAGATGCACCTTGACAGTACGCATCTTCTTTGTGAGATACTGCTCACACCGTTGATGAGGCTCGACCCACATCGGATGCAATCTGCGCTCCGGCGTCGGTGGAGATATTTATGAGCTGCCCATTGTTGACCCATATTGGCGCCAATCTCGTGCAGCGCGTCAGTCTCCATTGAGTTGGGGATTATTGATACCCTCCTGACCGTCGGAATATAGACTTTCAGTTCTACATCATAAATTGAGCTTGACACTCAATAGAGGAAATCTCAATCTCCAGACGCTCGTCCTGCAATCTCGCTGCACCGACAAGGACGGTGTTACGGGGTATGAGCCTGTTGCCTATCCACATCGGTTTCGGTGGTTTCAACTTCACTGACTGCCGTTGGTAACGGACTGGTTGCCGGCAATGACGGCGGCGATTGTATTCTTGCCGACCGACTTTTCATGCCGACGCATGTGTTGAAGCCTCTCTCGTTTGTGGCGCACTCAACGTCGATACGACATTGTGGTAACATTCTGCACCGCTGGACATTCCGCTTTCCTTTCTCATCGACTTGTGGAGGCGGGACATTGCCAGCATTTCCATTACCATATACTGCGCCGCCAACTGATACGACCTTTTCAAGCAACTCCATTTCATTGGGTTGTTGCGACTGTTGCTGTGCCATAGAGTTCTGCATCTCCAGCTCATCGAGCCGTGCCTGCAACTTCGCTACCTGTGCCGATTCGTTGTACTCCGGACATAGAAATCCTGCAACGATGCTGAGCCTGTTGGTATGCCGCAGCCGAGTTCTGAATCTCATCGGCAATTCGGTTCGCCGGAGCTGTAACGGTGTCGAGTTGTAGCGTCACGGCATTTATCGTGCTGTCATTACGCGCCTTGTCTTTCTGCGCCGCCTCCTGTTCGTATGCTTCAGCTTGTGTCGGGCATACCTGGCGGAAGTCTGGTCTGGAAGTTCATGTTCGCCTTCCCTTGACGGCATCGTCATCGCCGCTTGGAGCGAAGATAATCCAGAAGCATACGAGGCACGAGAGAACCAGCAGCGTATAGACAGTTATCCGTTTTCAACCGCTCACGTTCTGCCGGAGTTTCGGGGCGAATTTCGCTTTGAGGTCATCGAGCAGTTTCATCTTCTACCGTTTTAGGTGAGACATCGGAGGTACTTTGGGTCGGGAGTTCAAGTTGTCGGATATGCTCTATCTCAATTGCCTGCCGAGCATGACCGGCGCCCATCTTGTAACAGGAGTGACCGAACACGAAGAAGGCTACAAGAATAAATGCCGATAAAAGAATGGTAACGACCATTAGGCGTTGCTTGTGGGCATATCTTCACAGGCTTGTTTCACCCGTTCTTTGATTTTCCCTTTCGGGCCGTGCCACACCTATTATATAAGGGCGACACGAGGTGTGGATTTTCTGTTTTACACTCATTGGGACAATGTTCGTTTTGTGGTTATCAAATCTTTGTTTTCCAGAATCGTCAGACCCTCGATCATGAATCCGTTGGGGTTATCGTCGGAACGGCCCGGTGTTAACCAGACGACAATTCGTGATAAGCGACCTTTCGGTCACGTTGCTCTGGCGGATGATCATCTGCCGGGCGTAGGTTCTGACCTGATAGGGGTAGTCGTTGAAATCGGCGACAATGCTGTCCACCTGAAGCACCTGCGTTATGTTTCCGGCTATGATGCGGTTGTAGTAGCCTTTCTCCACATAGTCGGAATAATAGTTGTAGGCACTTCTGTCGGCCAGCGACATGGCGCGGTTGATGTTGTGCTCAATCGCCGATTTGTCGGGCGACAGGGTGAAGAACAGCTCATGGAAGCGTCGCACGTGTTCCCGTGCCTCTGCGGGCGGTTCTGCTCCATATCCTGCGACAAGGCTAGCATCAGGCTCTTGCCGTTGTCAAGGACATAGATTTTCTCCCTCTGTTTCTCGGCGAAGTTCAGCGACAGCACCACGGCACCGATTGCGATGAAGGCGCAGAGCGATACCATAACAAT
>PDYJ01000867.1_pt1 | contig 15604 bp, 25 predicted proteins | sample 1430841 | NCBI WGS metagenome assembly PDYJ01 (sample SAMN07237672, study PRJNA390542) | Gut metagenome, whole genome shotgun sequencing project. | isolation source: fecal pellets | host: Mus musculus | place: USA: New York, NY | collected 2016-10 | reverse complement strand
CGTTCATCAATTTAATGCTTATAGGAAACGTCGTATTGTTGTTAAGCATAACGCTTTCCAACATAATGCGAGATTGGGTGTTGTTACACGTATCGTCGAGGGTAAACATATCCCTTATTTCGGATTATCTGATAAAGTTAATGAAATTACCGACCAGTTTTTCGAGAACAAACTGGTCGGGGATATCCTCCAACGCGCTTATGACCACGAACGCATTCGCAGCTTCGTAATAAACAACTCTTTGGGGATGTTGTTTTCGTCCATTACTTTCGTCGTTTTCTCGATCATACTTCTCGTATACAACGCGAATATATTTTTCATTTTTTAATCGCAGTATCCTATACATACTGTGGATCCTCACATTTCTGAATATCAGGAAAAAACTCGACTGGGAGTATTTCGACCTGAATGCCAAGAACCAGAGCTATTGGGTAGAGACCATAGGAAATATATCGGAGATAAAAAACAATAATTACGAAGATGCCAAACGATGGAAATGGGAGGCAATTCAAGCCAGAATATACAGACTGAATATCAAGATCCTTAAAATCAACAATGCGCAAGTATTGGGATCGCAATTCATAAGCAATTTACAGAACATAGCCGTGACGTTTTTTTGCGCGACGGCCGTAATCAACGGCGAGATATCGTTCGGAATCATGATATCCACCCAATTCATCATGGGCATGCTGAACGGCCGGTGGCGCAACTCGTGGGATTCATCCAATCTGCACAGTACGCAAAAATCAGTTTCATGCGAATAAACGAGATCCACAAACTCAAGGATGAAGACGACACATCGTCCGTAATCTCCGACAATATAGACATACCGTCGAGCAAAGATCTTACGATCCGGAATCTATGCTTTCAGTACTCGCCCACGGCCCCGCTCGTGCTCAGAAACATATTCATGAAAATACCTGAAGGCAAAGTCACCGCAATAGTCGGGAACAGCGGTTGCGGGAAAACGACGCTTATGAAACTGCTGCTCAGACTTTACAGTCCATCGTTCGGAGATATATGTATAGGCGATATGAATCTCAACAACATCAGCTTGCGACAATGGCGAGCCAAATGCGGTTGCGTGATGCAAGACGGAAAACTCTTCAACGATACCATCTTGAACAATATCGTGCTCAACGAAGAGAACATAGATTACGAAGCCCTCAAACAAGCGACTCAAAACAGCCAATATCAACCACGAAATAGAGGCCATGCCGCACGGCTATCAAACCATGATCGGCGAGATGGGCCGCGGTTTAAGCGGCGGACAATGGCAGCGACTGCTGATAGCCCGCGCCTTATACAAGAAACCCGACTACCTTTTTCTGGACGAAGCCACCAATTCGTTGGACGCAATCAACGAACAGAAGATAGTCAAGGCGCTCAATAATGTATTCAAAAACAGAACGGTCGTTATAATCGCCCATCGTTTGAGCACCATCAAGAATGCCGACCAAATCATAGTCATGAACATGGGTATGATAGTGGAAACGGGCGATCACGAGACTTTGATGAACAATAAAAGGCATTATTACGAACTCATAAACAGTCAATACGAAATCGACAAAACCGCCACCTCCATATGAAAAAACTAAAACGATACGATCCTGAGAATTCCAGCCCGGAGATTATCGATATCATCGAACGCATGCCGACATCATTCGGCCGAATGGTGTCTCTTACAATAATCGTATTCACGGTTTTTTATCCTCGTATTCGGATGGATTCGTAAAATACCCCGACACGGTGACGGGAGCAATAAATATCAGTTCCGACACACCTGCCGTAAAACTGACAGCCAACGCGGTCGGAAACATATCTTTGTTGACATCCGGCACTCGGCATTACGTAAATCGCGACGATTACGTAGCGATCATACAAAATTCGGCAACGTGCGACGATGTAGTCAAGATCAAACGTTTACTCGCCGCCTTCGACCCCGACGCTCCCGACTTCTCGGATGCCGTAAACAGATTTCCGAATAGAGTGTTTCTGGGCGAACTGAACATTAAATATTACGCATTTCTTTCCGCGTTAAAAAACAGAGTCGATCATTATAGGGACAACGTTTACGAACGTCAAAGAGCGAGCATCCGCGACAACACTCGCGGAATGGAAAGCGTATGCAAAGAGACGGAGAAAGTTCTCGACATAATGTCGCGAAAACTTGCCATAACTCGCAAATGGAACGATAAGTATCGATCCTTGAACAAAGACAATGTCGCCACTTACGAATATGAATTGGACATTAGTCATAAAGATTTGCTCACCATGGAGCAAGAAGAGGCGATCATGCGTAAAGATCTCGCATCGCTTCGTATGCAAATATCGGAAAACAACAATCTGTTGGCTCGGCTCGACGTCGAACAGAATGAAAAAGAGCGGCAGCTACACTTAGACATACTTACATCATACCACGATCTGTGCGACAACATAACGGCATGGGAGCAACGATATGTCCTGAAAGGCGCCCGTCGAAGGCAAACTCGAATATTTGAAATTCATCGCCGACAACCAATACGTACAAGCGGGTGAAGAGCTGTTCGGCATAATTCCGCAAAAATCGAAGATGGTAGGGCAAGTGTTATTGCCGTCGAGCGGAGCGGGAAAGATAAACATCGGGGACAAAGTAACTATCAAACTCGATGACTACCCTTATATGGAATACGGGTCGGTAGAGGGCATTGTAAAAAACATCTCCCTCATTCCGCAGGCTCGGCAAACCGAGAAAAACCCGATAAACACCTATATGGTAGTGGTCGAACTACCCCGAGAACTGACGACGAATTACAGCCAGAAACTACAATTCAAGCCCAATATAAGCGGAACAGCCGATATCATAGTTAACAAGCGCAGACTGATAGAGCGTCTGTTCGATAACCTCAGATACAGCATCTATGACTAATCCCATCGCTTGCAAAACACTCGTCCTGATTTTGTCGTGGTGCGTGCTCGCCGCGTGGAACAGCCATGCCAGAATGCCCGAACGCAAACCTTTGACCCTCGAATATTGCATCGGGATAGCCTTGAACGAATCATTAGACGCTCGCGAGGCGGCCAATCGATTCATGACGGATTATGTGGAATACAAGCTGTATAAAATAAGCCGCCTGCCTGTTTTTTCTCTGCAAGCCACCCCATTGCAATACAACAGCAGCTATACTCAAAGGTACGATTTCAATGAGAATATAGATATATACAGACGCCAAAACTCATTGTATTCGTCGCTCGGAATCAACATCAAACAAAATTTGGCGTTCACGGGAGGAACTTTATCGTTGGATACGAATCTCGATTACCTGAACAACACCTCCGCCAACAGCTACTCCCAGTTCTCGAGCATCCCGATCAGAATAGGCTACAATCAATCTCTCTTCGGCTTCAATCATTTCAAATGGGACAAGAAGTTGAAGCCGCTGAAATATCGTATCGCCGAAAAACAATATCTGTATACGCTCGAAACCATTGTGGAAAAGACGGCATCGTATTTCTTCGATTACGCAATTGCGCAAAAAGAGTATGAAATGGCGATGGAAAACATGTTGTCGGCCGACACGTTATACATGTCGGGAACGGAACACGATCGGATATCCGCCATTTCGCCTGCCGATATAAACATACTCTATTTGGATCGACAGAATGCCAGAAATTCCGCAAAAACGGCAAAGGCCGCCGTGGATAGAGCAGGCCGAGCGCTCGCTGCTTTTCTCGGAATAGAGTCGATGTCATTCAGCGACACCGGAGTGAAGTTACCCGTCGAGGTTAAACAATTAGACATAAATTACGACAATGTCATAGCGATTGTCATGGAAAACAATCCCCAAGAGCTCATGAACGAACAAACTTTGCTTCAAGCCGAGATGGATCTCCGACGCACCAAAAGAGAATCGGGTTTCAATGCGAACATCTCCGCAAGCATCGGATTCAACCAAATCGGAGCTCGATTCACGGATGTATACAACAATCTGTCGCGTCAAAGCGTTTTCGGAATCAATATTTCGGTTCCGATCTTCGATTGGGGCGACAGAAAAGGACGGATAAGCATCGCCGACAACAACATGAAATCCGCGGAATTATCGGTAACCCGAAACAGACGCGATCTCAAGTCCGAGTTGGAGACGATCATCGACGGGATAACGATTTATCGAGAAATGATTATCGATTCGGAAGAGATTCTCGACCTTGCCGAATCCGCGTACGAAATTACCAAGCGCCGATTTTTGGCAGGCAAATCGGATACGAATACTCTCACATTGGCGCTATCCAGAAAAACAGAGGCCATGCGGAACTATTTATCCCTATTGAAAAATTATTGGTCGGCATATTACAAAATCAGGAGACTTACACTTTACGACTTCGAGAACAGGAAACAGTTGTCGGTGTCGCACGAAAATTTGATCTCGGCATACGGCCAAAAACATCGTCGCGCTCGTGTCACGGCTCCCGACATATAAGAGTGTCGGCAATTAGAAAACATTACCGCGTTTTCCCCGTAATAGAGAAAAAATGGTTATCTTTACGTCGCATTCGGTTGCCGACGGCATCGGGCGGGCGCATATCGCCCGGGCGCGGAGCGGACCGAAGCGCGGCGCGCGCCGACACGGAGCGTCGCGACGGAAAGACAGAGTAAGACATGAACATATTATGAGCAACACGAAGTACACTCTCAAAGAGGTGACCGACAAGGCCCTCGAACGCGAGTTCATCGACCTGCCCAAGCGGCTCTACAAAGGCAACCGCAATTGGGTATGCCCGTTGGACAACGATATTCTGGCGGTATTCGATCCCGCCAAAAACAAACTCTTCGCCGACGGCGAGGTGATCCGCTGGATAGCGTACGACCGCTCGGGCGAAGTGGTGGGCCGCATCGCGGCGTTCTATGACAACGAGCACGCCTACTCGTACGAGCAGCCGACGGGCGGCTGCGGCTTCTTCGAGGCCATAAACGATCAGGAGCTCGCCGACATGCTCTTCGACGCGTCGCGCCTGTGGCTCGCCAGCCGCGGCATGGAGGCTATGGACGGTCCCGTGAACTTCGGTCCGCGCGATTCGTGGTGGGGACTGCTGGTCGAGGGATACGAGTTCCAGCCGCTTTACGCCAACCCCTACAACCCGCCTTATTACAAGGAGCTGTTCGAGAATTACGGGTTCAAGAACTATTTCAACCAGAACACCTATCTGTGGCGCGTTTACGACGACGACATCAACCAGATGATACACGAGCGCGCCAAGCGTCTGATGGCTACCCCCGGGTACAGCTTCGCGCACATCGACACCAAGAATCTGGAGCAGGTGGCCGAGGATTTCCGCATAATCTACAACAAGGCATGGTCACTCTTCACGGGCGTGAAGCCCATGTCGAAAGAGGAGGCGCAGAACATCATGAAGATGTTGCGTCCCATCGTCGACCCCAACATCATATTCTTCGCCTACTTCAACAACGAGCCCATCGGATTCTTCATCATGGTGCCCGACCTGAACCGCATGATCGGCAAGTTCAACGGCAAGCTGAACCTTTGGAACAAACTGCGCCTGATGTGGGACCTGAAAGTCCGCAAGAGCTGCGACCGCATCTTCGGCATCATCTTCGCCGTGACGCCCGAGTTTCAGGGCAAGGGCGTGGAGTCGGGTATGATACAATATATATACGAATCGTATATCCGCACCGACCGCAACCACTACAAGACGGTGGAGTTCGCGTGGATAGGCGATTTCAACCCCGTGATGAACCGCATGATACAGACCTACGTATGCGCCACGCGGCATAAGATGCACACCACCTACCGCTATCTTTTCGACCGCACGAAGGAGTTCAAGCGCTGTCCGCGTCTGGGCTTCAAGCGCAGTGACAAATAGACGAACCTGAAAAAACATAACGACAAATGAAAACCACAGCATTTACCGAGTATCATATCGCGGCGGGCGCCAAGATGGCCGAGTTCGCGGGATACAATATGCCCATCGAGTTCACGGGCATCAACGACGAGCACGCGACCGTGCGCGAGAAGGTCGGAGTGTTCGACGTGAGCCACATGGGCGAGATATGGATCAAGGGCGACCGCGCTTTGGATCTGTTGCAGCGCATAACCACCAACGACGTGTCGAAGCTCTTCGACGGCAAGGTGCAGTACTCGACCATGCCCAACGGTCGCGGCGGCATCGTCGACGACGTTCTGGTCTACCGTTTCAGCGAGACCAAATATATGCTCTGCGTCAATGCGGCCAACGTCGAGAAGGACTGGCAGCATATCTGCGCCGAGGGCAAGGCATTCGGCATGGAGGCGGGACGCGAACTCGAGAACGCGTCGGACAACATCGCCCAGCTCGCTATTCAAGGCCCGCTGGCCATGAAGCTCGTGCAGAAGATGTGCCCCGAGCCGATCGAGGATATGGCTTATTACACCTTCAAGCAGACCAAGGTGGCGGGATGCGACGTCATACTGTCGGCCACGGGCTACACGGGCTCGGGCGGCTGCGAGATATATATGTACAACAGCGACGCCGCCACAGTGTGGGAGGCGATGTGGAAAGCGGGCGAGGAATTCGGACTTAAGAACATAGGTCTCGGCGCGCGCGACACGCTGCGTCTGGAGAAGGGCTTCGCGCTTTACGGCAACGATATCGACGACACCACCTCGCCGCTGGAGGCGGGTCTGGGCTGGGTGACCAAGTTCGCCGAGGGCAAGGATTTCATCGACCGCGACGTGCTGGCCCGCCAGAAGGCCGAGGGCGTGCAGCGCAAGCTCGTCGGATTCAAGATGATCGACCGCGGCGTGCCGCGTCACGGCTACAAGCTGGCGAACCTCGACGGCGAGGAGATCGGCCACGTGACGTCGGGCACCATGTCGCCCATGCTCAAGTGCGGCATAGGTTTGGGATACGTCAAGAGCGAATACGCCGCAATCGGTACGGTCATAGCCGTGGTTATCCGCGACAGATTGATAAAAGCCGAAGTGGTGAAGTATCCGTTCGTGTAAGCGTACGGGCTGCCGCAATAATTTCGGGGCTGCGCGACTTTAGGGTCGGCAGCCCCGATTCGTTTCAGGCGGCGAGGACGATAAAAAAAACGGCCGTTCGTCTTTCGATGAACAGCCGTCTTGTGTGGAGAATATCGGGCTCGAACCGATGACCTCTTGCATGCCATGAATAACAAGTATATTTTCATCGAGTATCTTAGCTTTGCAATCATTGTCATACTGCGTTTGGCGGCTATTTTATTTTTTCATACATTTGCACAGACAATCATCTGTTAGATGAGTTGTGTGCAAATTGTGTGTACAAATGATAAATCATTCTTTCTCCAAAGACGGTGTATCTATAGCAACTATTCTCGATACTCGCCGAAAACTTGCAAATGGCCTTTTCCCAATAAAGGTTAGAGTCACTTATCACCGAGAACGCACTTATTATCCTACTGGCAAATCAATGACCGAGGTAGATTGGGAAAGACTTAATTATTCACGGCTACATTCCATAGTATCTATTCGCAGAGATATAGAAAATAGTTTTGATTTAATCAAAAATTCTGTAGAAGATTTAACCTATAGAGGCGTATTCTCTATAGATATGCTCAATACTCGTCTTAAAGGCGCGGGCGCAATATCAATCAATACCGCAATTGATATTAAAGAAAAAGAACTTCGGGACACTGCCCATATCAGCAGTGCAAATATCTTGCGCTCTCTACTCCTGCAAATTAAATCGTTTTCCAATCGCGATGTAAAATATGAAGATGTAAGTGTCGTATGGTTGAAAAAATTTGAAAGTCACTTGCGAAGTCAAAGGAAAAGCCAAACAACGATAGCGATATATTTAAGAGCCTTAAGGCAAATATTCAACAATGCACGAGATACGGGGATCATAAAGTTAGCTCAATATCCATTTGGTCGTGGAAAATATGAGATACAAGAAGGAGAGGGCCGGAAATTGGCTCTTACGCTTGAACAGATAGGCCAGATAGCACGCTTTGATGACGGACTGGAAGCTACAGCCAAATATCGAGACTACTGGCTATTTCTCTATTTCTGCAACGGTATAAATGTGGCCGATTTCGTAAAACTACGATATAGCGACATTCAAGATGGACAGTTGTGCTACATAAGACAGAAAACCGTTTCACGCACAAGACTGATCAAAAGGATTCGTGCTGTCATGATCCCGCAAATGGATGATATAATCAAGAGATGGGGAAACAAGCCTTCTCCTAACGGGCTAATATTCCCCATATTGAGCGGAAACGAAACTGTAGAAGAGACGCATGCAAAGACTACAGCACTAACAAGCCTCATAAATAGGAAATTTCGATATATATCCAAGGAACTAAATCTTCCTCGAATATCTACATATACCGCTCGACATTCATTTGCTACGGTATTGAAGCGTGCTGGTGCCAACATTGCCTACATCTCCGAATCGCTGGGACATAGCGATATACGCACGACCGAAAATTATCTCGCCAGCTTTGAAAGAGAAGAGCGAGAAAAAAACGCACGTCTTCTTACCCAATTTTAGCATTAATTCAGCAGATCAATTATCTACCCAGCATCTATTCTATAATATGCTGGGTAGATAATTTTGAGGAAGTCAATCAACTCTTTCAATTTGGACCGATCGATCATTTCTGCTTTGTATTTTGCTCATTTCGCATAGCTTCATATAGCCTCGTCGGATCTACTCCAAAACAGCGAACGAAACGGTAAAGAGCCTTTCGGCGGGTTTCAGGGATAAGGGCGTATAGTGAGTTGAGCGGTGTCCCGCTTTCCAGAGCCTTGCGGACCGCCGAGCTTTTCATGCCGTTGGCCCGGCGTAATCTTCTGCTTTGTGACATAGTGGTATAGGTTAATGTTTTCTGCAATGTTCGCAGAGCAAATCTTTGGCTATATCCCAAGTCGCGTCTACGATATCATCTCCGATGTATTGTATTTCCTCGCCGTAGGGGTTTATGCCGAATGTCTGAGCAATGTGCATCTGCAAATGCCCAGTCTCATGTTTGTATGACTGCTGAAACTCTTTTGCGCTCGATGTCTTGGCGAACACAATCACCGTTTCCCGTGTGTCGCTGTTGGAGTACGTCAGTCCCGTGTCGAGTTTGCCGGATGTGAGGTTGTTATACGCTCCCTCCAGATTCTCGCCGTGACAGCCGATGCCGACAAGAGCATCAAGAATCTCGTCGGCGTTCGGCTTGGTGACTACATAGTAGGCGTAGACTCTCCAATCGTATTTCGGAAGCGTGAAGCGTTGGCGTATCATAGAATTTCGTCCCAGTCGACAGGAATGCCAAGAGCATCACACCTTACAAGCCACTCACGGAACTCATTGCCACCCGGCATGAGAGGATTGTCAATCCGGTCTTTGACATAGAGAGCAAGCTGCTTTTCGTCAGTGATGCTCGACTTATAATGCACAGCCTTTCCATAATTGGCGGCATAGACGAAATCGTAACCAACGTTATGTTCCAATTTAACTCCATGTTTCGTCAGCATTTCTTCGACCTGCTCCTTGTTAAGGGCTTCGAGAGGCTCCATCTTGCCGGTAGCGGGATTAAGGCGTTTGAGTTTTTTGACCGCTTCCATGCAAGCCTTTTTCCCGAATGAGTAACCATAATTGCGCAGGTAAGACCTCATGCCGTCGGGCAGGTTTATCTCAAACATATCAAGTGGGGTTCTTTTCATATTGTTGTCAGTTTAGGAATAAAGGGGCAACCTATCAAGATTTTCGACAAGTTGCCCCACGGTTAATTATCGGCGCACATAACGCCCGGTACTTGCAGACCGTCCTCTGCGCTCGCCCATATAGGGAGGCATTTCCTCCCAGCGCTCGCGGGGATAACGCTCACCCATGCGGTCGTAGTCCTCAGGGCGCATATCCTCGTCACGCATACCGTAGCGTCCGTAGCCACGTTCGCCCATACGGTCGTAACCGTCATCGTCACGGTAGCCCATGCGGTCGCCGCCACGGCGCAGCTCGTCGATACATTCCATGGCCTTGCCGCCATAGTGCAGCATCTTGCCTATAGTGTCGGCGAGATGTTCGACTTTCGATTCTGTTATTTCTATGATGTGCATAGCTTACTGATTGTTGGATTTACGATTTCCTCCGCCCGTGTTCAACGCCTTGGCGAGCATTTCCTGAATAGTGCCGAGCGTACCCTCTATGCCAGAGATTTTACCCTCCAATGCTCCTATTTTCGCCTCCTGCTCTTTCTCTTTTGCAAGCTGAGGATTGAGCTGGCATCGGATTGTTTCGTCAGCATCCACTACGCTTTGGTGATAAGGCATGGTTTCAAGAACTTGCGAACTTGTACGGAATGTAGAGTCCCATTCCTGCATTACCAAATCAAGACTGTCGGTAACAAAGGTGTTTTCTGCGGGGTAGAAGCGCATAGCCTCATTGGATGAAAGTTTTTCGAACTTATAGGTCTCATCTCCCGCTTTGACTTCGATAGTTACAAATGTCTCCATCTGCATACCGAAATTCTGCACGGGCATCCCCATGGCGTTTACTGGTTCGGTTTTGTCAGTTATCTGGCCAATGCGAAGTGAGGGAGCTTGGTCTTTGCCGCCCTTTTGCAATATATAGAAAATGCCGCCTTTGCGTAACGTGTTGAACATATCTGTTGGTTGTCGTAAATTGGTTAATGATTAAAATGTGAGGGGAATTTCACCCCTCACGGTTTTTCACTCGGTTGCCGCTGCTGCTGGAGTTGCCGCCGTAGCCGCTATGACAATCTGTAAAGAGTCATTCACGGTCACGCCCTGTGCCTTTCCGCAGCTCACACAACTCGGCTGTATGTCACGACCGAGGTTGGTGACGGTGATGGACGTGGGAAGACTGGTGTAGCCTTGGAAAGCGACAACAAACGTCTCGGTGAACACCTGCGTGTGCGCTCCGCAACATCCTGTCGGCACAACTACCGAGATGGTAGCTGTGATGGGGATGAAGATTGTGGTGTCTACAAGTCGCGGTGTGCCGGTCTTGTAGGTCACGGTGGTCTGCGGCTGTACAGTGGAATCCACGCAGTACGACTTGCACAGACGCTCTTTCATCACCGCCAGCAGACGGAGTTCATTTGCGGCTGGAGCAACACTTGCTCCGACTGGACTTAGATATATTGCCATAATTATTTCGAGATTTGAAATTTTTTGACTAAATTTGTAATGGAGATAGGTGGGAGTCATGACCCACTGACAAGAGGCTCGCTGAACGCCTTTTATCCACTTTTTTTGTTCAGCATCACTAAACAAGTTCAGCAATGACTAATCAAGAATTTTTGGAGAGTATCACCTTAGAGGGTGAAGAGTGGCGTGATGTAATCGGATACGAGGATCTGTATATGGTTTCGTCACACGGTCGCTGTGTTTCGTTAAGTCGCTTAATAGTCACTAAAAACGATGTTATAAGAACTGTCAAGCAACGGATTTTGTCTCCCATTTTTGATGGGCACGGATATTACCTTTTCCAATTGTGGAAAAATAATATGGCACGCAAAATCTCTGCTCACAGATTAGTAGCGATTGCTTTTATTCCCAATCCATGTAAATATCCAGAGATTGACCATATTGACAACAACCATATTAATAACCATGTTGAAAATTTACGATGGTGTACAAGTTCAATGAATAAAATGAACTCTATAACTCGTAGAAACCACTCATTGCTATGAAAGGACGACCCAACACTGCAATAATGAAACCGGTTGTCAGAATAAACCCTCTAATCAAACACGATATAAAAATATATCGCAGTGCTGTTGATGCAAAATCCGACGGCTTTAATTGCCGACAGATTGGCATTATTTGTCGAAGAGATAGAAAGGTTCATACTCACCGAGGTTATCAATGGATGTTTTTATCCGATTACGAAGCCTCAAATCAGTAAGTCAATGTACTCTTTCGCTAAACTCTTTTAGCAACCGCAGCCATTTCCGCAACCGTTACCACATCCATTGCAGCCGTTGTTGAATGGGATTCCAAAGTTGTTGCAACCGCAGCCATAGGGGTTTGACACTATGTATGCCGGACGAGGCATGGGCTGGAGCTGCGACACGATGTTCGCAGTCTGCAACTGCTGCGAAGCCGAGAGCTGATAAGCCTGCACTTGGTCGCGGAGGTTCTGGTTCTCACGCTGCATTTCACGCATCTCTAACGCACAGAATTTATCATTGATGATTTGGGTCTGAGCGTCAATCTTGGCGGCTATGACATTCGCGTTGGTTGTGGCATTCTGAATGATGTCCTGAGTCTGCTGAATCGTGCGGAGCTGACCCTGATAACCCTGCTCAGTGACAAGAGTTTTGAGAGAGCAGCAGCAATCGCACATCTGGCTTATGATGCTATTGTTGCCCTGAGTAACAGCAGTGATGATGTCGCGCTGTCCGAGTCCAAGCTGAGTGCCGAGGTTGCAAATCTGACCGCCGAGGGCGTTGATTGCAGCCATTACGGCATCGGAAGAAGTGTTGAGCGCGGTGGCGAGGGACGAGATGTCGAAGCCGTTGCGCTGAACAGCCTGCATTATTACTGCTGTGTTCGCGTCGTTGTTGAGCATGGGCACTACGCCGCCCTGACCATTGCCGCCCCAACAGCCACGGTTGCCGCCTCCGCCGAAGCCAAAGCCGTTGCCGTTGAATGCTCCCATGAGAATGAACAGGAGCAGGATGCCGAAGATGCCGTCACCTCCCCATCCGTTCTGACCGCGGCCCTGACAAAGAGCCACAAGGTTAGGGTCTACACCCTGACGCTGCAAGAGAGCCGGAAGCATGGCGAGCATATTGCCACCGCCGCCCATGCCGGAATCACCAAGCGAAAAAATTTTGGTATCAGACATAATTGATAATTTTTTAATACGGTCAACATTAACCGCATTGCAAAGTTCTCAATTTGGCAAATGTCTTACAATTAGTTGTTTGCGAGTTGTTTTCTAACTTTTTTTCAAAGTTTTTTCTAATATAACATTCGAGGCGACGCGAGTATTAAAATCAGACAACAGATAACGAACAGAGGCAGAAGTTCGGTGAGCCTTTTCTGCTATTTGAGAGGGATATAAACCCTCTTCGTGCAGTAGTTTGAACAACATACATCGGGCATCTACCACTTCGATCGTTCTCCCTTTGCCGATTATTTCGTCAACGTCTATCTCCATTTCTCGCGATACAACGTTAAGCACACGATTAAAAACCTCCGATTTGCACATATCCTTAATTATATATACTTTTGTAATCTCTCAACAAAATAGGTGCAGACACGCCACAAAGGCCATATAGCCTCCGTCTTGGTGTGTCTGCACCTTTGTTATACGTAGAAGTTGAGAGAACTACGTATGAAGATGGAGGCTTTTTTTATGCCGCCTCCAGGGCATATTTTCAACTGCTGTTCGAACGCTATCCGAACAGCATCCGGATGTACTTCGAAAAGCGTTTTCGAAGCAGCAGTATAGCCAGAATGGTCAACATCGCCCAGAATCCTTTCATTTTCGTTTGCTGCCACCACGTGAGGTCGCGGGGCACTTCCACAATCTTCGTCTCGACCCGATCGCGGTAGACAATGCTGTCCCGATATATGATCTCCGTCTCAATCTCCACGGGCCGATTCTGCGGCTTGTTTTCAAGAGAGTGATATAGAGATCCGTCAGGGTTGATGCAAGCGTCCGATTTGGCGAACGACGTCTCGAGATGACTTGTCGTGTCACGCACCGTTTCCCGAACAATCTCCACGGGTACCTCGATGTATACCGTATCGAGTACCCGTTCGTACTTGACGACGGTTTCGACACGTACGCTATCGACGGTATCCGTAGCAAGCTGCACGACGGGACAGCAGCCGACAGCCATGTATGCGGCAGCTATGATAACGAGCAATCGGTTCATGGTCTACAGCGTTTTGATGAACAGATCCCAGCCGCGCTTCACCTGCTCACGGTCAGCCTCGATACCGTTCTCGACAAACGACATAGCGGATACTATGCGGCGCATCGTGATCTCGTCGCGCGTATCGATTACCGACACGTCTGCGAGCTTGGCACGCTTGGCGACCGTGTCGATGTATCGATGCGTGTCATTTTCCGAGGGCGGCGCCCATCGGTTGATGTAGTCAGAAAGCATGCGGCATCCGTGCAGGCGACGGTAGTTGTCGAGCAGCTTGAACGCCGCCCGATATCCCCACTCCATCGTCTCGAACTGTTTGAACGCGGCATCGCGCGAGGGTTTTACCTCGCCGCGCCACGCGTCTTTGTCTTGCCGCATATTAAGCGGGTTGCAGTTTCGATAGCCTCGTGTGTGTGTCATTATTTGTTGTTTTTATTGGTTTTTTCATCTGTTTTGCAGGCTCGGCACTTTGCCGTGAGCCGCTTTTGGTTTTCGCGGATAACTGGGCAATCCTCGTTGCGCGCAGTCTTAAGATATTTGCACGTCACGGCCTTGCCCACGACGCTTTTCAACAAGGCCAGATCGGTTTCCTGCTCCTCGAAACGCTGCTCGAGTTTGGCATAGCGCGCCTCCAGCTCCCGATAACGGGCCTCGCTGCGCTCGTCGTCGGAGCGCATCTTCTCGATCACCTCCTGCGAATATCGCATGGAGGTTTGCAAAGTCTTGTCGAACGCCTCGCTGACCTTGCTTATCATATCTGCCGAGTCGGCTCCTCGCTGCTCGCGGGTTCTTGCGAAGCGGTCAACGAGCAGATATGCGATGCCGCCTCCGCCGAGCAGGACCGTCAATATTTCCATCCATTTTTCCATATTCGCAGTGTTATGCCGCCTCCTTACCCCTACCCGAGCATGGCCACGATATGCCCCAAGATCGAATCGTTGCCCACCTCCGAGGTCTGGCCGTCTCGCGTTATCGTCGTGACGTCTCCGCTGGGGAGCGTGGCTGCGATATCCTCGAAATCGGCGTCGGTGAATGCGGGCGGATTCGCGGTGTAGATAGGTTCTTCGGCGAGCTTCGATATGAGTTCGCGATAATCGGCCTCGACCTTGCCGTACTCCGCCTTGAACTCGTCGAAACCCTCCTCGGCGCGCTGCTTTTCGGCCTCCTCGCGGTTATCGTCCGTGGGATTCAGAGCCGCAGCGTACTTGATCATCTTCTCGTCGAAGCCCTCGGGTTTGAGTTTCTTCAGTCCTTCGTCGCACTCTTTGCGGAAGTCGACGACAGCTTTGTCGTACTCGATTGACGCCCGCACGATCTTTACGCGAGTCGCCTGCGAGAGGTTCTTAAGCGGGATGAGATTCAGTGCGCCGACCTTTCGCGACGCTGCGTTTGCTGTGATTTTCATGTTAATTTATTCGTTGATGTTGAACAATCTTTTACCTGCCGGATGCTCTCCTCGATGCTCGTCGAGGTGCCGTTCATGCTGATCGAGTATCCTCCACCGTACGCGTTGAACTCGCCCATGCGGACGTCGTTGTCGTCGCGTATCTCGTAGTTCACGTTGTCGATGCTCTCGATCTCCTCGCCACCTGCGAACGAGCGGGTGACGTTCTCCTTGATTTTTACGATTTTCATCATTGCGGTTTTATTTAAATTACTCAATATCGGGACGAGGCATCATTACGGCTTCTTCATCCGATGATGCGATGTCGCTCCAGTACAATCTGATGTAAAGTTGTTTTT
>PDYJ01002618.1_pt1 | contig 15630 bp, 17 predicted proteins | sample 1430841 | NCBI WGS metagenome assembly PDYJ01 (sample SAMN07237672, study PRJNA390542) | Gut metagenome, whole genome shotgun sequencing project. | isolation source: fecal pellets | host: Mus musculus | place: USA: New York, NY | collected 2016-10 | reverse complement strand
ATTTCGACCTAATCGTTATAGACGAATGTCACAGGTCGATTTATGGCAACTGGAAGAAAGTGCTGGAATATTTCAATACCGCACGGTTGATTGGCCTGACAGCAACCCCCGTGCCCGAAACCAAGGCATTCTTCAACAACAATATCGTTGTCAACTACACTCTTGAAAAGTCAATAGTCGATGGTGTCAATGTAGGCGCAAGAATCTATCGCATCAAGACTCAGGAAACCGAAAACGGAGGAGCGATCCGTGTCGGCGACAAACTGCGTCAGGTGACGCGCTACACGGGAAAGGTAGAGACTATCACCAACCGCGAATCGCAGAACTATACAAAGGAGGAACTGAACCGCTCCATTATCAATCCGGCACAGATTAAGCTTATTCTCCAGACGTTTAAGGATGCCGTTTATTCTGAATTGTTTATTGAGCCGCAGCGAGAACCTAATTTTGACTATCTTCCCAAACACTGATTTTCGCCCTTAACGAGGCTCATGCCAACAACATTGTCAAGATTGTCAAAGAGGTGTTCGGCAAGGAAGATGATGATAAGTTCGTACAGAAAATAACGTATTCCTCCGGCGACAGCGATGCTCTTATCCGCTCTTTCCGAAACGACAAGGAGTTCCGCATTGCCGTTACCTGTACTCTCGTTGCCACCGGCACGGATGTAAAGCCGCTTGAAGTCCTGATTTTCATGCGTGATGTCCGCTCAGAACCACTGTATATCCAGATGAAGGGACGAGGCACACGCACCATCGGTGATGATGTGCTGCGAAACGTGACCCGAATGCTTTCAGCAAGGACTGCTTCTTTCTGGTGGATGCTGTCGGCGTTACTGAATCTGAAAAGACAGTTCCGGCTCCCGGAGAAGATGAAGGCCCGACCGAGACAATAACATTCAAGAAACTCCTTGAACGTATGACGCACGGCGAACTTCCTGACGGTATTTCAAACTTCTGGCAGCTCGATTGGCTCGTATTTCTTCCAAATCTACCGAGGGACAGCGCAATGAATTTACTGAACTGACCCACGGCATAACTATGGCCGATCTTTCGGAAAGGATGTTCAAGGCAATCGACCCGAAACGTCTCCATCGTTGCCTCCGTATCGCAATGTCAATGAGCCTAATTTAGATCGTAAAGGTCTGTTTGCGCCGTTGGCAAATAATCCGAAGGCGCGTGAGCTTCTGCTTACTCTCAACGCAGGTTTCATCAAAACCTTGATGCCCGGTGAGGATACCCTTATATCCAAAGGATTCTCTATGGAGGAAGCACAGGAAACGACTTCCGCATTTGAGGATTACTGCAAGACACATGCTGATGAGATTGAAGCATTGCGCATAATCTATAATAACTCCGGCGAACCGTTGACCTATTCAATGCTTCGCGACCTCTCAGTCCAGCTTCGCAGGGCAAACTCCCAGTTCAATGTCTCTCAACTCTGGAATTGTTATTCTCTTCTCAATCGCGAGAAGGTAAAGCCACGCTCAACACAAGAGGAGAAGGAGGCATTGACAAATATAATCCAGCTTGTGCGTTATGCCCTCGGTCAGATTGACCGCCTCGACTCGCTCTGTTCGTCGGCCAACCAGTATTTCAACCTCTGGTACGGTCAGCTTCAGCGTAATATCTCCGACAAGCAGATTGAGGTCATCAAGCAGGTTGTAAGGTATATAGCATCAAATGGAGCTGTAACTATAAAGGATATCAGAGAGGAAGACAAATCTCAGGCGGCTCAGCTTGTTAAAGCATTTGGCAATCTCACAGAAGCGAACAAGGCTCTTTTGTCTCTCGCCGGATTCATAATCTATCACAGAAATGTAGCCTAAAATTTAACTCGGCAATGGCAAACAATACAGAACAATCAATCATAAAAAAAGTATGGACCCTCGCCACGACCCTTTCAGGTCAGGGTGTAGGCTTTACTGACTACATAACTCAATTGACATATCTCCTTTTTCTGAAAATGGATAAGGAGAACCGTGAACTCGGCGAGGAATCGGCCATACCGGAGGGGTATCAGTGGGAAGAACTGACTGCTCTCGACGGAACAGACCTTCTAATGCAATATGAAGAAACGCTCGATTTTTTGAGTCGTCAGGATAATCTTATCGGCACAATCTTCACAAAAGCTCAGAACAAGATTGACAAACCGGTCTATCTCAAAAAGGTCATCACGATGATAGATGAGGAAGACTGGCTTCTCGAAGGCGACGTGAAGGGTGCTATTTACGAAAGCATTTTGGAACGTAACGGTCAGGACAAGAAGAGCGGTGCTGGTCAATATTTTACACCTCGCCCCCTTATCAAGGCAATGGTTGATTGCGCCCGCCCTAAAATAACCGAAACAGTCTGTGACCCGGCTTGTGGCACCGGCGGCTTCCTCCTTGCCGCATTCGATTATATGAAAAATCAGAGTCAGGACAAGGAGAAACGGGAGTTTTGCGAAACGAGGCATTGAGCGGAACTGATAACACCGCACTTGTTGTCACCCTCGCTTCAATGAACCTCTATCTGCATGGTATCGGCACTGACCGCAGTCCTATCATTTGTGCAGACTCTCTCGAAAAGCAGCCCGAGAAACTTTTTGATGTCATACTCGCAAATCCACCGTTCGGCACACGCCCTGCCGGTTCGGTCGATATTCAGCGCGATGACTTCATCACTGAGACAAAGAACAATCAGCTCAACTTTCTGCAACATATCATGATGTCGCTCCGCAATGGCGGTCGTGCCGCTGTCGTGCTGCCTGACAATGTTCTTTTCGAGGGTTCAGGCGAAGCGATACGCCGCAAATTGCTGACAGATTTCAATCTCCACACAATTCTGCGTCTTCCCACCGGTATATTTTATGCTCAGGGAGTTAAGGCAAACGTACTGTTCTTTACCAAAGGTGAGCCTACACGCGATGTATGGTTCTACGACTACCGCACCGGAGTGAAACATACTCTCGCCAACAACAAGCTCGAACGCCGCCACCTTAACGATTTCGTGTCCTGTTATAATCCCGACAACATTTCGGCACGAACGGAAACGTACAACGCCGAGACCGAACCAAACGGACGCTGGCGCAAATATCCGGCTGAAGATCTGCTCAAACGCGACAAGACCTCGCTTGACATCACATGGATGAAAATCGAGGACACCGACGACCGCACCCTTGCCGAGCTAATGGCTGACATTGAAACAAAAAGCAACAACATAGCCTCTGCGGTCGCTCAGTTAAAGGAATTGTTTTCCGAGCTTAACCTTAACGAAGTCAACGAATAAGCCATGGGTAAGACAGTAACTACATACCTCGTGGACGGAGATCCCAAAGGAACCCGCTATGCTTTTATCAGCAATAAGATATGCCAGATGTTTGTCGTGCCACGTTCAAATCTTGACTATCTCGACAAACAGAAGAAACTACACAAGCCGGCATTCTATATTCTTATTGGCGAAGATGAAATGGCAAAACCGCAGGCTTATATTGGAGAAACCGAAAACTTCAGGGAGAGGGTAAAAGACCATGACCAAAAGAAAACCTTTTGGCAGAAAGCTCTTATTTCGTTTCAAAAGATGCGGATATGACCAAAACAGATGTGCAATATCTGGAATATCTTGCCGTGCAACAGGCAAAGAATATCAACCGATATGGTCTTCAGGAAAACAAGCAGACTCCGAAAGAACCGAACCTTCCGGAATATCAGAAAGATGCTATGGATGAGTTCTTCGAGGACATCAAATTCCTGACATCTTTTATTGGGATAAGCATTTTTGAAACAGCTTCGGTTAATCAACTACCCGTTTTCCATTTTAAGCGTAGAGGCGCAAATGCAAAAGGTGTGTATGATGGAAATGGCTTTACTGTATTGCGAGGGAGTATATTATCCAAAGATACTGTAAACTCTTGCCATACCATCGAAAGACGGGAAATGATTATCAAGGATTACTCTCAGACAAATGAAAATGGCAACCCGGTTTTGACATCCGATATTTCATTTTCAAGTCCAAGTACAGCTGCGAGCATTTGCGGAGGATGCAGCTCAAATGGCTGGGTAGAAATGGAAAAACGATAAGGGACAGACCCTTGATGAGATTATCGTAATAAGTGACAATTATGGATACTCAGAAACTACGCCAGCGCATACTCGACCTCGCCATCCGTGGTAAACTCCTGCCACAAGACCCCAATGACGAACCGGCATCCGTCCTTCTCGACCGCATCCGCGCCGAGAAGGAACGTCTCATAGCCGAGGGCAAACTCAAACGCCCCAAAGCAAAAAAATCTACCGATAAATCCCACTATCAGAACTTCACCCCGCCTTTCGACATCCCCGAATCATGGCAGTGGGTAAGATTAGGTGATTATGTTATAAATCGAGATGGCGAAAGAGTTCCAATCGCTTCGACGATAAGGAGCAAACAAAGTAATAAAATTTATGATTATTACGGAGCGGCAGGAGCCATTGATAAAGTGGATAACTACATCTTTGATGAACGTCTTTTATTGATTGGTGAAGATGGTGCTAATTTATTGAGCCGCACAAAGGATAATGCGTTCTTTGCGGATGGTAAGTATTGGGTTAATAATCACGCACATGTTTTAGATTCCAGTGATAAATTCCTTTTAGAATTTGTTGCCCTTTATATCAATACCATACCATTAGACGATTATATAACAGGCTCTGCACAGCCTAAACTATCGCAAGACAATCTGAATAATATACATTTGCCAATTCCCCCGATAGAAGAACAAAGGCGTATCTTAACAATGATAGAATCGTTGATGTCTATTATTTGTGAAATTAGGGAATCTAAACAGCAATTATCTCAGTCTATAGCATTAACGAAATCCAAGATCCTTGACCTCGCGATGCAGGGAAAGCTCGTGCCGCAAGACCCGGCGGACGAACCTGCCGCCGAGATGCTCCGTCGCGTCAATCCAAAGGCAAAGATAATAACGGATAACCCACATTCTTGGAACATTCCAAATACCTGGACTTGGTGTCAGCTCGGAGATATTTTTCAGCATAACACAGGAAAGGCACTTAATTCCTCGAATCGCGATGGCATAGAGTATGAGTATATTACAACTTCCAATGTTTATTGGAATAGGTTTTGAACTTGATGATTTGAAGAAAATGCCTTTCAAGAAGAATGAACTTGAAAAATGTACTGTACGTCATGGTGATTTACTCGTTTGTGAAGGTGGTGATGTTGGTAGAGCAGCGATATGGAATCTTGATAGAAATATTATGATTCAAAATCATTTACATAGACTGCGCCCGATTGCCAATGAAATTCATATTCCACTTTATTATCATGTGTTTAGGCATTATAAAGATAAGGATTTGATTGGAGGTAAGGGAATTGCTTTACAAGGATTTTCGTCAAAATCATTGCACCAATTAGCGATACCTCTTCCGCCATATAATGAGCAGAAGCGTATCGTTGCAAAAATTGAGGAGCTATATTCCGTTCTTGATCAGATAGAAGCGTCTTTGCAATCTTGAATGGTCAAGAGGGCAAAGACGCTTGTGAAAGGGAGTTGGTTACCAGTTGACTATCTTGTCAACTATGGCTTGCTGTTCGGTAGCGGTACGGCGGAGGTAGATGCGCGTGGTCTCAATGCTTTCATGACCCATAAGATCAGCGAGCAGAGCAAGATCGTTGAAGCGGTCAAGGAAGTTTTTGGCGAAGCGGTGACGGAATGAGTGGGGATAGACTACTGCTGTATTGATACCATACTTCTGGGCGAACAGTTTGAGTTGCTGGGCTATGCCTCGGGCTGTTATTCGTTCGCCGAAACGGTTGAGGAAGATATAGCCCGATTCGAGGTTTCGCTCTTTTGAGCCACACTAATGCCTCGGCGCGGAGGCTCTTTGGAATGTAAAGCCTACGTAATTTCCCACCTTTGGAGTAGATGTCGAGATAGCCCTGCTGGACGTGCTCGGCTTTGATTTGCAGGAGTTCACTGACGCGGGCTCCAGTGGCTGTAAGGAACCACACCACGAAATACCATGAGGTGTGACCGTCTCGTTTCAGTCGGGTTTTGAGGAATTTATAATCAGCATCGCTGATTACGTTTTCGAGAAAGTTTTTCTGCTGCACTTTTACGAAGCGCATTTTGAGTTTCTCCTTTCTGATAAACTCCAGATACTTGTTGATGGCCTGTAGGCGCAGGTTGACGGTCTGAGGCTTGTGGTTCTCCACCAGATAGCCTTTATAGGCGAGCAGATTCTCGCGTGTCACCTCCTTGTATTTTTCAAGGAAGTGTGTCACCGTCCACACATACGAGCGGACAGTGTTCGCCGCCAAATCTTGGCGCGAAAGGAATGATTTGTACTTGGTTATCATATCACATTCAATTTAAGTTGAACATGATAATAAGATAACGCAACCCACATTATCCGCAATTGCCGGATAACTGGGTGCTGACCACCATTGATTCGGTCTGTGATTATGGCTATTCAGAGAATGTTAACGTTGATGAAATTGCCCTTTCTGAGTGGATACTTGAATTGGAAGATATCGAAAAAGATAGTGGGTGCGTTGTTGCTCAGAGGTCTAAGAAAGATAGAACAGTCAATGGAGTTCGACATAGATTCGTCAAGGGCGATGTTCTATACTCAAAACTCCGAACCTATCTCAACAAAGTATTGGTAGCTCCGACAGATGGTTATTGCACCACAGAGATAATCCCGGTAAAATCCTACGATTGTGTTATACCTGAATATCTCTGCGCATGGCTACGTTCGCCATTCTTTCTCTCTTATACTGCTGAATGTTGTTATGGAGTTAAGATGCCTCGATTAAGCACCACCGATGCTCGTAAAGGTATTATACCCATTCCTCCTATAAATGAACAGAAGCGTATCACTCAGAAATTAAGCAAAATTTCAGAATTATTATCAAATCTCTCTATTTCAATAGACTAACGATAATATTATCCAAACAATTAAAACCACCCTTGAACACGTTCAATAATAGCACGCTGTGTGTTCAATGGTGGTATCGGGATATGTATATCCTCAACGATTGATTTTCCAACTCTTTGTTGGCCAACAACTCCATTAAAAGTTCCCGTACAACATTTAATGAAGTTATCTGACTTGAAGAATAGTAATGAGAACTCAGGAATCAATATTGTGCTTCTGAATATGAGCAGTTCTGTTGTTCCTGCGCCAATCCCATTTGGGAGATCTCGTAGAATCATAGATTTTCGATTCTCCAAACATGGTGATATTTTGGCTACCGCAATATCTCCGTCTGCAAAATGTGTGAATCCTGATTTTATTTCACCCCACTGTTTTACATCATAATGAAATTTGTTAGAGTAGCCGTCATGGATTGACGCCATCGGAACAAAGCCTGCTTGAATATTATCCGAAGCCTTGTTCTTCGGATTGATTTCAAATACATCTTTGATTCTGGTCAGCACCCAGTTATCCGGCAATTGCGGATAATGTGGGTTATCCGTTATTATCTTTGCCTTTGGATTGACGCGACGGAGCATCTCGGCGGCAGGCTCGTCCGCCGGGTCTTGCGGCACGAGTTTGCCCTGCATCGCAAGATCAAGGATCTTGGACTTCAGATTGGCAATACTTTCACTCAGATTTTTTTTACTTTGGTCGATACCATCTATAACACCTACGATAGAATGAAATGCTGAAATTATTCGACTTTGTTCTTCTTTTGGCGGTAAAGGTAAGATAAAGTCTAATAGCATCTTTTGCGTAATTTGATTGATAGCTGTAGAGTTAGATTCATCCAAATAGCTATTAAAATACGCAGAATCCAATAAAAGCTTTATCCACGGATTATAACAACTACGACATACAGCCATGAAAGCACCAAATGAAGTGGGACGTTCTAAATTTTCAATGATAACATTTTTCCCGACTAATCTTCTGCTGCCATTTCGAGCGCATATTAAAAGGTCTCCGTTGTTAAGATATTGTTTCTCAAGTATAGGGCAAGACACATAAACAATATCGTCCAAACAGATTTTGTTATCCCTGATATTATTAGAACGATAAACAGGGACACCATCATCTACGATGTCCTGAGGCGAGTATGTTAATCCAATATTCGATGATGCTATTTCATCTATTTTAACCCACTGCCATGATTCGGGGATGTCGAAAGGCGGGGTGAAGTTCTGATAGTGGGATTTATCACAATACAACAAATGGATACAACTCAATGAGTCATATCCATTTGTATATATTTTAGGGGACGTAAAGAGCTGCAAACTCCTGACAGCGACGTTTATATAGACCCTTATGGAATTTGCCTTTATATTTGCAGTGGGCAGTGTATGACTTGAAAATATTACGGTCACCGGCTTTTAGTTTACGAAAGACCGAACTTTTCATAACTGCCCCCGGACCGATATTGTATGACAACACACCTAAAAGGAGCGCATCCATCGGTTTGAATCCGGCAAAAAGTGCGATGAACTTTGTTGAGGTCTTTGCGCAGAAGCGCATCAGCCTCCCGTTCATTCATCTTATAACCACGAAAGTATTTTTCTCCGGGGAGTTTTCTATGACCATATCCGAGGTAGGGCCAATGTTTCCGGGAGTCATGCAAGGTTTCATGGTGCTTGATGATTAGAACTGCTCTCTCGTATGGAGGTAAATCCATTATGCTTCGCTTTGCGGCGAAGGCTGGCGTAGTGACCGAGAGGGTCACTAACGCCATGAGGAATATCAGTAGTTTTTTCATAAGCCGATGGGTGTTATGGTTCCGGGATTGACAGGGTTGATGATGCCAGGTGTCTTGCCGCCGTCATTGTCACCACTGTCTTTGCTGTTGAACTCGAAGGTCTGCTGCCACGGGGTCGAATTGAACGAATCTTCTACGACTATTAGGAATTTGTGAGCCTCGGAAGACTGGGCGGTGTAGTTCAGGCGGAAGGTCTTGCTTTCGAGGAGCACGCGGTCGTTGTTGACCAGCACGGGACCGTCAACAAGTTTGAGCGTGCCTTCGCCGTCATACTGGAAGTAGCGGATGGTATAGAGGGTGTTGGCATAGTTTCCTTCGGGCTTTATCTCGAAGCGCAGTTCTACGGTCTGCCCTTTGGTAATTTTGTCGCCGTATGGCATGACTTCCACCGTGAACGGATAGGACTGCTGCACGTCGAGGTCGTCGGAGCAGGAAGTGAGAGCGAGAACGAGAGTGAAGAGGATTGCCCAGAAGCCGAAGAAACGGGCGGGAGTGACGCGGGTTGCGCCGATTTTATTCAGTATTGTATTCATTGTTTTTCAGAGTTTTAATTTTGAGTTGTTAGAAATTTTGGGTTGGGTAGCCACAAGGTAGTCGTTGAGATCCTTGTGGTCGGGATAGAGAGCTGACTTATCCATAATCTTATCGCCGAACTCCCTGCGGAGTCTGGCAAGGGCGGATCGTCCAGCCTCGTCGTTATCGAGGTAACAGGCGATTACGGAATAGTCCGGGAAGATGGTCAGGGCTTTGCCGACATTGGCAACGGAGTTGAGAACAACCGAGTCGGAACCGTCATTGAGTCCGAGGCGTTCCGCTGAAAGGAAGTCAATGAAGCCTTCAAACACGTTGCACCGGGTGTTACCATCGGCGATGTGGGTTATGTGCTTGGGTGGGTATGACCCCTTGTAGAAGGAGTTGCGAAGCTCAAAACCATGTGCGTTGTTCTCGAAACCGATGGCATAGTAGTCTTTGCCGTGAAGTCGGTAATCCACCTGCACACACCACCGCTGGGCGATGTTACGGGGAATACCTCTGTCGGCAAGATATTTCAGCAATGCCGGAGATTCCAGTTTTGAGACTTTCACATCTTCAAAGGTCGGTTGCTCGATGAACGGCTCAGGCTTATAGGGCATTGCTATAGGCATCTGCATCTTCTCGGCGATGAACTCCGCCTGTCTGATGAAGTCGCTGGAGTTGCACAGTTCTCCGGCAAGAGTGAAGATGTCGCCTCCGGCACCACTGCCAAAATCGAACCATACATCTTTGCGGGGATTGACGTGGAACGATGGCTTACGCTCACTTCGACATGGGGAGTAAAACCATAGACCTTTGCTGTCGCGTCCGGTAGGCTGATAGCCCAACTGATTGAGGAACTCGACAAGCGAGATTTTCTTGATGTCATCAATGTTCATAAGCGCATCCTCCGTTTGGGTTTGTCAGGCTCCTGTTCCTGTTTGGGCGGCTCTATCTTCTGTTCCTTGTCTTTGGTCTTATCCAAAGCCGACATTTCAGAGGCGATATATCGGTTAAGTTCCGACATATTACACGAGCCGGTCAACTCATAGGCGAGGTCATAGATTCCGCCGTATGCGCCGGACTTGGTATCACGCCAGAGATTAGTCTCGATGTTGATTACCATTGTCGGACCGAGTTTGTCATCGTAGGGAGCATTGTAAATACGGAGATTACCGTCAGCCGCCACCGGGTGTTCCTGACCGAGAGCTTTCATAAAGTCAGTGAGTTTCACTTTCCTTATGTCGAGGCTGATAACTATCGGCTCCTGCGGACGACGTGCCATTGCCGAAAGCTCCTTGCTTTGCTCATATTCATTCATATACTTCAAGATGAAGTCGCGTGGATCCGTGTAGAGGTTAGGGTTCATCTTCAAGGCGGCGAGGTCGATGATGTCGCCACTCTGGTCTGTGGCATGGTCATACCATCGGTTTGTATTGGTATCTACCACTAACATCGGTTCGGAGTCATCGCGCTGGGGAGCATAGTATAGTTTCATGTCCCCGAAAGCCTTGACAGGCTTTTCGCCGAGAGCGGCCATAAACTCTGTCAGCGGGATATTCCTGATGTCATTTTTTGTATATCTCATAGGCTATTCAATTATGAATTTGACACCGACACCATAGGTTGTATGGTATATCTGAACATCGCTTCCGAAAGTAAACCGGCCTTTGACATTGGCGGTCAGGGCTACTTTATCCGAGAGATAAAACTCCGCCTGCAAGTTGAGCGCACCGCCATAGATAAAGTTGTCGCCGTCATGTAGCGTAGAGCCGTCGGACAGCACATCCTTACCCCAGTTGACTGTCTCATACCCGGCAAGTGCGGAAATGCCGCCGTAGAGGTGGAATGTCATCGAGTAGTCGCTGAGGATATGGAGATTATATCCAGCCTCGCCAGTGAATTGAGCCACCGGGATGCGACCTTTCTCGCCGTATGGCTTGAAGGTCTGGAGATACTCGCCACCGAAAGACCATGTATTGCCATGACTTCCTGTGAATACTGAATAGATTACTCCGAGGTCATAACCGCAGTCGCGGGACTTTCCGGTGTAGAAACCGTCTGCCATGTTCGCCTTTATTTCAACCGCAGACATTCCGGGGAGGCATCGCTGGGCAAATGCCTTCCCTCCGAGGAGGGAAAACACTGCCACAGCGAAGATTGCAAAAATCTTCTTCATGGGATACTGTATTTACTGAATTGATAACTCGTCGATTACATTGGCCCTCACGATGTCCTCGTTATCCACCACGAAGAACTGATGGCGGCCGCCTTCCTTTTCGGCGACCTCGATAACGAGCTGCTTGTCGTCGGGGATGGTGAATTTCTCCAAAGCGAAGACCGTACGCTCCGACTGCTTGCCGTGTACCACAGTCACGTAATTCTGGGCGCGGAGCGGTTCGAGTACCTGCTCCTGCATGGCGGTTCGCTTGATAACCTTCTTATCCACAATCTTGAACGATACGTAGTCGATGTCGAAAGCGATATTGGAGGTGTTCTTCAGCTCTGTGTGGAAGTAGAGCATCCCGTTGTTGGTGTAAATGGATTTCAGGAGGAACTGCACCCCGAAACGCTTTGAGCCGATATGCTTGATCTCGCGCTTGTTCTGCTTGTAGATTGACTTCATAATCAGCTTGACAAGCATCGGCGACTCACTGCCCAATTTTTCGAGATATATCTCCTGAGCGTTATTTGGGCGATTGACAGCCTCGCCGTCATGGAGAAAATCGGTCATCTCAATGCTCAGAAGCAGAGGCTCTTTCGCAAATTTGACATTGAACGTGTAGTAGCTCCCATCATCGGTGATTACTGACAGATTCGTTTCGGTTTTGAAACGCTTAAACGCTGATTTAACGCGAAGTACATTCTTCGCTCCATCAGCGAGACCTGCCACAAGGTTTTCGTTTCCGAGGTCCACATAAATTATCTCCGCAGGGAAGATAATATGCGTGGTTTTCTCGTAGCAGACCTCCAGTGCGTGGGGCGGAATCATACGGTCGAAACCGACCTTTCGGGTCAGACCGTCGAACTTGTCGCCGTCGGTGTAGTTGGCTCCGTACACGTTCATGTCGTGTTCGGCGACTTGTTCAGTATCAGACGACACATTGTTATCGGTGTTTTTGGGTGCCTTGTCTTTTGCAAAGGCGGGGGTTGCCATGCCGATAACGGCAATGGCTGAGAGAATAATTGTTTTCAGTTTCATAAAAATTTACGTTGGATTTAAGTGGTTTTAGTTGTTTTCGGGCTGGTAAAGCATCACCCTGTACCCAGATTTAAGATGCACCTTGACAGTACGCATCTTCTTTGTGAGATACTGGCTCACACCGTTGATGAGGCCTCGACCCACATCGGATGCAATCTGCGCTCCGGCGTCGGTGGAGATATTTATTGAGCTGCCCATTGTTGACCCCATATTGGCGCCAATCTCGTGCAGCGCGTCAGTCTCCATTGAGTTGGGGATATTGATACCCTCCTGACCGTCGGAATCATAGACTTTCAGTTCTACATCATAAATTGAGCCTTGACACTCAATAGAGGAAATCTCAATCTCCAGACGCTCGTCCTGCAATCTCGCTGCACCGACAAGGACGGTGTTACGGGGTATGAGCCTGTTGCCTATCCACATCGGTTCGGTGGTTCTCAACTTCACTGACTGCCCGTTGGTAACGGACTGGTTGCCGGCAATGACGGCGGCGATTGTATTCTTGCCGACCGACCTTTTCATGCCGACCGATGTGTTGAAGCCTCTCTCGTTTGTGGCGGCACTCAACGTCGATACGACATTGTGGGTAACATTCTGCACCGGCTGGACATTCCGCTTTCCTTTCTCATCGACTTGTGGAGGCGGGACATTGCCAGCATTTCCATTACCCATATACTGCGCCGCCAACTGATACGACCTTTCAAGCAACTCCATTTCATTGGGTTGTTGCGACTGTTGCTGTGCCATAGAGTTCTGCATCTCCAGCTCATCGAGCCGTGCCTGCAACTTCGCTACCTGTGCCGATTCGTTGTACTCCGGGACATAGAAATCCTGCAACGATGCCTGAGCCTGTTGGTATGCCGCAGCCGAGTTCTGAATCTCATCGGGCAATGTCGGTTCCGCCGGAGCTGTAACGGTGTCGAGTTGTAGCGTCACGGCATTTATCGTGCTGTCATTACGCGCCTTGTCTTTCTGCGCCGCCTCCTGTTCGTATGCCTTCAGCTTGGTGTCGGGCATACCTGCGGAAGTCTGGTCTGGAAGTTCCATGTTCGCCTTTCCCTTGACGGCATCGTCATCGCCGCTTGGAGCGAAGATAATCCAGAAGCATACGAGGCACGAGAGAACCAGCAGCGTATAGACAGTTATCCGTTTCAACCGCTCACGTTCTGCCGGAGTTTTCGGGGCGAATTTCGCTTTGAGGTCATCGAGCAGTTTCATCTTCTACCGTTTTAGGTGAGACATCGGAGGTACTTTGGGTCGGGAGTTCAAGTTGTCGGATATGCTCTATCTCAATTGCCTGCCGAGCATGACCGGCGCCCATCTTGTAACAGGAGTGACCGAACACGAAGAAGGCTACAAGAATAAATGCCGATAAAAGAATGGTAACGACCATTAGGCGTTGCTTGTGGGGCATATCTTCACAGGCTTGTTTCACCCGTTCTTTGATTTTCCCTTTCGGGCCGTGCCACACCTTATTATATAAGGGCGACACGAGGTTGTGGATTTTCTGTTTTACACTCATTGGGACAATGTTCGTTTTTGTGGTTATCAAATCTTTGTTTTCCAGAATCGTCAGACCCTCGATCATGAATCCGTTGGGGTTATCGTCGGAACGGCCGGTGTTAACCAGACGACAATTCGTGATAAGCGACCTTTCGGTCACGTTGCTCTGGCGGATGATCATCTGCCGGGCGTAGGTTCTGACCTGATAGGGGTAGTCGTTGAAATCGGCGACAATGCTGTCCACCTGAAGCACCTGCGTTATGTTTCCGGCTATGATGCGGTTGTAGTAGCCTTTCTCCACATAGTCGGAATAATAGTTGTAGGCACTTCTGTCGGCCAGCGACATGGCGCGGTTGATGTTGTGCTCAATCGCCGATTTGTCGGGCGACAGGGTGAAGAACAGCTCATGGAAGCGTCGCACGTGTTCCCGTGCCTCTGCCGGGCGGTTCTGCTCCATATCCTGCGACAAGGCTAGCATCAGGCTCTTGCCGTTGTCAAGGACATAGATTTTCTCCCTCTGTTTCTCGGCGAAGTTCAGCGACAGCACCACGGCACCGATTGCGATGAAGGCGCAGAGCGATACCATAACAATGCCGAACAGCCTTATCTGCCGAAAGGAGGTCTCGATGTTTTTTAATGACTTAAATTCCATTTGAATACTATTTTAAGAGTTTACCGGCACGACCTGCGACATTACCCGCTACTCCTCCGGGCTATGCTGCCGGCCCATGAGCCTCCGGTCATGGCGGTGTTGTTGATCGAGCGGTTGTAGCTGCCCATGCCTCCGCCTGTATAATCCAGCCTGCGACGGTCGAATCGTGAAGTATCCGATGATGCCGATGATCATGAACACCGTGTAAGCGGTGTTGCTCCCGTCGAGATCAACATTCGGGTTATTCGCCAGCTCCGAAATGTCATTCTGCAACATCAGGACTTGGATTTTGGCAAGGATTGTGGAGAATAAATCAGCCACAGGCAACCATAGATAGGTCTGAATGTATCGGCATATCCACTGGACAAGGGTGTTCTGGAAACCATCCCAGACGGATATGGCAAACGCTATCGGTCCCAATATCGCCAGCACTATCAGGAAGAATGTCCTTATCGTGTCTATCGTGAGCGAGGCAGCCTGAAAGAGCATTTCCAATAATTCGCGGAAGAAATTCTGGATAGCCTTCTTGACCTTATACATACCTCTCTCGATATACATTCCGGCGGCTGTGCCAATCTCTGTCACACCGAGTTCATCAATCTGCCTGTCAAACTCTGCATCGTCAACGAGATAAGCAGTGGACGGGTCGTTCATCATCTGTTCGTATTCCAGCCTGTCCTTTTCCTCCCGGTACTTCTTCATGTCGAGGGTCTGCCCTTCGAGCATCGAGGCGGTACCTTGAACGATGGGCGACATTACCGAGTTGATGGTGCCAAGCACCACCGAGGGAAAGAACATTATACAGAAACCGATGACGAAGGGACGGAGCAGCGGGAACACATCAATCGGTTCGGCCCTCGCCAGCGACTGCCAGATGCGGTAAGCCACATAGAACAGGGCACCGAGACCGGCTATGCCCTGAGCCACTCCAGCCATGTCGCCGCACAGAGGCATCATCTCGTCGTAGAGCGACCGGAGTATGGAGTGGAGGTTTGAAAAATCTATCGCGCAGAGCATGGCTTACCAGTATTTTTCGGAGCCGTCAC
>PDYJ01001567.1_pt1 | contig 15646 bp, 13 predicted proteins | sample 1430841 | NCBI WGS metagenome assembly PDYJ01 (sample SAMN07237672, study PRJNA390542) | Gut metagenome, whole genome shotgun sequencing project. | isolation source: fecal pellets | host: Mus musculus | place: USA: New York, NY | collected 2016-10 | reverse complement strand
TTGTGATCCGCCTGGGGTTGGCGAATCTTATGCTTTGCATTGATAATCAAGTTGTTGACATTGCTCTTCCTGTGGTGTACACGTTACGCACACGACAGTGTTTCAATGTTCTTCGGCATTTTTCATCCGATAGTGCAAATTTAATCATTTTCCGCGATGTACACGCTATCCTAAATGTTAAAGTTTCTGCAATCGGAATCAGCACGTTAGCAGTTATAGTGCTGTCAAACCTCAATTATTTTGTCTCTTTTGAAATCTCCATGCTCGTTTGAGAACACATAGCCGAGTTGGTTGCTGACGCATTTCACGCCTCCAATCTCCCGGTCAATATTGCGGTGGGAATGTCCGTAAATCCAATAGTCGATAGGCAGAGATTCCATCAGACAGTTCAAGTCGGATGTGAAAGCACCGTTGATAAGGCTTCCTTTGAAACTCATCCGCCATAAGGTCGAATGACGGCACATGATGGGTGACGACAATCTTTGTTCGGGCGTTGCTATGTTCAACACTCTTTCTGATAAACTCCACACATTTGTTGTGCTCATCATTGAATCTGTTCCATGACAGTCTATGGTCACCATCCCGAATCGCTCTGAAATCGGCAACTCCATGTTCCGTGAAATAAGCCTCGGAGGTGGGATATGTGCCCAAAGTGTTGAGGCTATCAAGTCGGTTTCACCGTCAAGCGAGATTACAGAGTTATAATAAGCCTTGACATTTTGCGCGTATATCCAATGTCCAGCCCTCGCATAGTTCATTTATATCAAAACTGCGGTACAGTTCATGATTGCCGGGGACAACAATAGTCTGATTGAAGTTGCGGCTGCACCAATCCCAGAATGGATGTTCGGAATACAGCTCAGTGCCGAGATAGGCAATATCTCCGGCAAGCACAAGAATATCGCCTGTCGGATTATCGGATTTTCAAGAAACCAATCGACATTTTCCTTGAACTCCAGATGCAGGTCGGAAGCGTACTGGATTTTCATCATTCGGCGGCAATGTAGAATGTAGGCAATGTTTCAAGATACAGACGGAGAGTTTCCTCATTGGCACGCATCGCATCGCTCAGTGACTGATTGGGTAAAGAGGCTAACAGTTGCTCTGAAAATTCATTGACGGTATCAATTACTTCCTGATTTACCTCTGTATTTTCTCCCGGTACCATCGTGGCAACGAGTTTAAGCACATCATTACGGTGTTTCAGAATATCTTTGGTGTTGACATGATGCCCGCTTTCTTTTTCTGCAAGCAGATTCAGATAGGCACGGGCTTTCAATGCGGCCAACGCTACGGGAGAGGCATACCTCAATCCATTGCTCACAAATGAATTGTTGACAGTCAATCGGTAATATGGTTCATCGAGAATGATAGCTGACAGACTCGAAACCTCACCGTCAATCGGCAATGGCTCAGTATGGGCCGCGTTTGTGAATATCTCGTTATGTCCGTGATAACAGTTCTATTTTCACCGGATAACCAACGGCACCGTTGTCAAAGCTGTAAAGCACATACTTCGGAGTATTGTCATCATTCTTTCTTACTCCCGGTCTGTAACCTCCGGCTATGATGAATTGCCAGAAGGCGTTGGCAAAATCTGCGGTCATATTCTCGACAATGACAATAATGTCAATATCGAGTGTCGGACGCGGGCGCATTGCTGTCCCGGCCAAGACTTCATCGCAGGCTGTGCCTCCGATAATCACAAAGTTGTCAGAGAAGTCGGCAAACGCTTCCCTGAATTTTTCAAGTCCTCCTACCATTTTATTTCATTCATCATTATTTCAATTTCTTTCTCAACCCGCGGGTCTTTATCATCTTTCAATGTCAGATACAATGACAGTTTATCCACATAGCCAGAAGTGCCTAACGGTGGATACTTCCATATCTCGATGCGCTGGATGTCCTCAAAAGAGTGCAATTCGGTATGGATGATTTGTGTTCACGCACCCACTCCGCAGTCAAGACTCTTGTCGGGACATCCTCTGGGCAAGCATTGAGTAATGCGACAATGCGGAGATTCCACCAACATCTCCTTCGGAAATACATTTGATGTATATTCTATGCTTTTGATTGGATCAATCAGATTGGTTGACACATTATCCCAAAGTTCTTTCCCTGACAGTTCAAACACAAGTTTCTTATTCCTGTTGCCTTCCAGACGAACCAATCCCAATGCTTCAAGTTGCTTTATGGATTTGGCGATGGTCTTATATTTATAAGGTACTTTATCCTCCAACTCTTTAAGCGACAAACCGACAAGGCTCTCAATCTGTAGATGGTACAGAAGAATATATTGGGTTGACGGATAAAACAATTCCTTAACTCGCTTTTTGTTGACCGCCTGTTGATAATCAATGTCGGCACAAATGCAAATTTGTCGGCTACGACAAAATATACTCCTTGCTCCACCAACCGGTCACGCTCATAAGTCAATAAATTGTCAAAGTAGAATACAGCCGGAATATGCTTGACGCTTTCAATTCTTTCCGAAATCTTACGACGCTGCACATTGGTGTAATCCAATTCGCCTTTGGCCACAAGCAAAAGCATAAACTGCCCATTGAACTCAAACTGCATCATATTGAAATTTGCAATGAGTTCAAGCCATAGACCTTTTTTGTCTTGAATGGATAGTTCTTTAAGCTCTATCCGCTGTCCGGCGATTGTTATCTCTTTCATGTTCTCCAAATATTTTGCATTATTCTCCAACACACGGAGAACAATGCAAAATTACGGAGAATAATCGGATTTTACAAATATATAAGGACTCAATTTATTTACAGGCTCATTAACTAACTCCAGAATGGTGCGCCGATTGGGGGGCTTTGTCTGCGGCTATGATGTAAGCCGGGAAGGTTCTAATGTTGACGATTAAGATGACTTTATGATTTTGTCCATGTATCAATTACTGTAAATGGCATAAACTTGTTTTTAAGCCTATCAAAACGCATTGTCCTTTAACACATAAGAATCACAGTTGAGGGCGTCCGAGCCTTTTTCAATGACTGCTTTTTTTATTTCACATTCATAGCTATCATTTTCCTCATTATAACAATAATGCTCGCAAAGGTAACAGTTAGGGAATCGCAAACCCCTCTCGGCAGCTATCATCAATCCATAAAGGTTGAGATACCAATTTAATTCTTCCAGAATATCCGCAGTAAGTTCAAATAAAGAACTTGAATGATGGTCGGTTATAGATTGACAATCTATCGCTTTACAGAATGTTTTTTCCACTTCTGTATAGAATGAATTTTCGGAAGAAAAGCATCGGCTTTATTGCGCCCCTTTCATCTTTTCTAATCAGATTTTTGAATCCGTAATATCTTACTTTTTCTGAAGGTTCAATGTCGTGAGATATGATATATTCGATGTCCTCTTCCGAAGATACATCAAATTCAATGATTTGAGCATTAGACGTTTTCTTTTTGTCAGTACATCCGTGTGAAACTTTTATTTCAATTAAGATATGTCGAGCAGGATCGGACTCTTTTGATAACAGTAAATCCGCGCGGTAGTTGCCATTGGATTCTTTTACTGTGGATTCAATCGAACATGTGTCAAACAGGGTTTTAAGGTCACAAGATTTATTTATGACCTGACTACAATTATCATGTATCAAAGCACATGACTCGTGATGCTTACATCTGATTATTTGTTGGTAAGTAAGTCGTAAAAATTAATTTATACTAAGAGTATGTTTGAATTTAAACCAAATTAAACATTAATGGGCATAACAAACCCTCAACCAGAGTGTTGAAAGGAGAAAAAAGGTTTTTATCATGCATATAAGATTCTTCTATCAGACACATCTGACCGAGGGTCAATGGTCTTATATAAACAAAGTATTCTTTGAAAATGATTGCAGACACCGCAAATATTCCCTGCGTTCCATATTCGAGGCAGTACTGTATCTTTTGGTCAGCGGATGCCAGTGGCGCATGCTTCCTCACGATTTTCCAAAATGGCAGACGGTCTATTGGTACTTCCACAAATGGAGGACAGACGGCTATCTGAGCCACTGCATAGAAAAACTCATCATGAAGATACGCCGCAAACGTAGACAGTCCGCCACACCTTCGGTCATGGCGCTTGACGCCCAAAGTGTCAAGTGGGGCAACCGTCAGAGCGACAACGGGTTCGATGCCAATAAAAAGGTAAAAGGCATAAAACGCAATATTGCTGTTGACCGCAACGGCTTCATCCTCGGCAGATACGTCAGCAGTGCCGGGATACATGATTCCCGACTCGCATCTCCGGTGTGTGAACAGGTTTCTGATGCATGGCCTTCGGTCAGGAAAGGACTTGTTGACCGTGGATATCGCGGTGAGCTTATTGAGAATATAAAGCGAGATTTCAATATCGACATCGAGGTCTGTTCCACTCCCAACGGAACAAACGGATTCACGCCAAAACCGCTTCGGTGGGTGGTGGAACGCACATTTGCCTGGCTGGACGGATTCCGCAGGCTTACACGAAACTATGAAATCACCAATGAGTCCGCTGAGGAGATGATTGATTTTGCCACGCTCAAACTGTTGCTTAATCATGTCGAACATTAAAATCTATTTAAATTCAAACACTCTCTAAGCCGCATGGACAAAATTGATATTGAGTTCAGATCCAAGCGCAGCCAACGCACGGTTAGTTGCATAGAGCAGGGATTCTGTGGAGCAATAATCCGCAGGTCTGAGCCATTTGCCCTTGAGGATTCTCCAGAGCGTCTCGGCGATATTCAAATGTGGACTGTACGGTGGAAGGAAAAAGAGATACAACCCACGTTTCTCCCATATTGGACGGAGTTCCCGCATGAGTTTGCATCTGTGGACGCTTGCATTGTCAAGGACAACAAAAGTGTTTTTACGGATACGGAGAGAAAATCGGTCAAGAAAGTCGGCAACCTTGTCAGCGGTCATATTCTCAGTTGTGGAGAATCCTTCATATCGATTGTTGCGGTCTATCATGCCGAAAATATTGAGTCTCAGACCTCTTTCAGATGGGATATAGACATCTTCACCTCGGAACTGCCATCCGTATGGCACATATCCCTCGGTGCAGATGTGGCTTTCATCTCCATAATAAATGTCGATGAGACAATCTTTTTCCTGTTGTACGAGTTCTTGCAGCTTCTCGGTCTTATACGCATAGAGCTGCGGCGAGGGTTTCCCCTTTGGACGTTTTCTTATACGTCTATATCCCGCGCCAAGGCGGATAAAAAAGCCCTGAAGGTACTCTCGGAGGCTTCTTTCCCTGAAGCCTGCTGCCATGCCTCTTTCGCTTTCTTCACGCTCTGCCTGTCGTTCTCTATGGCTTTGCGTACCGACTCTTCGTCCGAGCAGTCCATTATTGGCTTCCGACCCCGTCCGGGACGTGTTTCCAGTCCTTTGATTCCTTCGGCCTCGAAGCGTTTCACCCAGGAATTGACTGATATATGGGTCATGTCGGTCTGTTCTCCAACCTGTTCCGAAGTCAGGCCGGTGGATTTCAGAAGCACTGCGCGACAGCGCATGCGGTATGCGTGGCTCTTGCCTTGGCGAAAGCCTTCCTCTAATTGCAGACGTTGTTGGTCTGTCAGTTGTATAACTTTGATTTTTGCGATAGCGTTGTGTCTTTATGTGTTTACACAAAGATACGCAAAAAAATTGATATAAACTAATTTTCAACATCTACTTATTACATCTATCTTATATTGCAATGGAGCATACATAATCCGTTGTCAAGTTTCGATTTTTCATGCTTTTGGGGTATTTTCAGGCTCTATAAATCTACAGAGTCGTTTCCTGTCAATCCGCCATTATGGTTCATATGCGCTCTGATCAACCAACAGTTTTTAATATACTTTCTCGTTAAAGCCAACCTAAAACGAGTTGCAATCGGAATTTCAGGGCTCAAGCCGAAAGCACGGTGCATATGTTAAATTGGGCAATTAGAAGTGTTAAATTTTTAAGCGTAGAGTTTGACCAATCGGAAGATGAAGAAGTCGCGGTCTCGGACACCACGCATTTGTGAGCGAAATATTTTGACTTTAGAGTTGAATGCCTCGGCAGAGGCATTGGTCGCACGATGACGGAAGTAGTTCAGGATAGTTGGAGCGTGGTTCTTGAATGTTTTGATTACCGAGCGGAAGTTGTTGTTACCAAGAGCCATTACCTTTTCATACCACTTGTTCATCCGCCCCATGGCTTTTGTCGGTGAGATTTTTGCGTTGAAAATCTTGCGCAGCTCCATCGCAAGGCTGTATGCAGCCTTCAATATTGGATAGTATTTGAACAGTATGTTGACACGATGGCGCTGTATGTCAGTCCATTTGTTCTGCGACATCATCAGAGTGTGTTTGCTGCGGGCCAGTATCTGGCGCATGGTCTCTCCGTTGGAGTACGTTACCGGCAGTTCGGACTTGTCGCGGTTGTTTTCCTCTGCGATAAGCTGACGGCGAATATCAATGCGGATTTCGTCAACGGCCTCATTATAGACCTGCTGGACATGAAAACGGTCGTTGACTACATGGGCGTTATAGAACACTTCTGCGGCTATGAGCATCATTGATGGCGAGAGATCGCAGGTCACTTCCTTGACCCTGCGTCTGATTGATTTCTCCATAGCTCCGATGAGTATGGATATAATTTCGTCACTCTTTGTTCCGGGAATGGCTGCCGCAAGTGTTCCCTTGCCTCCGTGGCCGTCCTTGTTGGTCAGGAACGTCCATACCTCCCCGTTGCTCAGACACGTCTCATCAAGACTCATGTAAGGGCCGATATTATCGGCGTTGAAATAGAACCCACAGCCAAGCTCCTGTTCGCACCAGTCGGCGTAACCGCTTATCTTATTGCGGTACAAGTCGGCAAAATGTTTGCCGTTGACGCAGTACATCTGCGCTATCTGTTTAATCGACAGGGCTGTCGTCTCCACCTTCGTCTTTTAAAAAAGCCACGAACTCGGCGCTGAGTCGTGTTCCTTCCTCGTTGGGAAGTTCGAGATTGTAGCTGAAGATTTCGTTGGTCTGCCTGTCCCACCACTTGTTCTTGCGCATGTGAAGAAATACAGGCCGTCCACGCATCGGATAGTCCTGTATTGTTACATAATCCGTATAGCCTCGCGCTACGATATTTGGATTACGATAGTCTTCATCAGACAGTTTCTTCTTTTCGTCAAGCCATATGTCATAGGACTGTTCCGTGCGCTCGAAGCGCACCATTTCAAATAGTTCGTCCATGCCCTCGGGCAGGCACATCCATATTGCATCTGCGGTTTTCATGCCACAAATTTAACACTTTTCTCAAAATTCATGTACCGTGCTTTCGGCTTGACCCACAAAAATTGGCATGAAAAACCGTAAGCGTTGAAAATCAAACACTTGCGATTAATATGGGTGCCCAGAACAGAACCACTGAAACCACATCCTATTACTTTCTAACACTTTTATATATTGCTTTATATTAGTGTATTATGAAAATGTTGCAGATTTTTGAGGCTCTTTAAATTGCTTAAAATAGCGGAATTTTGCCTGTAAATTTGCCTGTAAAATTATTTTGAGTTATCTTTGTAATCGTATTCGGGTTGAACCGTGTGGGCTTTGCCTGCAAAGTTGCCTGTAATAGTAGTTTTAACTCTTATAATCTCTCCAATGGCGACATTCAGATTTGAACTAAACGGACGACCAACAAAGAATAAGACATACGTGGTGTATCTTCGTGTGACGGTCGGCGGCAAAAGAAAACTTATCAAGACGATGGTCGAGATTGCCCGGCCATCCGATTTCAATGCAAAATGCAAAGGCGAGAATTGGATACGTGGCGGTGTCCGCGACGCAAAGGTGCTCAATGCACAGCTGGCCGATATTCTCGCTAAGGCGAAGGAAACGTATAAGGAACTCGACAAGGAAGGTGAGGTAACGACCGTCGCTCTTGCCAAGGAGATGAACACCGAGGCAGTTTCTCCTTCGTTTCTCGCTTTTGCGCGTGAGCGAGCGCAGATGATATACGATAACGGTGGCTGGCGCAACTGGCGTAAGTATTGCGGGCTTATCAATAAGCTGGATGCATTCCGAAAGAAGCGCCGTATGGCTGACATTACTGTTGCCGACATGACGGTTGAGCTGTTGACTCGCTTTGACAACTTCCTCCATAAATGGGAAAATGAGCGCGAGCCGGGAAAACTATTGCATCCAAACACTATCGAAGTGCAGTTCAATATCCTCCGCACGCTCGTTCATCGCGCTATTGAGGTCGGTATAATGGAGGCCTCAAAAGATCCGTTCCTCGTATTCAAATATAAGGGTGTAAAGACCATCAAGGAAAAACTTGATGACTCGGAAATGGAGCGTATCATCAATCTGGAATTGGAGAACGGTTCGCTGATATGGCATTGCAAAAATTATTTTCTATTCAGCTATTATTGCGCCGGAATCCGCGCAGCTGACCTGATTCAGTTGCGATGGGGCAACGTCACCGCCTCCGGAAGATTGCATTACCAGATGGGCAAGAACCATAAGGAGCGTGACCTTCTTCTCGTTGAGCAGGCTATTGAAATCCTGCGTCATTATCAGCGGGAAGATGAAAAGGCAACGGACTATATTTTTCCACTGCTCTCAAATGATGCCGAATACGCCGGATATGTGACGCAAGCCGACAAAGACAGAATGCGCCCGGAACTGCGCCACAAGATGTATCAGGATATTTCATCAAAGAATGCCCTTATCAACAAATATCTCAAAAAGATTGCGGAGAAAGCTGAGATAGAGAAACCACTGTCAATGCACATCAGCCGTCACTCGTTCGCTCATATAGCGCAGGAGTCCGGAGCCGAATCATCAGCCATCAAGAATATCCTCGGTCATAGCAACCTCGCCACTACTGAACGTTATATGGGTAGCTTTGATACCTCCAAGACCGATGAAACACTACGCAATGTTTTCGCCAAGAAACAATCCTCGGTAACCGCGACAGAGGAATCAGGAGCGACAAAAGAAGAACAGGCCATCGAATTGCTAAAGGGCATGACCCCGGAGCAAATAATGGCTGTGATTTCAGCAATCAACAAATAATCAGTAAATTTGCAGTATTATGGCAAAGGAAGCAATTATACGACAAGATACAGCAGATTATAACTCTGCTGTTCAGACAATAAAAGAAGCGATTCTTCGCAGTCAGTATAAGGCAGCGAAGTTAGTCAACCGGGAAATGCTGTCTCTATACTATGGTATAGGCCGGTATATCTCAGCGAACTCTCGTGAGGTCTTCTGGGGAACTGGAGCCATAAAAACTATCTCAGAGCGACTTCGCAAGGAGCTGCCGGGTCTAAAGGGCTTTTCTCAGACCAATCTCAAATACATGAGAATTTTTTATGAGGAATGGTCTCCTATTATCGAAGCCAAGAACCCTAAATCGTCAACCGTGGCTGACGAAATTGACACAGACTCTCTTTTGCCTGTTAAATCGTCAACCACGGCTGACGATTTGGAAAAATTTCTCAATTTAAGCTTCAGCCACCATATTATAATCTTGGCAGAAGAAAAGAATATTGAAAAGCGTTGGAAATATATCAGTCTGGCAATTGAAAATAAATGGGATAAGCGTTTCCTTAAAACACAAATAAAGGAAAATGTTGCCGATAAGTATGGGGCTATGCCATCAAACTTTGGCGTAACAATCAAGGACAGCCGCGATGCAATCAAAGCACTCAACATGTTTAAGGATGAATACCTTCTTGACTTTATCAATACTGAGGAAATCGGCATAAGAGATCTTGCAGATATCGATGAGCGAGTTGTGGAACAAGAGATAATCCACAATATCAAGAAATTCATAATGACCTTCGGTCGTGATTTTGCGTTCGTCAGAAACCAATATCATCTTGAGGCATTTTCAGAAGACTTCTTTCCCGACCTATTGTTTTTTAATCGGGAACTGAACTGCCTTGTGGTCGTGGAGTTGAAGACCGGGGATTTCAAACCCGGTTATCTTGCTCAACTTATGACATATCTTCGCATTTTGGATGACAAAGTGAAAAAGCCTCATGAGAATCCCTCTATCGGCATAGTGTTATGCAAGAACGCTAATAAAGACTTTGTAGAGTATGTTATTCAAGATTATGCCAAGCCTATGGGCGTAGCAACATATCGTCTCAGTGAGGAAATGCCGGAAAAATTGCGCGAGGCACTGCCAGATGTTGAAGAGTTAAAGAAATTACTCTGATTAGGAATTGTCGTCTCTCTTCAATTGCAATCGTCTCATGTCATAGATGGTGCCATATAGAATGTCACCAACAAATTCTTTGTTGTCATCAATAGTGGCACCGATGGCACCAATTATGTCACCAATAAATTTGAGATTGGCACCAATAATGGCACCGATAGTGTCACCAATCCGGCACCAATGGAACAATGCGGAACAATGACTGGAACAATCCGGAACGATAAACGGAACGAAGAGTAGAGAGAATTAACGTCGGCAAGGAGGTCGCTCCCTGCCGATGTTTTCTTTCGCCGTTCTTATTTGTCCTGCATGGTTTGTTGCCAGCGATGGTTGGACTATTTGGTTAGTTTTTTGGTTGTCTATACATACAGACACCAGCCTCATCGTTGCTTCTCGCTGAAATTCTCGCGAAGCGTCTTTACCAGTGTGTCGTAACTGACACCGTAAGTCCGATAGAGTGCGTTCAGCGAGGATAGCTGATTGATGAAAATCCGAGTGTTTTCGGGTCAAGCCGAAAGCACGGTGCATGAATTTTGAGAAAAGTGTTAAATTTGTGGCATGAAAACCGCAGATGCAATATGGATGTGCCTGCCCGAGGGCATGGACGAACTATTTGAAATGGTGCGCTTCGAGCGCACGGAACAGTCCTATGACATATGGCTTGACGAAAAGAAGAAACTGTCTGATGAAGACTATCGTAATCCAAATATCGTAGCGCGAGGCTATACGGATTATGTAACAATACAGGACTATCCGATGCGTGGACGGCCTGTATTTCTTCACATGCGCAAGAACAAGTGGTGGGACAGGCAGACCAACGAAATCTTCAGCTACAATCTCGAACTTCCCAACGAGGAAGGAACACGACTCAGCGCCGAGTTCGTGGCTTTTTTAAAAGACGAAGGTGGAGACGACAGCCCTGTCGATTAAACAGATAGCGCAGATGTACTGCGTCAACGGCAAACATTTTGCCGACTTGTACCGCAATAAGATAAGCGGTTACGCCGACTGGTGCGAACAGGAGCTTGGCTGTGGGTTCTATTTCAACGCCGATAATATCGGCCCTTACATGAGTCTTGATGAGACGTGTCTGAGCAACGGGGAGGTATGGACGTTCCTGACCAACAAGGACGGCCACGGAGGCAAGGGAACACTTGCGGCAGCCATTCCCGGAACAAAGAGTGACGAAATTATATCCATACTCATCGGAGCTATGGAGAAATCAATCAGACGCAGGGTCAAGGAAGTGACCTGCGATCTCTCGCCATCAATGATGCTCATAGCCGCAGAAGTGTTCTATAACGCTCATGTTGTCAACGACCGTTTTCATGTCCAGCAGGTCTATAATGAGGCCGTTGACGAAATCCGCATCGACATTCGCCGACAGCTTATCGCAGAGGAAAACAACCGCGACAAGTCCGAACCGCCGGTAACGTACTCCAACGGAGAGGCCATGCGCCAGATACTGGCCCGCAGCAAACACACTCTGATGATGTCGCAGAACAAATGGACTGACATACAGCGCCATCGTGTCAACATACTGTTCAAATACTATCCAATATTGAAGGCTGCATACAGCCTTGCGATGGAGCTGCGCAAGATTTTCAACGCTAAAATCTCACCGACAAAAGCCATGGGGCGGATGAACAAGTGGTATGAAAAGGTAATGGCTCTTGGTAACAACAACTTCCGCTCGGTAATCAAAACATTCAAGGACCACGCTCCAACCATCCTGAACTATTTCCGTCGTCGTGCGACCAATGCCTCTGCCGAGGCTTTCAACTCTAAAGTCAAAATATTTCGCTCACAAATGCGTGGTGTCCGAGACCGCGATTTCTTCATCTTCCGATTGGTCAAACTCTACGCCTAAAAATTTAACACTTCTAATTGCCCAATTTAACATATGCACCGTGCTTTCGGCTTGAGCCCAATTTAACATATGCACCGTGCTTTCGGCTTGAGCCCTAATCCGCTGACCCGGATTGGCGCTGATTTTTTGCGGTAGCTGCAAAAAAAAGAATGAGTAATGATGGCCGAAGCCAAACAATTACTCATTCTCCTCTCTCCTCAGCGGTATGGACGGGACTCGAACCCGCGACCCCCTGCGTGACAGGCAGGTATTCTAACCAGCTGAACTACCACACCAAGTTGAGTCTTGCTTTACGGAGGCTTTCGTTTCGCTCAACATTGCCGTTATTTCCGTTTTGCGAGTGCAAAGTTAAGCGCATTTTTTAATTCTGTGCAAATATTTTTGAAAAAAAATGATAAAAAATAGTGGTTGAGTGATTTTTGTTCTGATATGGATCTAAAATTCGTTTATTTGACGGTGCTTTTTAGGTCGAGATAGTGCTTTCGAAGTGGTGCGGGAAGTTTTTCTATGGCATAGCGCAGCATTGTCCGTGGCATGACGGCGGCATGGCGGTCCAGGAATTGGAGGAGCAATGGTTCGTTTCCGCGTTTGCCCATTTCGCGAAGCATCCATCCGGTTGCCTTGTGGATCAGGTCGTGGGTGTGGGTGAGATAGCGCGTGGCGATCGAGACGGTGGGCAGGGTTATGCCGTTTTTGAGCAGTGTAAATGTGGATACTATGGCTATGCGCTGTTCCCATAGGTTTTCGGAGAGGCTGAGGGTTTCGAGCAGGTCTGGCTGGCCGCTTTGGCAGACGTATTCACCCAGAATTTTTGGGCCGAGAGGTCGACGAGATCCCAGTTGTTGATTCCGGAGGTGTGTGAGAGATATAAGTCGATTATCTTACGGCGTGCCGACGGGTCTTTGCGGTTTCGGCGATAGCGCTCAACGAGAACAAGGAGTGCCGACAGACGGTGGTCATGGATGGGGGAGGAGAGCATGGCTTCAACGGCTTCCAGCGGGGCGTCAGACATGAGGCGTGATACTTTCCGGATTGCCGGGACGGTGTTGCCCAGAAAGATGTCACCTTCGCCGTATTGACCGGGCGGTTTTGAAGAAGCGTTGCAGGATTTCGCGTTTGCCGGGTATGATGTCAGAGGCGAGGGCTTCTTTCCAAGTGTCGATAAATTCGGTGATATTCATGGGGATATGGATAATCAGTTTGTGTTAGCGTCATGCAAAAGTACAAAAGTAGCTCATGAAAATCAAGCTTTTGTTGGAAGAGCCTGATTTTCCGAGCTACTTTCAGAAATTGTTTTTATGAGAGATTATGAGCTGTTCGGTATATATGTATGCTGTGCCCGGAGCAGATTCATCGGCCATCTGGTTTCGGTGGCCCGGTCAGACGGCTGCTGAAGAAGTTCCAGATGATTTCGGCAGTCGGCAAGTCTTTGTCGGCCCAGGAGTGTTTCCCTCCATGAATTTCATAGAGCACCACCTCGCGGCCAGACGGAGCTCCGGAGTGGACAGTGCGGGTGATCAGTCGCTGCGGATCGCGCATGGAGCAGAGTGAGTCGGTGGTGACTTTCCGGCATCCGTTATTGCCGGCGATCATGCCGATTGCTTCCGGCACCGCTATGTAGCAGCCCCAGCCTCCGTCATTGGTCAGGTCTCCTTCCCAGCGCGAGGTGCGGTCGGCGTTTCCGTGGATCTCAAGGAAATGGACGGGGAGCGACAGTCTGTGGTTCTTGCACAGCCATTCAAAGGCGAGACCGGCTACTGAGGCATAGGCTTTGAAAAGCTCCGGAGCTGTGAAGGCAAGCTGATAGCAGAGGTCGCCGCCGTTTGACATGCCGGCCATGAACACATTGTCGCGGCTGAGCCGGAAGCGAGAGGTGACTTCGTTTATCAGACAGCGGAAAAAGTCGGCTTCGTCCACGCTCATTGACTCCTGCGGCGGATAGCCGACTTTCCAGCCGTCTTTTCCGCGGGAATCCGGAGAGCCGTCCGGGTAGCATACGGCAAATCCGTGACGGTCAGCAGCGGCGTTCAGGTCATTCAGCCATCGTCTGGCCGATCCATAGCCGTGGGTATAGACCACGAACGGAGCATCCGTGCGCAGGCTGTCAGGAATATAAACGCTGTAGGTGCGCACGGTGTCGGCATAGGCAAACTCATGCTTTTCCGGCCTGCCGTTACTTGCCGCCGCTGTCGCTGCAAGCCACAGAAGGACGGCGGAAGAGATCAGGCGTGGGAGCAGGCGCATTTTTATCATTTTTGTTTTTTTCGCGCGTGATTTCAGCAACGACTGCAGGCGTTCGGGCTCATTGGTGGTAATGAAATCAACACTGTGGTCGATACACCATTTCATGTCGGCTTCGGAGTTTACGGTCCAGACATTGACAAGGAGTCCGAGGTCGTGGCATTCCTTGATCCATTCCGGATGCTTTCTGATGACTTTCATGGCATAGTCGATGCCGGTGCCTCCCATATGTTTGATCTGGGCGGGCACGTAGTCGCCGTCGAGATAGTAGACTCCTGTGCCTTTCGGTGCATATTTTATGAAATTTTTGAAGCCGTCGCTTGAGAAGGTTATGTAGTCGACCTTGTCCTGAAGTCCGTATTTCTTTACCAGAGCCAGGATTGCTTTGACGGCAGCTTTTTCGTGTGAGCGGCTGTCGTGGCGCTTCATCTCGCAGACTATGCGTGATGGCAGGTGTGATGCTGTGGCGAGATAGGCTTCGAGAGTCGGGACGTGCTCTCCGTTAGAGAGTTTTTCGGCGAGCACACGTGATGCCGGCGATGATTCTATGTGAACTCCGTTGATATCCGGATCATGGTTGACCACAAGAACGCTGTCTGCCGTCATCCATACATCGAATTCCGAGGCATAGCAGTTGATCGAGTCGGCTTTGACTATCGAGCGGATTGAATTCTGGGCCGAGCCTTCGGCTTTCCAGTAGCCGCGGTGTGCGATTACTTTCGGAGTGTCAGCCGCCATGCTGCCGGCCGCCACAAGAAGAGTGGCGGCGGCAAGCAGACGTGAGATTTTCATTATGTACATTATATATTATACTCAATGGTTACGGGTTTGTTTACAAGAGTGGAGGCAACTCTGACCACCGGGCATCCGGCGGCTTCGTCATATTCAACCTTGGCTTTTTTGCCGTTGACCGTCACCTTGGCACCGTCTTTCAGTCCTGGAAGCTGCAGCCTGTAGGAGCGGCGCATGGTCTGGCCGGGATATGAACTTCGGCGGGTGCCACTGTCACGCAGGCGCGGTTGCCTTTCTGGGTGTAGCGGAGCGCGGTTGTGGAATAGATGCCTTCTGATAGTCAAGCGATATGCCGTCATCCTCATAGAGGCTGAACACGTTGTCGGCATCTTTGGCCGCGGGGTAGACGCGCATGACGAGCGTTTCGAGCGCGGCTGTGGCCGAACGCGGAGTGTAGGGCTGCATGGGGAGTATCCATCCGCCTCTCACATAGAGCGGGAATTCCTCAAGAGGCTTTTCGATCTGTGCGGTCTGGCCTCCGTCTTTGCGTTCGTGGGTGAAATAGTCATACCAGACTTCGCCTTTGGGAACCAGACTTTCTGCGCGG
>PDYJ01002374.1_pt1 | contig 15714 bp, 14 predicted proteins | sample 1430841 | NCBI WGS metagenome assembly PDYJ01 (sample SAMN07237672, study PRJNA390542) | Gut metagenome, whole genome shotgun sequencing project. | isolation source: fecal pellets | host: Mus musculus | place: USA: New York, NY | collected 2016-10 | reverse complement strand
GGGTAACCACATTAGGATAAAACCTTTCTGTGTCTTGAAATTATAGCGCATGGTAGCGGCCTCATAATCCGAGCCGCCCTGCGAGAATATGGGCTTGCCCTGTATCTCGCCGGTAGAGTCGGTAACGCCTATGGCATACACATTGTTGTTGCGCAGGTTCATCTCTATGTTGGCGGCCTCAAGCTTCATGTCGCCGTATTCAACCGAGCTGTTGCCGTACATGAAAGCCGAGTCGCGGCGCACAATAACCATTGAGTCGTTGGAGGAGAAGTCCACGGCCTGGTCCAGGTCAACCTTGCTTGTCACCGGAGTGATGTATGGCACGAACGTATCGACTTCCATCACAATGGAGTCGCTGTCGGGTGTGCTTACCGTTATATACTCAGGCATCTGCGACGAATCATCGAGCATGGGCATCACAAGGGTGTCGGCTATATCAAGAGCCGCGTCAATCAGTGGCACATCGGCCACGGGTGCGGTTTGAGCCTTTGCAGGCTCTAAGGCGGTGGGTGCGGCAGCTACCGAGTCTGATTGGGGTATGACAAAATCACCCTCACCGACCCGGTCGATCAGAGCGCCTACCGCTCCTGCAAGCTGGGGCAGTACCGACAACGCTAATATATAGAGTAGAAATTTTCTCAACTGTGTGCGAATTGGCAAAAATCTGTGCAAAGTTAGTAACATTTCCAATAAAATCAGCAATGTTGAACACATTTAACATGATATTAGAGAGAAATTAGTTAATTTTGCACCACCAACATTATTACAGATGAAAGAATTCATAAAAATACTGCGCAGGTTTGTACCACCATATAAGAAATATTTATTTCTAAATATATTTTTTAACATTCTGGCGGCGATACTCACCCTTTTCTCATTCGCACTGATAATGCCCATACTTGAAATGCTTTTCAAGGTGAAAGAAGCCACATACAGCTTCATGCCCATAGGCTCGGCAAATATCAAGGACGTCGCCATCAACAATTTCTACTACTACACCCAGAGTGCCATCGAGCATTTCGGCCAGTCGACTACCCTGGGTATTCTCGCCGGTGCGCTTGTGATAATGACCGCACTCAAGACCGGTGCCACTTACCTCAGCTCATACTTCATTGTACCGCTGCGCTCGGGCATAGTGCGCGACCTGCGAAATTTCGTTTACGACAAAATCACCACTCTGCCCATTTCATTCTTCACATCTGAGCGCAAGGGCGACGTTATGGCCCGCATGAGCGGCGACGTGGCCGAGATTGAGAATTCAATCATGTCGTCGCTCGACATGATGTTCAAGAACCCCGTAATGATTATCGTGTGCCTTGCCATGATGATTGCCATATCTTGGCAGCTCACCGTGTTTGTATTCGTCCTGTTGCCCCTTGCCGGCATGGTGATGGGCAAGGTGGGTAAGAAACTCAAACGCAAGTCGCTCGAAGGACAAAACCAATGGGGTGTGCTCATGGCCAATATCGAGGAAACCCTCGGCGGCCTGCGCATTATCAAGGCTTTCAACGCCGAGGAAAAAGTGAAAAACCGTTTTCACGCCGAAAACCAGGTATTCTACAGCATCTCCAACAAAGTAGCCCGTCGCCAGTCGCTCGCCCACCCCATGAGCGAGTTTCTCGGCACCATAGCCATAGCCATAATACTGTGCTTCGGCGGTTCGCTCATCCTGAGCGGACGCTCGTCAATGAGCGCAGCGTCGTTTATCTACTACATGACCATATTCTACAGCATCATCAACCCGGCCAAAGATCTGTCGAAGGCGGCATATTCAATTCAGAAAGGTCTCGCATCAATGGAGCGTGTTGACAAGATTCTAAACACCCGCAACCCCATCACCGACCCCAAGCAACCCAAGCCCGTACCGCCGCTGTCAAAAGCCATCGACTACAAGGACGTAAGCTTCAGCTACGGCGACCGCGAGGTAATACACGATGTGAGCCTGCACATCCCGGCCGGTTCTACCGTAGCCCTCGTGGGACAGTCGGGCTCGGGCAAGACTACCATGGCCGACCTGCTGCCGCGATTCTACGACGTAGCCAAAGGCTCTATCTCAATTGACGGCACCGACATCCGCGACCTGCGCGTGTACGACCTGCGCGAGCTTATGGGCAATGTGAATCAGGAAGCCATACTCTTCAACGACTCCTTCTACAACAATATAACTTTCGGTGTATCATCGGCAACGATGGAGCAGGTAGAGGCTGCCGCACGCATAGCCAACGCCCACGAATTCATTATCAATTCCGAAAACGGTTACGATACCTGTATAGGCGACCGCGGTTGCCGCCTGTCGGGAGGTCAGCGCCAGCGTGTATCCATAGCCCGCGCCATACTCAAGAATCCGCCCATACTGATTCTCGACGAAGCTACATCGGCGCTTGACTCAGAGAGCGAAGTACTCGTGCAGCAGGCACTCGACCGACTGATGAAAGACCGCACCACCATAGTCATAGCCCACCGCCTGTCTACCATCAAGAATGCCGATATGATATGCGTGATGCACGAAGGCCGCATTGTTGAACAAGGCACCCACGACCAACTCATGGAACTTGGCGGACACTACCGTCGCCTCGTAGAAATGCAATCCCTCGGCCACTGAGGTGCCTATGTAGCATCCTCACCGGATGCCAACACTTGTTACATCTTTCCGGGCCTGCCCTCCCTGCGGTCGTGCATACCCGATGTTGCATGTATGTTTTGCTGAACCTACCTCCCGGAAGATGGCATTATACTCTCAATTGTCCAGTCACATCCATATAAACATGAGGTTCTGCAACACACATAATCTTCCCGACACCATTTTTTTACCAAATCGAAACGCAACCTAAAAAAAATCAGGGGGAGCCGGGCTTGGTGCCGAGGTTCCCCTGATTCAATCTTCAGTTGTCTTTATCCTAATTTCTTTGTACTATTTTGTTATCCTTGTAGAACATCAGTATTCTGTAGCGCAGCAGGTACTCGTAATGAGCCTGTATGCGGCTTACCTCGGTGCGGAACAGGTTGTTCTTGGCTTGCTCAAACTCAGCCGGGTGGAACGTCCCAGATTGTACTTCTCGCGGGTGGCGTCGAATGACAGGCGTGTCTTTTCGAGGGTCACACCTGATGTAAGATAACGCTCGCGTGCGCCTTTGGCCTGATAATATGCCAGCTGGATGTTCTTAAACAGATCCGACTCGCGCTGTTCAAGCTCGATTTCGGCGGCATACTTCTGCAACTTTGCAGTACGAACACTGTTGCGTGTTGAGAAGCCGTCGAAGATAGGTATTCGCAGCGAGAATCCAAGATAGGTCGACATGTTGTGGCGCATCTGTCGTGCAAATGTCTCATGGTCGAACCCGCTCACGGTGTAAAAGCTCGATCCTACGCCGGCATTGAAGCTCAATGTGGGGATATAGCCTGCTTTTGCCACTGAGATATAGTCGGATGCCGCCTTGATGCCCTGGCGCGCGCCAAGTATGCCGTTGTTTATGCTCAGTGCCTCGTTATAGATACTTTCGGGGCGAGGAATCAATGGCTCGGCATCGCCAAGAGGAAGCACATCAAAATCGTCTATTGATGTCAGTCGCAGCAGATTTGCCAGATTAACCAGAGCAGTGCGGGTGTCGTTCTGTGCCGAAACCACCTGCAATTGGTCTTGTGCAGCCTGGGCCTCGGCGTCATACAGATCGGCCTCGGCTATCTTGCCGGCATCTGCCAGTGCTTTTTGGCGAGTGACTTCGTATGCCGAATAATCGGCTTGCGAGCGCGCACTCTCCTCCACTTCCTTGCAGTACAGCACCTGCAGGTACTGTGAGATTACGTTGAGCGTAACATTGTCCTTGGTGGATTCGTGCTCATACAGCATCTGCTGAAGCGACGACTTGGCATAGTTGAGCCTGCGGTATTCGCTCAGCCCCTGAAACAGGGGCAGGTTGAAATTCACTCCCCACTGGAAGTTGCTCGTATTGCGGTCGGCGTATGTGTTTTCGGCTGTAAGACCGCGGCCGAAGTTGAACGACTGCGATGCCGACGCATCGAGTGTAGGCAGGAAGCGGTCTTTGGCCTGTACTATTTCGAGCTCACCACGCTTCACCTGCAACTCCTGCGACTTCACGGTGAGGTTGTTCTCTATGGCGTAGTTTACGCACTCTTCAAGGCTCCATTCGCGTGCCATGCCGCTGACGGCTGCGCACAGCAATGCCGAGAATACTAATATCCTTGTTTTCATCTTTTATCATTTAATAGAGTTGCCGCGCAATTGAGTGTCGGTAGAGAGTACCGAATCCTTCACTTCTACCTTGATACCGTCGGATATACCGGTGAGTATAGGCTTGCGGTCGAATTTCTGCTTGCCCACGGTATCGGTCAGCACATAGACAAATGCGCTGTCGCCTGCATATTCCACCACACTTTCCGATACGGTCATCACGTTTTCGGCCTTTTCGAGAATCACGGTGGCATTGGCGCTGTAGCCGGCACGCAGGCTGCCGAGTTCGCCGGCGCTGAGGGCGGCCTTTACCTCAAATGTATTGGTGCCGTTGTCGTCGGTGGCCATAGGTGCTATTTTCTCGATAGTGGCGGGATAGTCGCTGCCGGCTATGGCACCCACGCTTATGCGCACCGACATACCCTCGCGCAGCATATCCACCTCGGTCTCGTCAATCTTACCCTTGAAGATAAGGTCGGTCATATCGGCAACCTTTGCTATTGTTGTACCGTCGTTGAAAGTATTGGCCTGAATCACCGAAGAACCTACCTTGACCGGCACTTCGAGCACAACACCGGTCACGGTAGATCGTACCAAAGTGTTTGAGCCTTGAGCATTTGCAGCCGAAACGCCGTCGCGCACGATGGTGAGCTGATCCTGAGCCTGGGCAAGTTCCTGACGTGCATTTTCGTATGCGGCAAAGTCGGCCTCGTATTTTTCGCGGCTCTCGTATTTCTTCTCGTACAGAGCCTTGGTGCGTTCGTATGCCAGACGAGCTTTTTCGAGCGATATCTTTGAGAGGGCCACGCGGCTCTCGGCTGACGACAGCTGCGATTCTTCGGGTATTACCTTAATCTTGGCAATGATGTCGCCGTCGTTCACATGGTCGCCGGCTTCTACGAGTATCTCGCTGATGATACCCGAAATCTGCGGCTTGATATCAATTTCATCACGCGGCTCTATCTTGCCGGTGAGTACGGTGCTCCTTTCGATGGTCTCAACCGAGGGATTTACAATTTCGAACTTTTCTTCTTTAGGACGGGAATTGATAAAAAGATAGACAAATGTGCCCACAAACACGAGGCCTACAAGCACCCAGAGGAAGATTTGAAAAATTTTTTCATCGGATTATGAAGATTTCTAAGTTTTTATTATTTGTCGTTCAAAGCCTCGATAGGCTTGATTTTCATCGCTTTGAGCGATGGGATAAGGCCGGCGAGCGTGCCCAGTATAACGAATATGCCCATAATGGCCATAGCCGAGGTGAAGCTCATCTGGAATCGGGCTATAACGGCCGGATCGCCCTGATTGGTGAGATAGTTTACACACCCCAGCACTATTGCTGCGAAGCATATACCGGCTACTCCGGCCACCACTGTGAGGGCTACACCCTCGCACAGCACCTGCACCACTATGTCGCGCGGTTTGGCTCCTATTGCCCGGCGTATGCCTATTTCCTGTGTGCGCTCTTTCACTATCACCCACATTATATTGCCTATACCTATAACACCGGCCAGCAATGTGGATGCGCCTATGAACATGGCCAGCAATCCTATGCCGGTGAAAAGGCCGTCTACCTGTTCAAACATCTGCGATATATCCATCATCCACATGGCCCCCTCGTCGGCGGGATGTATGAGATGCCGGCGGTATATGGTGGAGCGTATACGGGAGCGAGGTCTGAGAGTTTATACTTGCTGTCGGCCACGTATGTGATGTAGTCAACCTTGTCGGCACGGGCAAAAGCCTTGCAGAATGTGGTCTGCGGCAATACTGCGGCCTCATCGAGCTGACCACCGATCGTGGCTTCGCTCATATTGCCGACCACGCCTATCACGGAATACACCACGTTGTTGATCAGCACGGTCTTGCCTATAGGCGCAGGGTCGTAGGGAAATATCTCATTGACTATTTTCTTACCAAGCACCACCACCTTGCGTGCCTGGGCCACGTCGGCATCGTTTATAAATCGGCCCGCATATATCTTGGGAGTAGAGATCTTGGCGTAATCGGGAATAAGCCCCTGAGCTGAACCTGAGTAGCTGTATTTTCCGTTTTGGCAAGTGGCATCGCCCCACGACTGAAAGAAGGGAATCACCGCTTCAAGCTCGGGCACAGCCTGGCGCAGACGTTCTACATCGGTGAGGTCGAGATACCACCGGCGGTTCTTGGCGTTGCCCTCATACGGCAGGGTGGTGCGGCTGGCAAATATACCACCGCTGTTTGTGGCGAAACCGGCAAAGTTGCGTCGCAGCATATCCTCGCCTCCACGCGCTCCACCCATAAGGATGGCGAGCATGGCCACACCCCAGAATATTCCGAAGCCGGTGAGGAAGGTGCGGGTCTTGTTTCTTGAAAGCGTCGCACCGATTTCTTTCCAGTTCTCAATGTCAAAAATTGGTGTTTTCATTTTATTATGGAGAGATTATTCGTAGCGCAAAGCTTCTACAGGTTTTACCTTCAGTGCCTTCAATGCCGGGAACAGTCCGGCCAAAGCTCCGGCCAGTACCAGTACTGCGGTCACCTCAAAGGCTATGGCAATGCTCACTGTAGGATTTTTCAAGAAATCCACCTCGCCTATCACCATTGATATCACTTGGGCCACAACGGTTCCGAGCACTATGCCTATGTATCCGAACAGCACGGTTATGGCCACACTTTCGGCCAATATCTGAGTGAGGATTGAGCGTGGTTTAGCACCTATAGCGCGCCTGATACAATCTCATGGGTACGCTCGCGCACCGATACAAACATTATATTACTGATACCTACCACGCCTGTAAGCAAGGTGAGTATGCCGAGCACCCACACCCCTAAGTTGAGCATTGACATGGCGGTGGCTCCCTGCAGGCTTTGTGTAAAGCGGTTGTTGATCCATAGCGCCGATTCATCCTTGGGGTCGAACTCATGTATCTGAGCCAGCGTATTGCGCACGCCTTCCTCAGCCTCAAGTCCGTCGGCTTCAGACGACACATTCTGCAGGCCTACGGTAATCGAGCCAAGCTGATCTTTGTCGGTCGACATCATGCGGGCTGTGGTAAACGGGATGAAAACATTGCGCGACCAGCGGCCTTCGGTCACGCCTACCACCTTAAACGACAATCCATTGCAGTTGACGCGCTTGCCTAAGGCAGCCTCGCCCCCGGGCGGAAAAAGTTGGCGTGCATACTCGGCAGGCAGCAGTATCACCTTGGCCTTCTGAGCCATATCGTTGTCGTTAATATTGCGGCCGGCCACTATGTCGATACTCGAAATACCGGTAACATACGACGGATACACACCCTGGTACGACGAACTCACACTCTTGGTGCCGGCGGTGATATTTCCCGAGTTGCCGTATATTATGGATGTAACCTCCTTCACATACTGCGGATGCTCATCCTCCAGCAGAGTCATGTCGCGCTCCTTTAGGTCGATTCTACGGCCGGTGCGGTTGCCGTGATATGGCTTTGAAGTCATGCCGCCCCACACACTCAGATTGGCCTGGCTGCCCGAGGCCATGTTATCCTCAAAGCTGTTGGTGACACCGCGGGCCATACTCAGCAACACTATCAGCATAAAGACGCCCCAGCTCACGGCAAGCCCCGTAAGAGCCGTTCGCAACTTATTGTTGCTTATAGTCTGCAAAATTTCAGAAATCAAGTCTCTCATGGCTATTCGTCGACTATCACACCGTCTTTGATACGTATTAGCCTGTCGGCCTGATTGCCCACACCGGGGTCGTGGGTCACAATCACAATGGTCATACCTCGTTGCGGTTGAGGTCCTTGAATATATTCATCACATCGGCCGATGTGCGGCTGTCAAGCGCGCCGGTGGGTTCATCGGCCAGAATTATCGACGGGCGTGTGATGAGCGAACGTGCTATGGCCACACGCTGTTTCTGTCCGCCGACAGCTCACCGGGCAGATGATGAGCGCGGTCGGCTATACCCATGCGTTCGAGTTGCTCCATAGCCAGAGCATTGCGCTTCTTGCGCGAAACGCCTTGGTAAAACAGCGGCAATGCCACGTTTTCAATCGCATTCTTATAATTAATGAGATTAAACGACTGAAATACGAAACCAATCATGCGGTTGCGATACTCGGCAGCACGGTTTTCGCTGAGGTCCTTAATCAAAGTACCGTCAAGATAGTACTCGCCACTGTCATAATTGTCGAGTATACCGAGAATATTAAGCAGGGTTGACTTTCCGGAACCGGAAGCACCCATAATCGACACAAGCTCTCCCTGTTTATTTCAAGATTGATACCCTTCAGTACGTGGAGAGGAACCGCACCAAAATAGGTTTTGTTTACGTCCTTTAGACTTATCATTTTTTCCATGATCGAAATGTCTTACGCCTATAAGACGCATGCTTATTGGAAAAGTCACATAATTTTCAAAAAATATTTCAATTTTTACTTTGACAAAACTAAAGTAAATCATTATCTTTGCAAAAAAGAACTAATTATCAGATATTTATTAAAAATATCCATCCTTATTATAGTTATTCCAAACAATTCCCACCTTTAAAACCTGATTATACCCGAACAATATGAACAAACTGATTGCCTTGATATTCGGTATCATCTCTGTAAACATTGCCTTTGGCTTATGCAGGGAGATTACAGTTGTCAATGCCGGCACACTCAGCGAGGAGCTTGGCGATGATCAACTGAGCGTTGATACACTAATAGTGAATGGTCCGATTAATACTGCGGATTTCAAGACCATGTGGGCGGCTTCGTTTTATGGCAACCTGTCTTATATCGACATAGCAGATGCTGATGTTGAAAATAAGACTATTCCAACCCGCGCCTTTCTTGACGCCTCAGCTCAAACAGATGAAAATAAGGGCTTGATTCCTATAAAGCTGAGAAAGATTGTTTTGCCTGACGATGTTGAGACAATCGCTTTTCAGGCATTCTACAATGCTGTTTATCTCGAAGAAATCAATCTGCCACAATCACTCAAGAATCTTGGGCCTACAAGTTTTGCCAACTGCAAAAGCTTAAGTGTATCGCCATTGATAATTCCCGATGGCATGACATATATACCCGGCGATTGCTTTCACTGGTGCACATCGCTGAACCAAGTAATCCTGCCCCCGGGAATAAACATGATTGACGATTGTGCTTTCGCTGATTCTTCAGTAAAAAACATCAATCTTCCTGAGAAACTCCTCAATATATCGTGGTGGGCGTTCAGAAATTCAGGACTGAAAGAGATAGTGATTCCTGAAAATTGCGAATATATAAAATCGGGTGCCTTTGACAAATGCAAAGACATGGAAATAATGGTTCTTCCATCTACTTTAAGATACCTTGAATCGTACACCTGCGCTAACCTTAAGTCGCTCAAAGCCCTCTATAGTAAAGCTTCAAAACCGCCTTACTGCATACAGGATGCGTTATTTGGAGAACTGGCATTCGGACACGTTGACAGTATCCCCGGCGAAAACTCTACGCCAAAGGACATTCCGGTTTATGTACCTGTAGGCTCTGCTGAACTATACCGAAATGCTTCAGGATGGAATTACTTTACAAACTTCATCGAAACAAACGATAACTCAACGCATAGAAAACCGATATAATTGGATATGGCTAAATATGAAGAATATCAATGATTTAGCGAATTGTGTCGTTTGATTGATTTGCCGTGTTTTCGACTGTTTTTCCCATTTAGTACACAATTAGTACATTTCAGTTGTTAATAGATGTTGAGGGTAATTTTCACGTTTCGCAACGTGTGGCTACCTTTGTTCTATAACAACAAAATTACTCAATAAATGGCGAAAATCCAAACGCGAAATAAGCAGAATCCGAAGCTCCAGCAGTCCGAACTGAAAGACGGACGCGCAAGCCTCTATCTGGAATACTATCTCGGACGCACTGAATCCCCGGTGCTTGACGAGGACGGAAATCAAGTATTCTATACCACCGGGGCGATGGCAGGAAAACCAAAATTCAAGGTCAAGCATGACCGCCGAAAAGAAAATCTGAATCTCTATATCTGGCTTCATCCAAAAAACCAAGAGGAAAGAATACAGAATAAAAACACTCTGGCACTTGCCGAGAAAATACGTTTTGAACGTGAGCAGGCGTTTCTTGAAGACCGTGCCGGATACAGGCTGAAGAAGGACAGACAGACAAATTTCCTCGCCTATTTCAAGGAAAAATGTGAATCGGAGAGGTTCACTTACTATGTCCGTAAATCGGTTGTCCAGACTTACAACCGTTTCATCCGGTTTCTCAAAGAAACACCGAGATACAGCAAGTATGACACATTCCTGCACATGGAAACCATAACCCCGGAACTTGTCTTGAAATTCGCTGAATTCCTCCGGGCAAACGGCAAGGGAGAGGGTCCGAACAAAATGTACCATTATTTCAAGCGCATTGTGCTTGACGCGATAGAGGAAGGTCTGATGCGCGGCAATCCCTGCAAGGGCATATCCGTCAAACATGACCGCAATCAGGTTACAAAAGAGGTTCTCACTCTCGATGAAGTGAGGACGCTTGTCGGCACACACTATGAAGGCGAACACAAGGAAGTACAACGAGCGTTCATATTTACTCTTTTCACCAGCACAAGATGGTGTGATGTGAAACTGCTTACATACGGGAATGTGGATGCCTCCACACGGACACTGCGGTTTAATCAGAAGAAAGTGGAATCAAGAAGCACACACAGTGCCGTGTCGTTTCCGCTTAACGATGATTTGCTTGCACTGATAGGCAAGCCCTCCGAACCATACGACCCAAACGAACTTATATTCAAGCTACCGAATTACTCAACCTGCAACAAACACCTCAAACGGTGGATTAAGGAGGCTGGAATAACAAAATGGATTTCATGGCACTGCGGCAGACATTCTTTCGCAGTCAATATGCTCGACAACGGTGTCAACATAAAGACGGTATCGGAGCTTATGGGGCATTGCGGGATAACCACAACCGAAAAGTATCTCCATGTTTTCGACAAGCAGAAGATGGATGCAGTCAACAGTCTCGGCTCAATCGGTTACGGAACAGCGGAAACTTAAAAATCGTTCAAGTCAATCGCACTTTTCGCATTGTCGGGTTGTTATTCGGTTGTGCAAGTGAGAATAAAAAGCTAACTTTGCATACGAAATCGCAGTCAAAATCATTTTGATTGTGGATTTTAGTGGTCGGACATCGGGAGGGATACCCGGTGTCCTTTTTCTTCTCATCGCCAAATTTCACTTCACATTTGCATAATTCAAAAAAATTTCGTATTTTAATATAGCAATCCGACAAGGGTAACAGTCATTTTCAGTCCGGCGACAGTCAAACACAATCGCAAGGTGCTGAAAATTCGGATAATCCGTATCGGAATTGTATTTTCGTTGCGCCGAAAGGAGAAATGACCGCCGAAAAGAAAAAGCAGGACACATGGCGGAATATTCCGGACAAAGCCGGACACGTCGAACCATCGCGGAACTTTCCTTGTTTGAGTAACGGAGTATTGGCAGCCGACGTGCCGGACGCGCCGATTAAAACCGCTATGGTGATTATAGCGGCATTGGCGTGACCCCTCTGCCGACCGCACCCTTGTGAAAGGTGATTATCGCCGATATAATCAGGCATATTCAAGACCGTTATCAACGCGGAAAAATCCGCACACGATAACAGGCAGCCCCGTTATTGCCTTATATCCCGTGGCAGAAGCCGGGCATCAGAGCCGATATTTCAGCGGTTTTCGCCATTTTGCAAGTACACGGACGAGTGTCCGATATTAGTTTAACCGCCGACCAGCCTTATCCCTCCGGGTGTAGTCATGGGCTGGGAGGAACATATTAACCCTATTGACAACACCCCACATCTGTATGATGACACCGCAAACGTTTTTAATCCTTAAAAGCCCATGCCCGATGCGCTAAGACTTTCACAGACCACTAATCAATCCACATCCACAATGAACATGACTGACTTTTTACACCTCCCCTTCGTGGAAGTCCTCAAACTTCTCGTAAAGGGGTCGGTAGAGGAATACCTCGCCGAGAAAGAAGCTACTTCTTCAACTGCTAATCAAACCGCAGCCAAACCCGAATGTGACTCGCTCGACATGAAGGGGGCTTTGGAGTTTCTCAACGCCAACGGCTACCCGATAAAGAAAGGACAGCTCTACAAGGAAACGAGCGCGGGAACCGTGCCGTTCCAGAAATTCGGCTCCAAGCTGCATTTCAGAAAATCCGAGCTGTTGCAGTGGGCGGAGGCGCGCCTCATCGACGGAAACGCTGTCGGCGTACTCGTACCCGCCACAATCGTGAAAGGAGGGAGGCGATGAAAAAAGAAGAAAAAGCCGCAGAAAAGACCTCCCGCAATCCCTTTCCCCTTGATGTCCTTCCGAGAAAGATGCGTGAAATCATAGACGAGGCGAACGCCACCCTCGGATTTCCGAAAGACTATCTCGCCATGTCGATGCTGACGGCGGTTGCCGCCGCTGTCGGAAACACACATAACGCCGAACACATGGCAGGCTGGCAGGAATACTGTATCCTTTTCGTAGCCCTCGTTGGTCGTCCGGGAGCCAACAAGAGCCACCCTCTGAGCTTCGCCATGCAGCCGCTCATAGATTTCGACGCGGAGCAGTCGGCAATCTTCTCTGAGGCTATGAAACGCTATCTCGCGGCGATGGAGCTGCCGCCGAAAGAGAGAGCCGCAAACGGCTATGAAACGAACCCGACCGAACCGAAGCGCGTCCGCTTCACAATGCAGGATGTCACGCCGGAGGCGGTACACCGCATCCTTTCGGAGAATCCGAGGGGGCTGTGCCTCTATGCCGACGAGCTTGCCGGGTGGTTCAAGAATTTCAACCGCTACAACAACGGTTCCGAATCGGAGTTCTGGATGTCGGTGTTCAACCACAAGGTAGCCATGTCCGACCGTAAGAGCAGTCAGAGCGGTGTGTTCATCCGCAATCCGTTCCTCTGCGTCATCGGCACGATCCAGCCCAAAGTGCTGGGCGAGCTTGCCGCAGGGAACCGCAACTCAAACGGTTTCACCGAGCGTTTTCTCTATGTGGTGCCGGACGACCAGACAAAGGCGAAATGGAACAGCGAGAGAAATCGCCCTCATTCGACATCGTTTCGGCGTGGCGTGAGATTGTCGGCAAACTGACCGGGATTGTTCCTGCGGCTGACACCAGCGGCGACATAATGCCCGAAAGTGTACCGTTCTCGCCGGACGCTCTCCAACGCCTCTATTCATGGCAGAACGAATCCACGGAGCGGTGCAACGCCGAGGGGAGCGACACGCTCACGGCGATTGCGAGCAAACTTGAAATCTATGCCGTGCGGTTCTGCCTTCTGCTCGCTCTCTCCGAATGGGCGTGCGGGCAAAAAAGAAAAAGGCGATAGAGGCTGCGACCGTCGAGAGGGCAATCCGTCTGACGGAGTATTTCCGGGTGACGGCGACAAGGGTGCAGGGCATCATCGGAGAGGACGCGCTGACCGATGTGCAGCTTGCCGTGATGTCGGAACTGCCCGCCACGTTCACCACCACCGAGGGAGTTGCCATAGCCGGCAAATGCGGAATGGCGGAACGCACGTTCAAGAAATTTCTTCGTGACAGGCGGGCGTTTTCTTCACCCGTGATGCCTACGGCTCTTATTCCAAACTTTGAATTTACCCCATGCACACCTTGCACTTTTGCACACTCCGACCGTGCAAGAGTGCAAGGAATGCACGGGGTTATCCCTGAATTTGAAATGATGAAATCAATGTTTTTTCTTGGTGTACCACTATACCCATTACAGTGGTTTACCGCCCTGCGACCCATATCCGGGGAGCAGTCCCATCCGTGCTGCCGCGCACGGAAATTACAGCCATGCGGGAAATTCCTTAGCATATTAGGGAATTTTTCGAGCCGCATATCGTTCCGATACGCTAAAAATATCCCCAATATGCCAAAGAGGTCAACCCCTTTGGAATCCCCGCGCCAACGAGGGCAGAGCCGGGCTTGCCCGGACTATGCCGAGTGCAGCCGGGGAAAGACCGTAGGTCAATCCCGCAACGACTTAACATGAAGCCGTACACTGCGATTGCTCCGCAACTTAAACTCGTCCGCCTATGAGCTACGCAGTGTTACACATCATCAAGGCGAACTCGTCACTGAACTCGATAGCAAGGCATATCGAGCGCACCTCCCATCCCGAAAACGCTGACCCGGCGAGGACGCATCTCAACCGCTACAATCTGGTCGAATATCCCGACGGGATAACCGGGCTTGCGGCGGCTGTCGAACACCGCATAGTCAATGCCGGGATTACACGAAAAATCTCCGACAGGCAGGTTCGGTGCTCAACTTGGTTATGACCTCCGACAACGAAGGTATGCAGAAAATCATTGACAGCGGCAAGCTCGACGAATGGATTGCCGACAACATAAAATGGGCGCGCGACACATTCGGCAGCGACAATGTTGTCGGTGCCGCCCTGCACATGGACGAGCGCACACCGCATCTTCACATAGCCGTCGTTCCGATAGTGACCGCCGAGAGGAAGAAGAAAGCAAGGGAGGCGACAGCAAAGAAGCGTTACCGCACCAAAGCCGCCAACCGTCCGAGGCTGTGCGCCGACGACATAATGGAACGCGGGAAGATGAGCCGCTATCAGGACATCTATGCCGAGGCTATGGCGAAATACGGTCTGGAACGTGGCATCCGTGGTTCCGAGGCGCGCCACATCGGGCAGCACGAATATTACCGCGACTGCATGGTGAAGAAGAAAGGTCTTGAAGAAGACATCGGCAATCTCTCCATTGAGAAAAGAAAGCTCGACAAAGAGAAAAAATCGTTGGAGAGCAAGGTGGAGAACCTTGAGTGCCGGACAACTGCCCTCGACTCCCGGAAGAAAATGCTCACGCAGGTCAACGAGGAGATACGGCAGCAGAACAACGAACTTTATTCCGAAAACTCCCGGTTGACCGAGGCTAATTCTTCTCTCGCCGCCGAAAACAAATCGCTCATGGCGACATCATCAAAACTCTCCGATGATGTTGCCCGGCTGCAAATGCAGAAACTCTCCAACGATGCAAACGGAGATTTCCAGAAATACAAGGCTGACATAGCCCGGTATTTCCCTGACCTTGAAGATTTGCTGAATTGGGGGCGATACTGCACCCATATCGGATTTCCCGACCGCTTCACGCAGCGCATACTTGCCCAAGAAAAGGTAGGATTTGCCGGAGCCCTTTTCTCGTCGGAACACAATCAGACCTTTCGCACGGAAGGGTCGGTTGCCAAATTGGAAAGAGATCCGGAAAACAAACACCGTTTCATCTTGAATATTGACGGCGTGAGCGTCTTTCAGTGGTTCCGGGATATGGCTCGCAAACTCCTTGAGAAACTCGGTTTCAGACCCAAAGAGCCAACGCAATCCACGGCATTAGACGCTGACATTACCACAACAACTATAACGGCTATCTCTCCACAAGTACCTCAATAGGAGAGATAGCCGTTATTTTTATCATGCATTATAAGAGTGTGTAGAACTTTGATTATTACTAACTTTGCAGAGAG
>PDYJ01001030.1_pt1 | contig 15750 bp, 12 predicted proteins | sample 1430841 | NCBI WGS metagenome assembly PDYJ01 (sample SAMN07237672, study PRJNA390542) | Gut metagenome, whole genome shotgun sequencing project. | isolation source: fecal pellets | host: Mus musculus | place: USA: New York, NY | collected 2016-10 | reverse complement strand
TGTAAAAATTGGCTTCTGGCGGCACTGTTGATGCTGACCGGAGCAGCCGTAACCTCGTGTTCGCACGATGACGAGCCGGAAGATATCGGCGGAGAGGAGATCAAGGATGTCCATTTCGATGTCTGGGTTACAGCCGGAACGAGCAATGGCACCGCTTATCTTGTGAAGAACGTAAATTCACTCGAAGACCCCGACGTGATAACGTTTGACAACACCGGCTGCGACATAACCGGTAAACTCGATCAGGAGATAATCTCGAAAGGTCAATACTACTACGAGGTGCCCCCCACAGGAGATTGCTTCGGTAAGTATCAGATAACTAACTCAGGCCTGGTCACTGTAGCCCGCCGACCGTTTGAAAAGAACACTTACAGAGCTTACCGTTACTGTCATGCATGGATCGACGATAAGACGCTCGTCATCATGAGCTCTGACGGTGCAAAGGAAAAGGCCCTGTGGACCAAACTCGACACAGAGAAGATGACCATAATCAGCGAAGGAGAGTTTGACCTCACCACCCTCAGCGGCATCAATGCCCTCACCACCTCAGGTCTGCTCGGCTACCGTAAGTCAGACAACAAACTGATCTACTTCTATGCCCGGTCGGCATTTGCCTTCGATGGCTTCTATGCTGCCTTCATCGATGCAAAGACAATGGAGATTGAAAAGATTGCCCATGAGGCTAAGGATGTTGTAATGGCCGGCACCTCATACGGGGAACTTCTGCAGAACAAGATGGCTTTTGATAACAACGACAACCTCTATATCGCTGCCAATTTCCATATGGATGGCTTCTCATCCACCACTCAGCAGTACGGTCGCATTTTCCGTATCAACCGCAACGAAATGGATTTCGATGCCTCTTATGAAGGATTCCGTAAGGATCCGTCGGGCACACCCAATCGCGGTAAGATCCTCACCATCGACTATATGGGTCAGGACAAACTGGTTCTTAGCATTCAGGATCCCGAACATTGCGGTGTCGTGATAGATCCCGACGATAAGAATCAGGGCTGGGGCAACAACTACAACGTGTATTACTGCGTTCTCGATATTCCCACAGATGTTTCGACCGAGTTTAAATACGACGGTAAGAATCTCCCCTACTCTCAGGGAACCTTTGCTCAGAGATCGTTCGTGCTCAACGGCAAGGTATATATAGGCACCAACCCCAAGGAATCCAATCCTACGATATATGTCTACAACATACGTACAGGATCAATGACCAAAGGAGCTTCCATCCAGGCCGGCTTCGGATTTGACCGCATAACCTACGTTGCGGACCGTTGATAGATTAAAGGGAAAGTGGCGTTCCGGGAGCTTATTGAGTGTCCCGGATTGCCACCTTCCCGTTAACCAACCACTGCCATGGCAAACTTCAATAAAATAGTTCTCTCTGTCCATAGAATAAGCGGGACGGTGATTGCCGTATTTTTCCTGATGTGGTTTTTCACCGGACTCATATTGCTTTATCACGACTTTCCAAGGCTTGACCGTGGCAAAGCTCTCGAACTTGCATCCGCATTACCCAAAACCAACCCGCTTCCCGACTCGCTACCGTCGGGGCTTAAAGCGTTGAGCATAGGCTCTTTCCAAGATCAGACTCTCGTGGAGTGGAGCACGCGCGATGACTCCGGGATTGTGACATCCGACGGGGAGCCGGTAAAGGAAGTGACCTTCAAGACCGCAGAGACAGAAGCACTCAAATGGGTTGATGCTCCGATAGCACATGTGGACACACTCCACGAGCGGGACCAATGGATAATGTATTCCCGCTACCTCGACGAACTGCCTATCTATAAGTTTTATTTCGATGATCCAGCTGGAAGTCAGGTATATGTGGCTTCGAGAAGTGGAGAAGTGCTCATGTACACCGACCGTAAATCCCGAACATGGGCATGGATGGGGGCCATACCGCATAAGCTGTATTTCCCTGCCATACGCTCGGATGTGGACCGCTGGAAAGTGTGGCTTCTTGTCGGAAGCAGCCTTTGTCTTATAGCCTCTCTTTCCGGACTTTATGCAGGGCTATATGTATGGATCAAAAAACGTAGGAAAACCGGTTTGTGGGTAAATCCTTTTCATAGGAAAATGGACCGGTGGCATTTCGCCCTCGGACTGATTTTCGCTATCCCGCTGATAGCATGGAGTATAAGCGGTATGTTTGCTATGCGGAAAGTGCCGCAGTGGTTGGTGCCTGTAGAAGGTCGTGAAACAGTGTCGTTTACAAAGTTGTGGGGGCGAGGCATGCTTCCTATTGAAGAATATAGGCTGAGTTACGACAGTATAATATCTGCATATCCGTCGGCAAGAAACATAGTTTACGGTAAGACGGGAGACATACCGGTATGCCGTGTCGTGATGCCGGATTCAACAGTTGAACTTGATGCCTCGTTTGCCTCACCCACAAAGATCCACATCAGCCTGCAGGCTGCCGAGAAAGCCGTAGGGAAACTGTTTGGCGACAGCTTGGCAATCAGCAGCGAGTTGATGACCGCCTACGATAACAATTATTTCTCTATCTCGGGCAGGGCTCCGCTCCCCGTCTATAAGATCTCGGTAAAAAATAAGGATAATGCCCTGCTATACATCAATCCTGACGATGGGCAGATCTCCTATTTCAACAATAACCGAAAGGCGAGAAGCATTCTGTTCGGCGGAATACACTATCTCAATCTTCCGGTTTTCACAGGCCATCCGATCATCTGGAAAGCATGTATGTGGATAGTGTGTCTGTTAGGCATAGTATTCTGTTACACATCTGTGTGGCTTGGTGTAAAATATATCGGCCGTCTGACAAAAAGCATCACCGGCAACATGAACAACTAATTTTTCTGCCCTCCATTCTCCTGCGACAGGTTCCATTACTGTCCGGGAGAATGGTCATTTTCAAAATCAACATGAAACATATTCTCACTTTTTTAATATTTCTATGCACTATGGTAGGATTGAAAGCCGGGGTCACCAATGACTTCCCGAAGGATAAAACCGCCATACTTATGGTGCATTTCGGGACCACTTTCGACGATACACGTGCGATTACAATTGACGCTATCAATGAGAAGGCAAAGCATATCTTCTCCGGTGTGAGAGTGGAAGAAGCCTATACATCACGGATTATAATCAATCGTCTAAAGAAAAGAGGTATTTCCAAACCTACTCCACAAGAGGCTCTTCTACGTTTAGCAGCAGATGGCTACACCCATGTCATTGTCCAAGGCACAAATGTGATTGACGGTATTGAATCTGAAGTGCTTAGGAATGATGCCAAGCTTATGTCGCCATTCTTTAAGGAAATAAGAGTAGGCAGACCTTTGCTATATTCAGTTGAGGATTGCGAAAAAGTGGTTGGAATCCTCTCTTTGAGATATAAGGATGCAACAGAGAAGAATGGAGCAGTGGTTCTTATTGGACATGGCACATCGACCCCGGCCAACGCAATCTACTCACAAATGGACTATATGTTCACAGCCAACGGCTCACCTGCATTCCATGTGGCGACCGTGGAAGGATATCCTACACTTGAGACAACTATAGAACGCCTGAAGACTGCCAGGAATAAAAAAGTCACTCTCGTACCATTTATGTTTGTTGCCGGCGACCATGCACGCAATGACATTGACGGAGAAATGCGTGAGGAGCTCACAACTGCCGGATTCACAGTTTCCACAATTTTGGAAGGGTTAGGTCAGATTCCTGATATACAAGATATTTACATAGAGCATATCAAGGAAGCTTTTGCAGCCCCCATCTTGGATGCAGTCAAGCAAAAGTCAACATATATCCAAGAAAACTTGTAAGAAATGTCAAGAGTCAAGAAGCTGTCACCGGTCATAATAATTTTTGTTGCGATATGTTGCTGTGCCTATATCGCATACAATATATGGTTGAAACCGACTACAGTGTTGGTAGTAAACCCTTTGCCCGCTCAGGCAGCAGAGATTGTGCTCAATAATGACAGCCGTCATATCCAGGTGGTTTGCTCCTCAATGGAGGAAGCAACCAATTTTGAAGATTACGACGCGGTGCTAATATATGGGCGTGGTCTCTATCTTGACTCTCTGCAACTACAATCGCTCGACAAGGCAGCCAAGAATGGGGTGCCGGTTTTCACCAACACCTTGCGAAACTTCAGCTTTGTAGTAAATCATAACCTTGATTCAATTCAGACGGCTACACTTCAAGAATACTTTTCCAATCCATGCAGAGATAATTACCGCAATATGCTTCGTTATGTGAGAAGTATAGCTACTCCTAACCGGATTGGAGACAAGGATTACGATCTCCCCAAAAAGATGCCTTCTGATATGTTTTATCATATTGAAGCCAATGAATATTTCAAGAAACAGGAAGAATTGACCGAGTATTTGGAAAATAGGGGATTATATAACAAGGGTGGGAAAAAGATTGCCTTTGTGTCGGGCGTGAGTTTCCCAGTCGAGAATAACCGGGCACACATCGACACTCTCGTTGCGAGACTTACCAGTAAGGGATATAATGTTTATCCCCTGACAGCAACGGGACGCCAAAGAGCCAAGATGATCAAATCTGTCAACCCTGACGCTATTGTGTATCTGCCGATGGGGCGACTGGGAAATGACTCCCTTATAAATTGGGCATACGATAACAAGATTCCTCTGTTTATGCCGTTTCCTCTGATACAGAGTCGGGAGGATTGGCTTGACATTAATAAACCTATGGGTGGAGGCACGCTCAATGCGAGGATAGTGGTGCCTGAGATTGACGGAGGTATGAGCCCGCTATGCATCTCCACGCAAAACCCAAGTGAGGAGGGCTATTTGCTCTATACGCCTGAGCCGGAGAGAATAGATGCCTTTATGGGGCAGTTTGATGGCTTTATGAAATTGAAGGAGAAGCCTAATGCTGAAAAGAAAGTTGCAATCGGCTATTTCAAATCGCCAGGCAAGGATGCGTTGCTTGCTTCCGGTATGGAGGTGGTGCCATCTCTTTACAATTTCCTCAAACGTCTTCAAGCCGATGGCTATGATGTTGCCGGTTTGCCGTCTACAGTAGAGGAGTTCAGGCAGCAAATTATGGAGAAAGGGAGTGTGATGGGTTCGTATGCTCCCTCTGCACAGGAACACTTTATGGATTACTGCAAGCCGTTATGGGTTCAAGTTTCAGAGTATGAAAATTGGGCAAAGTCCATTTTGCTTCCCGAAAAATATGCCGAGGTAGAACAACGCTATGGAAAAGCTCCCGGCAATCTTCTTGCACGTGGCGACAGTCTGGCAATAGCAGCAATCAAGTATGGCAATATATTAATATTCCCTCAGCCTCGGCCGGCATTGGGAAACGATGACTTTAAGCTGATACATGGGGCGCAAGTGGCTCCGCCACATTCATATATTGCTCCTTACCTATATATGCAGAAAGAATTTGGTGCCGATGCAATGATTCATTTCGGCACACATGGCAATCTTGAGTTTACTCCCGGTAAGAATGCAGGACTTTCACAAGCTGACTGGGCCGAAGTTCTGATTGGCAACCGACCGCACTTCTATTTTTATACAACCGGAAATGTCGGGGAAGCCATCATTGCCAAAAGACGTAGCCACGCAGTGTTGGTGACCTATCTCACGCCTCCTTATGTGGAAAGTGGTTTGCGTCAGAAGTATTCTGCTTTGTTGGAGGAACTTCACGACGGTATAGCCCATCCTGAAAAAAACACACCTGCTCTTAAAAACAAAATTATCAGCTTTGGTTTCCATAAAGACTTAGGCTTAGATTCTATAAGGGGGGGGACTTATACAGCTGAAGAGTTGGAAAAAGTAGATGGATTCGTAGAGGAGCTTGCCAATGAAAAAATCACGGGTGCCTGTTATGTAATGGGAATACCATATTCGGATGCCGATATGAAAACGACCGTAACGGCAATAGCGGCCGATCCATTGGCCTATGGCAGAGCCAAAGCTGACTATGAAAAAGGGAAAATCACCAAAGATAATCTTCAGGACTTCTCGTTTATCTCTCACCATTATCTTCCGCAGGCAAAGCAGGATGTCATTAATGCTTTATCCGGAGGCAGCAATCCAGAGGGCGAGCTGGCTGATGCTCTTGAATATCGCGAATTATTAAAACAGTCTGCCGGAGCTGAGCTTGATGCTATGGCCGACGTTCTTAACGGGGTGCCCGTAAGACCCGCTCCCGGAGGAGACCCTGTGCTAAATCCGAATGTCTTGCCTATGGGACGTAATATGTATAGCATCAATGCCGAAGCCACACCGGGAGCTAAAGCGTGGAATGATGGTGTAGCACTTGCAGAGCAATCATTGAAAGACTATTATTCAAAGCATGGGGAATATCCTCAAAAGGTCGGCTACACTTTCTGGGCAGGAGAATTCATCTCATCACAAGGAGCTACGATAGCCCAGGCACTTAGAATGCTTGGAGTAGAGCCGGTAAGAGATGAACAGGGGCGCGTGATGGATCTAAAACTGACACCCAGTGCCGAGCTTGGGCGGCCGAGAATCAATATCATGGTCCAAGTTTCGGGACAGTTGCGTGATATAGCCGGCTCGCGCCTGAAGATGCTTACTGATGCAGTGGCACTTGCCGCTGACAGTAAGGACGATGTTTATCCAAATTATGTAGCCGACGGATCATTGGCACAAGAGAAGGCACTCGTTGACAATGGGGCTTCTCCCCAACGTGCACGTCAACTTGCAAATATGAGAGTCTTCGGACCGGTAAATTCAGGCTATAGCACAGGTATGCTGCGCTATACCGAAAGTTCAGGAGAATGGGATGACCGAGAGGAACTCGTGGACGGTTATCTCAATAATATGAGTGCGTTATATGGGGATGATGAGCATTGGGGCGAAATGGACAAGAACCTTTTCCAAGCGGCTATCACAAACACCGATTTGATTGTACAGCCCCGCCAAAGCAATACATGGGGACCTATTTCGCTTGACCATGTGTTTGAATTTACGGGAGCACTCTCATTGGCAGCCACATCAATCAACGGTAAGGAGCCTGAGGCAATGTTGGCTGATTACCGCAATTCATATCTCCCGCGTTTGCAAAACACCAAGGAAGCGGTGGCGATAGAGACAAGAGCCACCATCCTGAATCCGGAGTATATCAAGCAACGGATGAAGGGTGAGGCAACTACCGCACAGATGTTTGGCGAGATATTCCGCAATATTTTCGGTTGGAGTGCCACACGTCCGAGCGCATTGTCGGAAGATATTTATGATGATCTATATGAGATATATGTCGAGGATGTGAATGGTCTGGGAATAGAGGGGTATTTTGAAAGGGTTAATCCGGCAGCTCTTCAGGAAATGACTGCAACGATGCTTGAAAGCGCTCGCAAAGGTTTTTGGCAGGCAGATAGCCGTAAGGTAGAAGCTACTGCCAGACTCCATGCCCGGATTACTGAACGCCATGGAGCACCCTGTACCGAGTTTGTTTGTGCAAATGCCAAACTTCAGGAGTTTGCCGCTTCAAATCTTGATGACGCAACTGCCGATAGGTATCTCAATGGTATATCGAAAGCGACAGCTCAAAAATCTGACGCAAAGGTTTTGAAGGAGGATAAACTAAATAGACTATCTGAAATCTCTCGGAAAACTACCTCATATTATGCCGTCGGAGCGGTACTGCTCTTATTGGTTTTGGCTATTATGATTCTAATAATCAAGAGGAGGAGAAGCGCATGATTTCAATCTTGATCATACTCGGTCTGGTCATTGTACTGACTGACTCCATCCGGCTTTCTCTGATGGGCTGGAAAATAAGAACACTGTGGAGCTTGGTTTGGATGATAGTAGCCTATGGCTCTACTATGTGGCTTACCGGTCTATCCTCGGAAGATATTTACGGATACCTTAACATACGTTCTGTCTGTCTATTCGGTTTCATAGAGAGTATGATTTTCATATCTTATTTATTCTATGGTGGCAAGCGGAAAGAGATGTTGTCTTACTACCCTGGATTAATGATGATATTCCCCGTGACACTACTGGCGTTTTGGATGAGCCGCGTAATTAATGGGGTAAGTTTTATGGCAATCGGAGTATCGGCATCGTTGGTGACGGTAGCTTTGCTGACGGGATTAACATCCTTTTTTCGATGGCTCAGGTGTGAAAAATCGTCGCTATATGTAGCCTCGATAGTGAGTTTAATCATTTATATCTTGATTTACGGAATCGCATGACTGCAATTTCTGACATATTATTCATTATTTCAAACGGTCTTCTTATTCCGGTGATAGTCTTGCTGCTCTTTTTGCTTGTCAAGGCAATCATGCTGGGAATCGGGTTTTACACTGAGAGGCAAAAGAATAAACAATTGTCGGCTCAACTTCAACATCTCGTAGAGAATTTCTGTAGTGAAACGCTTACAGAGCTTGATGTAAGCCTGAAAACCTCGGATAGTTGCCCTGTTGTCAAATGTTTGCGTGATATGGTTTCGCATAAGGATGACTCCGTTTATTGCGAACATTCCTTAGCCGACTTTCAGGTAGATGTGCAACAGCAGCTTTCTAAAAACCGTATTTTGATAAAGTTTGGTCCGATGCTGGGCTTGATGGGTACGCTTATACCCATGGGACCTGCGCTGGTAGGATTAGCTACCGGCGATATCGCGTCGATGGCTTATAATATGCAAGTGGCGTTTGCTACAACCGTAGTGGGCATGTTGGTTGCCGGCATAGGATTGATTACCTTGCAAGAGAGACAACGCTTTTATGCCTGCTCACTCAACGCACTGGAATTTGTATTTCATAAACTTACCGGCAAATGAGACAGAATCCGATACTTAACGAAGCCGATGAAAGTGATAACCCTCTGGGTATGCTCACTAATCTCTTTGATGTGGCAATGGTGTTTGCTGTGGCTCTTATGGTGGCTTTGGTCACGCATTTCAATATGAGTGAGATATTCTCAAAAGAGGATTATACAATTGTCAAGAATCCCGGCGCGGAAAATATGGAGATTATAACCAAAGAGGGAAATGAAATCAAAAAATACACTCCTTCCGATTCAGATTCACCTACCAACGGCTCAAAAGGCCGACGTGTCGGGACGGCTTATCAACTCGAAAATGGAGAAATAATATATATCCCTGAAAAATAAAAACCATGAAGTTTTTGAAATATCTTATTCCTTTTGCTACAGTGGTAGCGCTGATGGGATGCGGAGGACACCGATCCTCTGAGGCAAACAATGGGAAAGGCTCAATTGTGACTGACACTTTGGGGATGATCCACCCCAATTATGCCAAGGGATTCAATGTGAGCTATCAGGATGATCTGGTGCTACTTGATATCAATGATCCTGAGAATAAAGAGGCTGAACAATTCCATTTTGCATTAACCGACAAGGATTTTTCCGGAAAAGTTCCAGATGGTTATACTCGACTCAACATTCCTATTGAGTCGGCGATTTGCATGACCTCACTGCAACTTTCCAACTTTTTGAAGCTCGACATCCCGGAGAAAGTGGTGGGAATCACCAGTACGCGTCATCTCCACAACGAGAAAATGAATGAGCAGTTGAAAGAGGGAAAGACACATAAAATCGGTATCGAAGGAAACTTTGATAATGAAGTGATAATGGCAATCAATCCTGATGTGATATTCATTTCTCCATTCAAGCGTGGTGGTTACGATGCTATACGTAATGTGGATATACCTATGATTCCTCATTTGGGATATAAGGAACTTACGCCTCTTGGACAAGCTGAATGGATCAAGGTCATCGGTCTTCTTACCGGGAAATCGGCAGATGCCAACCGAGAGTTTGCCGGAATAGAGAAGCGATATAACGATTTGAAAGCAATGGTTGACACCGTGAGCTATCGACCGACTGTATTTAGTGGCGAGATGCGTGGCGGCAATTGGTATGCTGTGGGAGGAAAAAGTTTTCTTGCTCAGTTGTTCAGGGACGCCGGTGGTGATTATTTCCTGGAAGATAACAACGAATCGGGGGGAGTGACACTCGATTATGAGACGGTCTATACGAATGCAGCACATGCCGATTACTGGCGAATAGTGAATAGCTTTGACGGCGATTACAATTATAATGTGCTTAAAGAGCAAGATAACCGTTACACTGATTTTGATGCGTGGAAGAATCATGGTGTAATCTATTGCAATATGAAGGAGGTGCCATTCTATGAGAAAATGCCGGTCGAGCCGGAGGTGGTTCTTTCCGATTTCATTCTTGTTTTTCATCCAGATATTCTCTCCGGCTACGAGCCGAGTTACTATCATCTTTTGGAGAAATGAGCAGGAGCAAGACAACGATACTGATGATGTTGTTGGGCATTTCCATCATCATATTTTTCATTCTGAACTTATTCTTAGGCTCGGTAAGCATTCCTATGAGGGATATTATAGAGATATTATTTGGTCAGAGAAGTGATAATGTTATATGGACTAACATCATCATGAAATCTCGATTGCCCCAGTCGTTGACGGCAGCGATGGCGGGAGCAGGATTGGCTGTGAGTGGCCTGTTGATGCAGACCGTTTTCCGTAATCCGCTTGCAGGACCTTCGGTATTGGGTATAAGTTCTGGTGCGAGTCTCGGTGTAGCCTGCGTGGTGCTGTTATCCGGAAGCATAGGTGGACACACGTTGAGCAAATTGGGAGTAATCGGAGAAGTGACTATTACACTATCCGCTATAATTGGATCTTTGCTTATAATGGCACTCATTGCGTATGTGGCTCAAAAGGTCAGAGGCAATGTCACCCTGCTCATCATGGGTGTGATGATAGGATATATAGCAAATGCGATAATTGGTGTATTAAAATTCTTCAGTGCGGAGGAAGACATACGTGCATATGTGATATGGGGTTTAGGAAGTTTCTCACGAGTATCAGGAGGACAGACCTACGTTTTCATCATGCTCATGGTTATGATGTTGCCTACAGCCTTTTTCCTCATAAAGACACTGAATCTATTGCTATTGGGCGACTCTTACGCAAGAAATTTAGGTCTGAACATCAGAAAGGCGAGGCTTCTTGTCATTGGGTGTTCAGGTATATTGGTTGCAGTAGTGACTGCATATTGCGGACCGGTGATGTTTCTTGGTCTTGCTGTACCCCATATCTGTCGAGGATTATTTCAAACATCCAATCATGCTGCCATTCTCCCGGCTTCATTGTTGGGAGGAGCTTCTTTGGCATTGCTGTGCAATTTGATAGCAAGAATGCCCGGATTTGAAGGTGCGATGCCGGTTAATTCAGTGACGGCATTGGTAGGAGCACCGGTTGTGATGTGGGTACTGTTCAAAAAACGTAAAAGCGAAGCGTGATGGAAAAGAAAGAGACAATCAAGGTAGTGGATCTCTCTACAGGCTATCATAATAAGAAAGGAACCACTATTATCACTCGTGATATCAATGCATCACTGTATGATAGGGAATTGACATGCCTGTTAGGACCAAATGGTGCTGGCAAATCAACCCTACTCAAGACACTGACTGCTTTTTTGCCTTCAGTAGAAGGAGAAATCTTCATAGAAGGGAAGCCCCTGAAGGATTATACTGATGCTGAGTTGGCAAAAATGATTGGAGTTGTGCTGACAGAAAAGCTCGCAATCAATAATATGTCGGTCGACGAGTTGGTAGGAATGGGTCGTAGTCCTTACACAGGATTTTGGGGCCACATGAACGCCTACGACAAGAAGGTCGTGTCTGAATCAATCAAGCTTGTGGGAATAGAAAATCTCAGATGCCGCATGGTACAGACGTTGAGCGACGGGGAGCGTCAGAAAGTGATGATAGCGAAAGCTCTTGCACAAGAGACTCCTATCATTTTCCTCGATGAACCCACAGCATTTCTCGACTATCCCAGTAAGGTGGAAATAATGCAATTACTCCAGACCCTTGCGCGAGATCAATCCAAGACAGTATTCCTTTCCACCCACGATCTTGAGTTAGCACTACAGATTGCTGATAAGGTATGGCTTATCGATAAGACTCATGGGGTAACGATCGGTACGCCTGAGGATTTGGCATTAAACGGAGATATGAGCCGATATTTCCATCGTGAAGGTGTGAAATTTGATATTGATAGCGGCTTATTCAAAATATGCCACAAACTTGACAAATCAGTTCGTCTAATTGGTGAAGGAGCTGAATATAATATGGTTAAGAAAGCCTTAGCGCGTCAAGGTATAGCTGTGACATTGGATCCTGATGCTCCGATAGCTATAGAAGCGGCCAAGGGTGAGTATACTGCCAATGGTTTGAAGGTCAGATCTATTGAGGAGCTCATAGATCTGGTGAATGAAACACTTGGCGGTTCAGGCAGGCCACGCTATTTCACCACTATCGGGAAAACATCTTGGCCATCCCGTGACGATGATTAACTATATAAAACCGAATAATATATGAAACCAAAGATAACTGTTATAGGCATAGGACCGGGAAAAGCGTCCGATATGACGGCGGCAGCAATCGACGCGTTGCGGCAAGCTGAAGTTGTGGTTGGCTACAAATACTATATACCCTTTATAGCACCTATGCTTCGACCGGATGTTACAATCATACAGAACGGAATGAAGCAGGAACAAGCCCGTATAGAAAAGGCCTTTGAAATAGCTGAAACAGGAAAAGATGTTTGTGTGATCAGTTCCGGCGACTCCGGTATATACGGGATGGCTCCTCTGGTATATGAAATGCTGCGCGACCGTGTCTCGGATATTGAAGTTGAGGTAATTCCCGGAATTAGTGCGTTTCAGAAGGCCGCTTCACTTCTCGGCGCACCGATAGGCCATGACTTCTGTGTGATTTCTCTAAGCGACCTTATGACTCCGTGGTCTTTGATAGAGCGGAGGATAAAGGCAGCTGTGGATGCAGACTTCATCACTGCCGTCTATAATCCCAAGAGCACTGGCAGATACTGGGAACTGTATAGGCTTAAGGAATTGTTTTTAGTAGGTCGTAGTCCTGAAACACCGGTTGGATTCGTGCGTCAGGCCGGACGCAAGGAGGAGAAAGTTACAGTAACTACTCTTCGTGAGTTTGATCCGGAAGAGGTGGACATGTTTACAGTCGTTATAATCGGTAATTCCCAATCTTATATTTGGAGCAATCACTTCACTACTCCAAGAGGTTATTACAGATTCCAGGGTGAGGATGCCGCTACTCCAGGTCAATCAATAATGATAGAAAGCTTCCGCACCATAGAGAAAGAGATGGCTAATCCGGCAATCTCTCTCGACTTGAAATGGCCTATGCTCCATGCCATACATACTACTGCAGACTTCGATATGGAGAATATAGTAAAAGCGGATAGCGGAGCCGTAGAAAAAATCTATCACTCACTGACCGATGGAGGGGTCAATACTATAGTCACAGATGTGACTATGGCTGCTTCCGGCATTCGGAAAGGAGCATTAGAAAGACTGGGTGTGCAAGTGAAATGCTATCTTAATGATGCTGCTACCACTGAGCTTGCAAGAGAGAAAGGAATTACACGTACGCAAGCCGGAATAAGACGCGCGGTAGCAGAACATCCGATGCTCTATACGTGTTCGGTAATGCACCCACTGCCTTGATGGAACTGTGCACCTTGATTCGTCATAAGAAAGCTGACCCGTGCGGAATAGTTGCTGCTCCGGTTGGATTTGTCCATGTGTGCGAAAGCAAGCACATGTTAAAGCCTTTTACCCATATCCCTAAAATAATAGTGGAAGGAAGAAAAGGAGGAAGTAATCTGGCGGCCACATTGGTAAATTCGATTCTTTGCTGGCCAGATGCGCAACTGCTAAAACCGGGAAGAGATGTCTGAGAAAATATTTCACGTAATCGGTCTTTCTGATAAGCGCAATCAATTCTTTGCCCCTGAAATAGTCGATATAATTTCAAAGGGTAAAGTCTTTTCAGGAGGGCGTCGCCATAATGAGATTGTGGCCGACGTTCTTCCGGAAGACTCGGTCTGGATTGATATAACCGTACCCCTGGAGAACGTCTACAAGCAATATCTCAACCACAATGATATTGTAGTGTTCGCTTCGGGTGATCCGTTTTTCTATGGCTACGCAAATACACTCATAAGAGAGTTTCCTTCAGCGAAGATCAAGGTTTATCCCACTTTCAATTCTTTGCAACTCTTAGCCCACAGACTATTGTTGCCGTATGCCGATATGGTAAATGTCTCTGTTACTGGACGACCGTGGAAAGCGCTTGATGTGGCTCTTTTGGAAAACCGACCATTCATAGGCGTACTTACCGACCGTAAGAAAGGTCCTTCGGAAATCGCTTCACGTCTGTTGGATTACGGCTATGACAATTATGAGATGTCGGTGGGCGAATGTCTGGGAAACGATGTGGAGAGGATAACGACATTGCGTTTGCATAAGGCTGTAGACCAATCATTTGCGGATCCTAATTGCGTGATTCTTCAAATGATCTCCGCCCGCAGGGAATATTTCGGCATTCCTGAGAACATGTTTGCTCACCTTGCGGACGAAGCAATATGATTACCAAGATGCCCGTCAGGTTGCTTTCATTGTCAATGCTTGATCTTTATGGCCGGAAGGTGATGTGGGACGTAGGATTTTGTACCGGCTCGGTTTCGATAGAGGCGAAGCGGCAATTTCCTTCGCTCGATATTATAGCCTTTGAGCGTCGCGAGGAATCAAGAAATCTGCTTGAAGAAAATAGCCGCCGGTTCGGTGTCCCCGGAATCACAGGGGTCATAGCAGATTTTATGGATTGTGACCTGAGCGCTTATCCTTCTCCTGACGCTGTGTTTATAGGTGGTCATGGCGGTCGACTTGAAGACATGGTGAGAAAAATCTACAAATCGTTAAACAATGATGGAGTGATTGTCTTCAATTCGGTAAGTGACGATAGCTGTCAAGTATTCCGGAAAGCCGTTGCTGAATGTGGAGGAAGAATCGTAACTGAGCATAAACTGAGCTTAGACAATCATAATCCCATAACAATACTCAAAGCCAAATGAAATACATCATATTCATAAATGACGCCGGACGCAAGTTGGGCGAAACAATACAGAGTGAGCTGCCTGAGTTTACTTTGATATCACAAAAGGAAGTTCTTGCGAGCGACTTTTCTTCGATTGAAGCAATAGTCTTTATCGGAGCATTAGGTATATGTGTAAGGATGATAGCTCCGATGGTCGCTGACAAATATACCGACCCGGCTGTGGTGTGTGTGGATAGTGTGGGCCGTAATGCCATATCAGTGCTTTCCGGTCACGTCGGAGGAGCAAACCGCTTGTGTGAAGAGGTGGCACATATCATCGGTGCGCGACCTGTAATCACTACCCAGAGTGATAATACCGGAACGTGGAAGCTTGATGTTTTGGGAAAGTGTATGGGCTGGGAAACCGATGCAACTCGAACCGAAATGAATCAAGCTATCGCCACGCTGGTCAATGGTAAGCCAGTAGGGTTGTTGCTTGATATACGTGACCGGGGAACAGATTGCCTGGAAGCAGATCTCCCTGTAAATGTCTCTGTCGTGACTGACCGGGCTGAGATTTCGCAATATCGGTTGATTATAGCCGTAAGTCCCTACATTTATAATTTTGACATTCCGGTTATCTATTATCGTCCTCCGATACTTAATCTGGGAGTCGGCTGCCGACGTGATTGCAACCCTGCGGGAGTAGCTGAATACATTGAGAAGGTATTGATTGAAAATAACATTAGTCCATTGGCTATAAAGTCGGTTTCAACGATAGACCTTAAGAAAGATGAACCACTCATCTCCGAACTTTCAGCGTGGCATAATATCCATATG
>PDYJ01001608.1_pt1 | contig 15810 bp, 21 predicted proteins | sample 1430841 | NCBI WGS metagenome assembly PDYJ01 (sample SAMN07237672, study PRJNA390542) | Gut metagenome, whole genome shotgun sequencing project. | isolation source: fecal pellets | host: Mus musculus | place: USA: New York, NY | collected 2016-10 | reverse complement strand
TAAATTTATGGCGAGCCTCTTTCCTCCATCATCCCTATATCTCCATCCCGGCGCTGACCAACCGCAATGTGGTCAGAGCTTCAGCTGTGTATCTCGTCTTTTTCACCCTCATGGCAACGGAACATGTGTTTGAACACAGCTATGCAGCAACAATCCTCGGCTTTGACGAGACCAACCTGATCGACCTCAACTGGTATGTTCTCGCAGGCATAGCGGCAGGAGCGCTGTTCACCTACCTCACTTTTGCCACCCGCAAGTGGAGATATAAAACCATGACCGCTATCGGTTTTGCTCTCGCAGCACTATATCTGGCATGGTTTTATTTCATGATCGACTATGGTGTTGAGAAGGAGATGCTTTTCCTACCCCTATTCACCAGAGGCTTCGCTTCGGTAGTGATCTCGATCGTATTTCTAACTTCTATTGTGCAGAGCGGATTGCACTTCTTTGTATTTCCACAGGCACTCACCGTCAACGGATTTACAGGAGCGGTGATGGGAGCCACTCTCGGACCGGCACTCGTAGGCGAATTTCTGCGCCACACCATGGCCTCAAACGCCGCTCTTATCAGCGCCCGGTTTACCGATGTGGGCTCTGGGGCAGCCGACCCATCACGTCTGGGGCAGCTCTACGGCTTGCGCAGCGTCATGCCCTGATCGTTTCCATGAAGGAGATCTACGGTTGGCTGCTCATGGTTGCTCTCCTCTCGCTGATAATAATCCTGACAAGCTACGGACCCATCCGCCCAGCGGCAATATTCCCCAAGTGGAAAACTATCAGGAAGATATTCCGCCGGGAGACACGCCGGAAAATCCTCACTGAGGCTTGATACAATCCGGGAGGCCGATATGGATGGTCGGCCTCCCGGATTATTTATCTATTATCGTCAAGAAGATTTCTCAGGGCTTGACATTGAGCAGCTTTTCAAGCATCTGACCTGTGTAGAGCATCGGATCTGGAGCCGACGCAATAGCATTGCCGACGGCTATGCCATTGACTCCCGTGGCGAGAATCTGCTCCATATTGTCGAGGGTTACTCCCGCCGATGCCACTACCGGCTCATCCACTCCTGCGCGCTTCACCTCATCGACTATAGCGGCGAGCTCATCAGGAACCGACATATGCAGGCTCGCATAGTCAAGATCTTTGGCTTTAAGCGCTTTCACAGTGTCGGCGTCGGTCGCGTCGACCCCAATTATAGCATGGGCGCCGAGGCGCTGGCGGGCTTCCTCGCCCTCCTCTATGGTATGGACATGGATACCCGACACTCTGAGTTCCTCCACCACATCAATGTGTCCATGGATAATGAGGATGGTATTGGTCTGCTCACACTCGCGGATGACATCCATTGCAACATTGCGCACCTCATTGTCGGTAGCGCCGGGCATATCTATCTCTACCCACCGGCAGCCCGCCTCCATTACAAGGCGTATCTGTTCTACCGGGGTGTAGCGCCCTGTTCCGGGCCTGGTTATAAACTGTAGCATTCTGTTGGTCTGATAAAAAAGGGGTTTGATCTGTTGGGGCGGCAGGGGTAATACCGGAATGTAGACACGATGCCGTTTATCATACAACACTCTGGAGTGCCTGCAGGTTGCCGTTGCTGATGATTTCCGACAATATAGGCCTCAGTCCTGCCACAAAAACACTCTACCGCTATCACCATGAGGATAAGCCCCATGAGGCGCATCATCACATTATTGCCCGTCTCGCCGAGCATGCGGTCGAGCTTGGTCGAGAAGCGCAATATGAAGTAAGTAAGGGTATATATGAGCGCTATCGAGGCGATGAGTGTGATCTTGAGCGAGATGGTTGAAGCATCCTCCATGAGCATGATGGCATTGGCTATGGCGCCGGGGCCGCAGAGCATCGGGATAGAGAGGGGGGTGATCGATATGTCGTCGGCATATACTTTCACCTCCTCTTCTTTGAGCTTGGTGTTGCTGTACTTGGCCTGAAGCATGTCAAATCCTATCTTGAGGATAATGAAGCCGGCTGCGATGCGGAAGCCGTTGGCCGAAATGCCGAAGAGAGTGAACAGCAGCTGACCACATATCGTAAATCCTATCAGGATAAGAAAGGATAAGATGGTGGCGCGGCGCACGATACGGGTTCGCTCCTCTTGACTAAGGCCCTGCGTCATAGAGAGAAACACAGGCATCGTGCCCAGAGGGTTAGTGAGGGTGAAAAAGGAGGTGAGGCAGATGAATGCGAAGGGTAACAGACTTTCCATGTCTATCTTGTGGAATATGGTGTGAAAAATGATGGCTTTTCCACCCGCAAAAGTACCTATTTTTTTGCTCCTCACCAAAGAGAGGCAAGAAACATTTTGCCTCTGCTCTGTGTTGTGATGTCATAAGACAGATTCATCACCATTCATCATCCTCTATTATGTTGTTACGCAATATTATTATTGCGGCGGCCGCAGTAGCTCTCGGTTCAGTATCTGCTTCTGCCACTTCTCCCGCCGACATTTTTACCGACTCACTCAAGGCATCACACCGCATAATACCTCTGCCCGGAAACGAGCCAGCGGTGTCGATGGACTCCATGCGCCGCGTAATCGACAAGTTTTACTACGATCAGTTCCGCAACTTTCAGGACCCGGCCGCTCCATATTTTCTGTTTATGAGCCGTGACGCCAACCTCGCTATGGGCATAGGCGGCTGCGTCAGGCTCAGAGGATGGTATGACTGGGGCGGCGCCATCCCGGCCAATGGATTTGTGCCGGCTCTCATTCCGATGCAGCCCGACCCCACACAGATGCGGCGCCTCGGCTCCACCCCCGCCGGAACGAGCTTATTTTTCAGAGTGATTGGCCATGCACGCGCCAACATCAATTATCAGATCTACATAGAGACCAACTTCAATGGCTACAATGGACGCGACTTGCATCTCAAGAAGGCTTATGCAATCATTAACGACTGGACTGTGGGCTATGCCAATTCGACATTTTCCGACCCGGCGGCACTCCCCCCTACTGTCGACGCACAGGGCCCAAACAATAAGATGGCAGTGACCGATGTCCTCGTCAGATGGATGAAGCCTTTCGGAAAGCACCTCACAGTGGCTGTCTCGGCCGAGACTCCGGCACAACAGACCGACGAGACCGATGGCCTTACCAAAAAATGCGATGAATGGATGCCCGACTTTGCTGCTTTTGTCCAGTGGGGATGGCGCAGAAGCGAGCATGTGCGCCTCGCGGCAATCTACCGCACTCTCGCCTACCGCGACCTCCTCAAGGAGCGCAACCTCAACGTGGCCGGTGTCGGACTGCAACTCTCATCGGTCTTCCGGCCCATTGACCCTCTCACCGTCTATGCCACCGTCACCGCAGGAAAAGGCACCGCTTCTCTCGGCGGAGATATGCTTGTGGGCAACTACGACCTTGTGGCCGATCCCGACCGTCCCGGTCGCCTTTACGCTCCATGGGCTCTCGGATGGTGTGGCGCTCTGCAGTGGAATTTTCGCCCCGACCTGTTTGTATCGGCCACTGTCGGACAAAGCCACTATATGCCCGACCATCGTCCTGAAGGACAAGCCTACCGCTATGGCACATATATTGCTGCCAACATATTCTGGAATCTCACTCCCCGCATGCAGGTGGGAGCCGAGCTCAACTTTGGCGAGCGGTCCAATTTCGACCACTCAAGCCGATGGGCACGCCGCATCGGAGCAATGTGCCAGTTCTCGTTCTGACACCCTTTCTCAATCCCATCTCCTCCCGGTCTGACAACACCCCGGCCGGGAGGAGTTTTTTTTCACAGTTAGCGACTTTTATTGTGATTTTTTCCGTATATTTGCATCGCATTACGTCGACCCGGACACAGCACGGCGCCCTACATCGAGCCTCTCTGCCTGTGTATCAGGTCGGTAGCGCATTTACCAATCATTATTCAGCGAAATATACCCCAACGTATCAAATCATATGATAGCAGCATCGATTTCAAAGCTCCACGCTTGCGGTCACGGCCGCCCTCACGGGCATAGGTCTTGTGGCTCTTGCCATGTGGATTGCAGGCTTGATCAGCCCCCGGTCGTTCAACGCGCAGAAAGGCGAGGCTTATGAATGTGGTATCCCTACCCGAGGCGAGTCCATGGCTCAGTTCAAGGTAGGGTATTATCTTTTCGCCATCCTCTTCCTGATGTTCGACGTGGAGTGTGTGTTCCTCTTCCCTTGGGCTGTAAGAGTGCGCGAGCTCGGTGGAGCCGGCCTTCTTAGCATTGCCGTATTTTTCTGTATCTTAGTGCTGGGCCTTGTTTATGCCTGGCGGAAAGGAGCGCTCGAATGGAAGTAACTACCAAAAGCATGCCCTACCAGGACTGGAAGGACAATGAATATATCGAAAGCCTTGTCAAAGAGCTTCAGGACAATGGCACTAATGTGATCGTAGGATCGCTCGACAAGCTCATCAACTGGGGCCGAAGCAACTCTCTTTGGCCTCTCACCTTCGCCACCTCTTGCTGCGGCATCGAATTTGTGTCGCTCGGAGCTGCCCGCTACGACATGGCCCGCTTCGGATGGGAGGTAGCCCGTTCGTCGCCACGTCAGGCCGACTTCATCATGGTGGCCGGCACCATCGTAAAGCGCATGGCCCCGGTTGTGCGTCGCCTCTACGACCAGCTCGCCGAACCCAAATATGTCATCGCCAGCGGCGCTTGCGCAGTGTCGGGCGGCCCATTCCGCAAGAGCTATTGCGTGGTGATGGGTGTCGACCAGATCATCCCCGTCGACGTTTATCTTCCCGGTTGCCCGCCCAGACCTGAAGCAATGATCTACTCGATCATGCAGCTCTCCCGAAAGATTAAGGTAGAGCGCTTCTTCGGTGGCGTGAACCGTCAGGAGAAGCAGGAGGAGTTTCTCAAAGCTCATCCCATCGAGGGTGTCGACGACTGATTGCGATCCGACATTAACCACTCCACCCCATCATTCATCTATCACGTAACTCCTTAACCCCAAATACACCACCCCATGGCTGACCTGAAGGAAAAAATTGCCCGACTGTTTCCCGACGCCTCATTTGACGACGCCAACATCCTCGTGGTAAATATTCCCGATGCCCAATGGCACAAACTGGCCCAGACCCTGCGCGACGAACTCGGTTTCGACTGGCTCGTCACCATCGTAGGCATGGATTGGGCCGAGTCGCTCGGCTGCTATTATTACCTCACCTCGACCAAGTCGGGCGAGCACATCTCCATACGCGTCGCCACCACCGACCGCCTCAAGCCCATGCTCCACTCCGTGGCCGACCTCTGGGCTATTGCCGGAATATACGAGCGCGAAGTATACGACTTCTTCGGAATCGTATTCATCAACAATCCCGATATGCGCCGCCTCTTCCTCTCAATCGACTGGAAAGGATTCCCCCTCCGCAAAGACTACGACGCCGACGAGGCTGTCAATCCCGTCTCGACCGAAAACGAGCGCCAGACCGACTTCACCGACACTTGGGTGGAAGATGCCTCAGGAAAGGTGGTCAAAAAGGAGGTGCGTGTGTTTGCCCCCGAAGACTTTGTTGTCAACATCGGCCCGCAGCACCCTGCCACTCACGGCGTGCTCCGTTTCCGTACAGCTGTCGACGGTGAGACCATCAAGAAGATCGACCTCTACTGCGGCTACATCCACCGTGGCATCGAGAAGATCTGCGAGCAGCTCACTTATCCCCAGACTCTCCACTTCATGGATCGTCTGGACTACTTCTCTGCCCACCCATACCACCACTGCCTCTGTATGACCATCGAGGAGGCTGCCGGCATTGAGATCTCGCGCCGCGCTCAGGTGATCCGCGTGATCATGGACGAGCTCTCGCGCATTGCTTCCCACTGCCTCTTCATCGGCACATATTGCATGGACCTCGGCGCAACCACAATGCTGTTCTATACTCTCCGCGTTCGCGAACAAATTCTCGACATTATGGAGAAAACTTGCGGTGCCCGCATGACTTTCAACTATGAGTGCATCGGCGGCCTCATGCAGGATCTCGCCCCCGACTTCGTTGAAGATGTCCACAAGCTCCTCGATGTGCTCCCCGCCAACATCAAGGAATACAACAAGATATTCACCGGCAACGTAATCGCCAAAAACCGTATGGAAGGCGTCGGAGTGCTCTCCCACGACGATGCTATCTCCTGGAGCGTTACGGGCCCCTCAGGACGCGCCTCAGGCTGGGCATGCGACGTCCGCAAAACCGATCCCTACTCCATCTATTCCGAACTCGAGTTCGACGAAGTTGTACGCACCGAAGGCGACGCAATGGCACGCTTCAAAGTGCGCATGGACGAGATGGAACAGAGCGCACGTATCATTGCACAGCTCATCGACAATATCCCCGAAGGCGAAATCTGCGTCAAGGTGCCCAAGGTGCTCAAGCTCCCTCAGGGCCACTGGTTCCGCCGCGTAGAGGGCTGCCGCGGTGCATTCGGCATCTTCATCGAGAGCGATGGCACCACCTCGCCCTACCGTCTGAAGATAGCGCCTCCATGTCTGCCCGCAGCAGCCGTGGTCGATCATATCACCCGTGGCGCCAAGATAGCCGACCTCATCACTATCGGCGGCTCAATGGACTATATCGTTCCCGACATCGACCGTTGACCTTCCCGCCTCATTCATTTCCATAAGCCAATCAAATCATTCTAACAAGCGATAAGCTATGTTTGACTTCTCATTGCTCACCAATTGGATCCACGGGGCGCTGACCTCGTTCATGCCTGAGTGGCTGGCCGTGACCACCGAGTGTGTGTTGATCGGGGTTGTCCTGCTCACCCTCTACGCCCTGCTGGCTCTGTTCTACATATATTTCGAGCGTAAGGTTTGCGCCGCTTTCCAGTGCCGCATCGGTCCCGACCGAGTAGGCCCCTGGGGTTTGCTCCAGAGCTTCGCCGATATGTTCAAGATTCTTATCAAGGAGCTCATATCGCTCAAATATGTCGATAAGTTTCTCTTTGCTCTGGCCCCCTACCTCGTGATTCTGGCCTCGATGCTCTGCTTCGCTGTCCTTCCCTGGGGCAACGGGCTTCAGATCATCGACTTCAACATCGGCATATTCTTCCTGATCGCTTGCTCGTCGATAGGCGTCCTCGGCATCCTCCTCGCCGGTTGGTCGTCGGCCAACAAGTTCACCCTCATCGGCGCTCTCCGCTCGGGTGCGCAGATGGTCAGCTATGAGCTGTCGATCGGCCTCTCCGTACTCACCATGGTTGCATTTGCAGGCACCATGTCGGTGGGCGGTATAGTCGAGGCGCAGAGCGACCTCTGGTTTATCGTCAAGGGTCACATTCCCGCAATCATAGCTTTCATCATCTACCTCATAGCTGGTACCGCCGAAACCAACCGTGGCCCGTTTGACCTGCCCGAGGCCGAGAGTGAGCTCACCGCCGGCTACCACACTGAGTATTCCGGTATCCACTTCGGCTTCTTCTATCTTGCTGAATATCTCAACCTCTTTATTGTGGCCGGTGTAGCTACCCTCCTCTTCTTCGGTGGCTGGATGCCTCTCCACATTCCCGGATGGGATGCCTTCAACGGCGCTATGGATCTCATACCCTCGTTTATCTGGTTCATCGGCAAGGCTATCGCCATATCGTTTATCATCATTTGGTTCAAGTGGACATTCCCCGTCTGCGCATCGACCAGCTCCTGTCGCTCGAGTGGAAATATCTCCTGCCGATCAATCTGGCCAATCTCGTGCTGATGGTGCTCATCATCGTCTACGGAATCCATCTCTGATCCCATCTCTCTCTTTTCCCGATTCTTCATCCCCACTAATCCTCATATCCCTCAAGCAATGAGCGACAAATACGGAACCATAGCCCAGGTGATCGGCCCGGTAGTCGATGTGGCTTTCGACGGCTCGTCCGACGAGCTGCCCCCCATCTACACCGCCCTGAAAGTCGATCGTCCGACGGCTCGATGCTGATACTCGAAGTAGAGCAGCACATAGGCGAAAACACTGTAAGGTGTGTGGCAATGGAAAGCACCGACGGTCTCCGTCGTGGCACCCGCGTCGACAATCTCGAACGCCCCATAGCTGTTCCTACCGGCAATCAGGTCAAAGGTAGGCTCCTCAATGTGATCGGCGAAGCTATCGACCGACTCCCGCAGCTCGACCGCGACAATCTGCGTCCTATACATCAGCCAGCCCCCGAATTTGATGACCTCACCATCGGCACCGAGATACTCTATACCGGCATCAAGGTGATCGACCTGCTTGAGCCTTACTCCAAAGGCGGCAAGATCGGCCTCTTCGGTGGTGCCGGTGTGGGCAAGACTGTGCTCATCATGGAGCTCATCAACAACATTGCCAAAGGCCACAACGGCTTCTCGGTGTTCACCGGTGTCGGCGAGCGTACCCGCGAGGGTAACGACCTTCTCCGCGAGATGATCGAGAGCGGCGTCATCAAATATGGCGAAAAATTTGCCGAGGGTATGGAGAAGGATCAGTGGAACATCGCCGACGTCGATATGAACGAGGTGGAAAAGAGTCAGGCCACCCTTGTGTTCGGCCAGATGAACGAACCCCCGGGCGCACGTCTGCGTGTGGCACTCTCCGGCCTTACCGTTGCCGAGCAGTTCCGCGACCAGGATGGTGGCGGCAAGGAGATCCTCCTTTTTATCGACAATATCTTCCGATTCACTCAGGCCGGTTCCGAGGTGTCGGCTCTTCTCGGTCGTATGCCTCGGCTGTGGGCTATCAGCCTACACTGGCTTCGGAGATGGGTGCGCTTCAGGAGCGAATCACTTCAACCAAAAATGGATCGATCACATCGGTTCAGGCCATCTATGTGCCGGCCGACGACCTTACCGACCGGCTCCCGCCACAACCTTCAGCTTCCTCGACGCCACTACCGTGCTCTCGCGTAAAATCGCCGAGCTCGGCATCTACCCCGCAGTGGATCCTCTCGAATCGACCTCCCGCATCCTTGATCCAAACATCATTGGCGAGGAGCACTACCAGACTGCCCAGGCCGTCAAGCAGCTCCTCCAGAAATACAATGAGTTGCAGGATATCATCGCCATCCTCGGTGTCGATGAGCTCTCCGACGACGACAAACTCGTAGTGAGCCGAGCCCGCCGAGCCCAGCGCTTCCTCTCCCAGCCCTTCTTCGTGGCTGAACAGTTTACCGGCCTCCCCGGAGTGATGGTGCCCTGAGCGAGACTATCCGCGGATTCAAGATGATCCTCTCCGGCGAGATGGACCAGTATCCGAACAGGCCTTCCTCAACGTCGGCACTATCGACGAAGCCATCGAGAAAGGCAAGAAGATGCTCGCCGAAGTAGGCGCCTGAACTTTGTAACTCCACCATTCAGCCATCAACCCTATCATCCCACACCACCCGACGATGACTCTCAAGATAATATCAGCCGAAGACATCCTCTTTGAGGGAGAAGTAAGCGCCGTGCATCTGCCCGGCACTCAGGGCGCTTTCACAGTGCTCCGCAACACGCCTCCCTTATCTCGACCCTCACTCCAGGACGTGTGGAATACGATCTCCCCGGCGGAGGCCGTCAGGGGGTCGATATAAGCGGCGGCATTGCCGACATCGACCGCAACGTGGTGGCTGTCTGTATCTTCTAACTCTTCCTTTTCACTCATTCCTCCACCCTATCAATGCACACCCTTTTCCCTCTCATGAAAAGACTGCTCTTTACCCTTATGCTTGTCATCGCTGCATGGACAGCGGTGCCTGCCGCCCATGCCCTGACTCCCGGCACGGAGCATTCCGGCGCGCCTGAAGTAGATGCGGCTCTCGACGGGCAGGCCGTGGAGGATGAGGCCGAATCCGGAAAGATCAATCCTAAGGAGATAATCTTCGACCACCTAATGGACCGTTATGGCTGGGAGGTGCCCTTCAATCACCACAAATCCATCCCCCTTCCCATTATTGTGTTTGACAAGGAGGGCCATCTCCACATCTTCCTTTCCTCAAAGGTGGAGCATGACGCAACCTACACCACAGGTGGCGCCACATTCCGCATAGCGGGCGCCGACTCCCCTACAAGGGTAAGGTGGTGCAGATACTGTCCGACGGTCAGGAATATAAACCCTGGGATTTCTCCATAACCAAAACGTCTGCGCTCTTTTCATCACTGTCCTCCTCGTGCTTTGGGCTGTGATGGGTGTGGCCCGATGGCACAAACGCTTCGGCCACAAAGCCCCGCGCCGTGTCACCGGTATCATGGAGACCATCATCACCTTCATCTACGACGGAGTGATCAAACCCACTCTCAAGGACCGCGCTGCAAAGTTTGCGCCCTACCTGCTGACGGTGTTTTTCTTCATACTCTTCATGAATCTCCTCGGCCTCGTAGTGATATTTCCAGGTGGTGCCAACCTCACCGGTAATATTGCCGTGACCCTCGTGCTGTCGGTGATCACCTTCTTCATCACCAACATCTTCGGCACCAAGCATTATTGGAAAGAGATCTTCTGGCCCGATGTGCCTCTGTGGCTCAAATTTCCCATACCCATCATGCCGGTGATCGAGCTCTTCGGAGCGCTCACCAAGCCCGCGGCTCTCACTGTGCGTCTGTTTGCCAACATGATGGGCGGCCATATGATTGTCATCGTGCTCGTGCTGCTTATATTCATCTTCGCCGCCATGGGCCCGGTAGTGACCGGAGCCACCACAGTGGTGTCGGTGCTCTTCTCAATTTTCATGCTCCTTATCGATGTGCTCGTGAGCTTCATCCAGGCATATGTGTTCACCATGCTATCCACCATCTTCATCTCCTTTGCCCAGGAGCGCGGAGAGCATGAGGCCCACGGAGATAAGCATGAGCCCCTCCCTCCACCGCAAACAAATAATCGAATCAACCTCTACTACTCATTAACCCCCTAATCCCCATAATTATGTTAGCTATGATCATCGCAGAAATCGCAGGTCTTGCCAGCCTTGGAGCTTGCCTCGGCGCAGCAATCGCAGCCATTGGCGCAGGTATCGGTATCGGTAAAATCGGTGGCGCTGCCATGGAAGCAATCGCACGTCAGCCCGAAAGCTCCGGCGACATCCGAAGCAACATGATCGTGATAGCCGCCCTCATCGAGGGTGTGGCCCTCTTCGCTGTCATCGTGTGCGTTCTCGCCCTCTTCATCTGATAGTCAAGCTTATATTCCCAGACCCACCCTATGGAACTATTTAAGCCCGATTTTGGCCTCATCTTTTGGATGTTCGTGGCCTTTGGCATCCTCTTCTTCTGTCTCTGGAAGTGGGCCTGGCCTGTCATCATAAAAGGCGTGGAGAGCCGTGCCGACCTTATCGACAAGGGTGTGGAGTATGCCCAGAGCGCAAAGGAACAACTCGACAACGCCCGCGCCGAAGCCGATCGACAGATTGCCGAGGCCCGTCGCCAGCAGGCCGATATCCTTCGCGAGGCCGACAAGATGAAGACTCGTATCATCGAGGAGGCCCGCGACGCCGCACGAGTCGAAGCCCGCAAGGTCATGGATGCCGCCAAGCTCTCCATCGACCAGGAGAGGAAGCAAGCCGAGGAGGCTCTCCGCAAGGAGGTTAGCTCCATGGCCCTCGCCGTGGCCGACAAGGTGGTGCGCCAGCAGATGGCCGACTCCGCCGCGCAGCGCAAGCTCGTCGACTCCCTCATCGATGAAATGGATCGAACAAACTAATCCACTTCCCATCCACCAAGCCTTAACACCTTTACTACAGATATGAACGAAGGTCTGATACCACGTCGCTACGCGAAAGCCCTCCTCGCTTTCGCCTGCGAAAAGAGAGCCGAGGCCAAGGTCTACGACCTTATGCAGCAGCTCACCCTCTCGTTTGAGGCGCAGCCCGCTTTGCAGCAGGCCGTGACCAATCCCTTCGTGAGCGCCGCCGACAAGACTGCTCTCATCGCCACCGCCGCCGGTTTAGACCGGCCCAAAGGGAGCGACGAGGTGTTCGACGACTTTATGAGGCTTCTCATAGCCCGCGGACGCATCGACCAGATCAGAGCCATAGCTCTGGCCTATATCGAGCTCTACCGCGCCAAATATAATATCTTCAACGTGAAGGTGACAAGCGCCGCGCCTATCGACGACGCCGGGCTCAACCGGATCAAAAACCTCGTGGGCCGTCACCTCGGCCAGGGGGCAAAGATCGAGTTTGCCCATGCTGTCGACCCTTCGCTGATCGGTGGCTTTGCCATCTCTGTCGGCAATGAGCGTCTCGACGCCTCCATTGCCGGCGAGATGAAACAGCTGCGCCAGCGTCTGCTCTCCAACTCCTAATCCCCCCGACTTTCCACTTCCCCCTCACTCCAATCCATTTCCTTATCAACATATTCAGCAATCAATGATTAACCCAGCGAGATTTCCGAAGTGCTCCGACAGCAACTTGAGAGTGTCAACTCCAAGGTATCGTTTGAAGAGACAGGCACCGTCCTTGAAGTAGGCGACGGCGTGGCCCACGTTTACGGCCTCGACAATGTGTGTGCCAACGAGCTCGTAGAGTTCGAAAACGGCGTCAAAGGCGTAGCCCTCAATCTTGAGGAGAGCAACGTCGGCGTGATCCTGCTTAACAATGTCGATAAGGTGACGGAAGGAATGTCGGTCAAACGCACCGGCGAGATCGCCTCCATCCCCGTGGGTGAAGGCCTCCTCGGACGTGTCATCAACATCCTCGGCGAGCCTATCGACGGTCGCGGACCTATCCAGGGCGAGACTATGCACCTCCCTCTTGAGCGCAAGGCTCCCGGTGTGATCTTCCGCCAGCCCGTGAAGCAGCCCCTACAGACCGGCATCAAGGCCATCGACTCAATGGTGCCCATAGGCCGCGGTCAGCGCGAGCTCATCATCGGCGACCGACAGATAGGCAAAACCGCCATAGCTATCGACACCATCATCAACCAGCGCTCCAACTTCGAGGCCGGCAAACCTGTCTACTGTATCTATGTAGCAATCGGCCAGAAGGCTTCGTCGGTGGCCGCCACCGTAGAGACACTCCGTCAGCACGGTGCTCTCGACTACACAGTAGTAGTAGCAGCCACAGCCTCCGACTCAGCCTCGATGCGCTATTACTCGCCTTTTGCCGGCGTGGCCATCGGCGAATACTTCCGCGACACCGGCCGCGACGCCCTCATCGTCTACGACGACCTTTCCAAGCAGGCCGTGGCCTATCGCGAGATATCTCTTATCCTCAAGCGCCCCTCAGGCCGCGAGGCTTATCCCGGCGATATCTTCTACCTCCACTCACGCCTGCTCGAACGCGCCGCACGCATCATCGACAATCAGGAAGTGGCCGAGAAGATGAACGACCTCCCCGAGCCCCTCAAACCTATTGTAAAGGGTGGAGGCTCGCTCACCGCCCTCCCCATCATCGAAACTCAGGCAGGCGACGTGTCGGCCTACATCCCCACCAATGTAATCTCCATCACCGACGGTCAGATCTTCCTTGAGACAGCTCTCTTCAACCGAGGCATCCGACCTGCCATCAATGTTGGTATTTCAGTGAGCCGTGTGGGTGGCAATGCTCAGATCAAACCGATGAAAAAAGTGGCCGGCACCCTCAAGATCGACCAGGCACAGTTCCGCGAGCTCGAAGCTTTCACCAAGTTTGGCGGCGATGTCGACGCCGTGACAGCCCGCGTGATCGACAAGGGTCGCAAAAACGAGCGTCTGCTCATCCAGCCCCAGTATCACCCCATGGCAGTGGAAGAGGAAGTGGCTGTGATCTTCTGCGGCACCAAAGGCCTTCTCTCGGCTGTACCCGCCGACAAGATAGCTGAATTTGAGCATCTCTTCCTCCAGCTCCTCAACGCCAAATATAAGGAATCGGTGCTCGACGCCATCAAGGCCGGACAGTTTACCGACGATGTCACAACCAAGCTCACCGAAGCCGCAGGAGAAATAGCCGCACGCTACTCCCAGGCCTGATTATCCTAACCCCCTTAACACAACAACCTGATGGCAACACTCCGCGAACTGAAAGGACGCATCGCCTCCGTGGCCTCGTCGGAAAAAATAACCGGCGCCATGAAGATGATCTCCTCGGCCAAGATGCACAAGGCCGAGTCGGGACTCAAGAGGCTGCTCCCCTTCCGCCGGCAGATTGAGGGCATTATATCCAACCTTCTATCGGCCGATGCAGCTTTTGTATCGCCCTGCTTGACCGCCGCGATGTGAGGCGCCTGACTATTGTGGTGTTTGGTTCCGACGACGGCCTGTGCGGCGCCTATAATATCAACATCCATAAGGCGCTCGTGGCCAAAGTGGCAGAGCTGCGTGCCGAACTCGGCAACGACATCGACATCGACCTTTACCCATCGGCAACAAGATGGTCAACGCCATCGGCAAATATGCAGCAGGCGATGTGCACCTCCACTTGTGCCGCCTCGAAGGGGTCGACGCCAAAACAACCGGCGACGGCGTGAGAGTGTTTATCGACCATCTTCGCGAACGCTTTGTCAAGGCCGACACCGATCGGGTGGATCTCCTCTACATGAGCTTCAAAAGCGTGAGCAGGCAGCGGCTCACATATGAGCAACTCCTCCCTGTGGTTGGCGAAACCTTCACCGCAAACGGCGTGGTCGCCGACTCTTTCAAGCCTTACCTCTTCGAGCCCGACGCCACAACCATCTTCTCGACAGTGCTCCCGATGTTTCTCCTCTCGGTGATGCAGGAAGTGTTTACCGAAAACCGGGCGTCGGAGCAAGCCGCTCGCGTCATGGCGATGCAGAGCGCCAACGACAACGCCAAGAAACTCCTCGAGCAGCTAAGACTCGAATACAACAAACTGCGCCAGCAGAGCATCACCAACGAACTCCTCGACATCCTCGGCGGACAAGTGCGATGACACCATCCACCTCCACCTCTTGAAAAGATATTTATCCTCTCTCCTCCGCGATCTATCTCTCAAAACAAATATAAACGCATAAAACCTACATAATTTTCTATCAGACATGGGTAGTGTTAAAGACTATTTTTCGTCATTAGGGCAGGGCATCTCAAGCCTCCTCAAAGGAATGCAGGTGACCGGCAAGGAATTTATCACCCCTAAGATCACCGAAAAATATCCCGAAGACCGCAACACGGTCAAAGTGCCTGAGCGTTTCCGCGCCATCCTCACTCTTAAATACGACGAGGACGGACGCCACAAATGCATCGCCTGCGGTATGTGTGAACGCAGTTGCCCCAACGGCACCATACACCTTACCACAAAGATGGTAGACACCCCGACGGAAAGAAAAAGAAGAAGCTCGACCGCTATTCATACGATCTCGGCTCCTGCACTTTCTGCCAATTGTGTGTCACCAACTGTCCTGTCCCCGGCAAAGCAATTGCCTTCGACAACGATTTTGAACAGGCAGTGTTTACTCGCGACAAGCTCGTCAAGATTCTCAACAACCGTCCTGAGGTGCCCGATCCGGAACCCACCCCGAGGAGCTTGCTAAAATAGCAGCTGAAAAAGAAGCCCGCATAGCAGCTGCCAAAGCCGCCGCTGCCGCCAAGGCCAAGGCAGCCGCCGAAGCCAAAGCCATCGACGCAGCCGAAGCAAAGGCTGAGGACTCGCCCGCCAATCCCGATAACAAATAAGCCCATCAATACATTTTATGGAATCCGTAGGAAGCATCATCATGTACCTGATAATCGCATTGTCGATTATTGTGTTTTCGGTACTGACAGTGACCACGCGCAAGATCCTGCGCTCGGCCACCTTTCTCCTTTTCGCCCTATTTGCCACTGCGGCGCTCTACTTCAAGCTCGACTATGAGTTTCTCGGAGCAGTCCAGATCGCCGTTTATGCCGGTGGCATTGTAGTGCTGTTCGTGTTTTCAATCCTGCTCACCTCGCGCCCCGGCCACTCCTCGGA
>PDYJ01000802.1_pt1 | contig 15823 bp, 20 predicted proteins | sample 1430841 | NCBI WGS metagenome assembly PDYJ01 (sample SAMN07237672, study PRJNA390542) | Gut metagenome, whole genome shotgun sequencing project. | isolation source: fecal pellets | host: Mus musculus | place: USA: New York, NY | collected 2016-10 | reverse complement strand
TATTCATCGAAGATGGCTCTCATGTAAAACCGGGCGATATCGCATTCGAGGTCGAAGGAAGCGTCCGTTCTTTGCTCCAGACTGAGCGCGTAATGCTCAACATCATGCAACGCATGAGCGGGATAGCAACACAGACAGCCAAATACCAGCAGAAGCTCGAAGGCCTGAAGACCAAAGTTCTTGATACCCGCAAGACCACTCCCGGCATGCGTATGCTTGAAAAAGAAGCCGTGCGTATCGGAGGCGGTTGCAAACCACCGCATCGGGCTCTTTGACATGATCCTTATCAAGGACAACCATGTTGATTTTGCCGGTGGCATTCCGCAGGCTGTGAGTGCGGCTCGCAAATATCTTGCCGAGAAAGGCAAAGATCTGAAAATCGAGCTTGAAGTCCGCAACGAGGACGAAATCCGCCAGGCTCTTGAGGCGGGAGTCGACCGCATCATGCTTGACAATTTCACCCCTGAGCGCACACGCGAAGCAGTGAAAACTCATTAACGGACGCACCGAAAATAGAATCATCAGGAGGTATCACCCTTGACACCCTCCGCAGCTATGGCGAATGTGGTGTAGACTTCATCTCTGTCGGAGCACTTACCCACTCTGTCAAAGGCCTTGACATGAGTTTCAAAGCGATGAAATAGCCATATGACGGCAAAGGGTCATTCTGACACCCTTGCCGCCTGCATATCATCAATACTGAAGCCTGCAAAATCATCAATGATTTTGTGGGCTTTTCCGTTGATGCGTTCACGCGAATTGGTTGTGGCAAGCCCGATTACAGTCGCCCCCGAACGGCGTCCGGCCTCAAGCCCCTGCATCGAGTCTTCAAACACGAAACAGTCCTCGATAGGCACTCCGATCATAGATGCGCCTTTCAGATAGCCTTCTGGATCCGGCTTGCTGTTGGTTACCAGCCCGGCTGTAACAAGTGCGCTCACCATTTCTCTCAACTCAGGATGAGCTTTGAACAGATAGCTCATCTTGACCTCATCACTACTGGTCACAATGGCAAACGGAATTTCTCGCTCAGAAAGGATATGCAGGAATTTTTCCACCCCCGGAATCCAGGGATAAGTCATGTTTTTTTCAAATTCGTGCAGTTCTCTGACAATGCCATCGCGCTCATCCTCCGGGAAGCCTTTAAGAATCTCTGCCAGAGTAGTGCCCTTTATATCGTATGCGAAAGTTTCGCCGCCGACGTTGTAGCGACGTCCCATAGCACCCCAGAATTTAGTGTATTCTCCCTCGCTGTCGACGAGGACTCCGTCAAGATCAAAAAGCACACCTGTTTTTCTTTCCATATTATCAAAGTCTATTAAGAAGCAATAAAAAATCTATTATTAATTCAATGCGGTGTCATCACAACAGTTATGAGCTACCCGCATGAGGGTACAAAGGTACAACAATTTCTCAAATTCAACGCTTGGTTAAATGAGAGATTTATTGTAACTTTGCCGTGGGCTACTTTATTTCAGGGAGCGCCCACAAACACCACGATTTCACACCAATCATTGCATATAACAACACTATGGTCGTATTTTTCAAAAAAGGTGCCAACCTTATTTATGCCGTAGAGACTACCCACAAGTTCTCTGACTCAGAAAAAGAGAAACTCGCGTGGCTCTTCGACGGTGCTTCTCCCCTCTCTTCAACTTCGGTAAAAGGAAGATTCATCGGTCCAAGAAAAGAAATGATAACTCCGTGGAGTACCAATGCGGTAGAGATCACCCAGAATATGGGAATCGAAGGAATTACCCGAATCGAGGAATTCCACAAAGTCGGATCAGGCGAACCATCATTTGACAAAATGCTCTCCCGCCTTTATGACGGACTGAACTCCAAAGTGTTTACCACCAACAACACAGCCGCTCCAATAGAGCGTATAGCCGACATCACGGAATATAACAAGCGTGAAGGTCTGGCGCTGAGCGTTGAAGAAGAAGATTATCTGCGCGACCTTAGTGCACGACTGGGACGCCCGCTCACAGACAGTGAAGTTTTCGGTTTCTCTCAGGTCAACAGCGAACACTGCCGTCACAAAATTTTCAACGGCTCTTTCGTTATTGACGGCGAGGAGAAACCGCTTTCATTATTCAAGCTTATCAAAAAAGACATCTCAGGTCAACCCCAACAAGCTTGTTTCGGCTTACAAAGACAATGTGGCATTTGTAGAGGGCCCCACTGTAGCTCAGTTCTACCCTACACATCCTGAACGCTCCGACTACTTTGAAGTACGCGACCTCAAAACTGTCCTCTCGCTCAAAGCCGAGACTCACAACTTCCCCACAACAGTAGAGCCGTTCAACGGCGCAGCTACCGGCAGCGGCGGTGAAATACGTGACCGTCTCGGCGGAGGACGCGCCAGTCTGCCATTGGCAGGCACAGCTGTGTATATGACATCATATCCCCGGCTCGGAAACTACCCTTGGGAACTTATGATGAACCCTCGCGCCTGGCTTTATCAGACTCCCGCCGAAATCCTCATCAAAGCCTCTAACGGCGCTTCTGATTTCGGCAACAAGTTCGGTCAGCCCCTCATCTGCGGCTCCCTCCTGACATTCGAGCACGATGAAAACGGCAAAATGTATGCCTACGACAAGGTGATCATGCTTGCCGGAGGTGTAGGCTATGCAGCAGCCAAAGATGCTATCAAGGGAACTCCCGAAGCAGGTGAAGCTGTTGTGGTGATGGGTGGTGACAACTATCGCATCGGCATGGGTGGCGGCGCAGTCTCGTCTGTGGAGACCGGCCAGTATGCATCCGGCATAGAACTCAATGCCGTGCAACGTGCCAACCCGGAAATGCAGAAGCGCGTCTCAAACGTGATCCGCGCATTGGCTGAAAATGACAACAATCCGATTGTTTCAATCCACGACCACGGCGCAGGCGGTCATCTCAACGCCCTGTCGGAACTCGTTGAAGAAACTGGCGGACGCATCGAAATCGACGCACTCCCTGTAGGTGACAAAACCCTCTCGTCAAAAGAAATCATTGGCAACGAAAGCCAGGAGCGCATGGGCATGGTTCTCAAGAAAGAAGATATTGACTATGTCCGCACTATCGCAGAACGCGAACGCGCGCCGATGTACGTGGTCGGAGAAACCACCGGCGACCATCGCTTCGTATTCGAACAGAAGGATGGCGTGAAACCGATCGACCTCGCCATGTCTGACATGTTCGGTTCATCACCCAAGACCACACTCACCGACTCGACTGTCAAGACTGCATATACTGACGGCGAATACAACGAAGATGACATCGATCGCTATGCGGCATCCGTGCTTTCGCTTGAAGCCGTAGCCTGCAAAGACTGGCTCACAAATAAGGTAGACCGCTCGATCACCGGCAAAATAGCCCGTCAGCAGTGCCAGGGTGAAATACAGCTTCCTCTGAGCGACTGCGGCGTAGTAGCCCTTGACTATTCAGGCACCAAAGGTATCGCCACCTCGATCGGCCATGCTCCTCAGGTAGCCTTGATTAATTCAGCAAAGGGTTCTGTAATCGCAGTTGCCGAGGCTCTGACAAACATTGTAGCCACTCCTCTCAGCGATGGCATAAAAGGGCTCTCACTCAGCGCCAACTGGATGTGGCCTTGCAAAAACCCCGGAGAAGACGCAGCTCTCTACCGCGCGGTTGAGGCTTGCTCCGAATTCGCCTGCGAACTTGGAGTCAACATCCCCACCGGAAAAGACTCTCTGTCGATGACCCAGAAATACGGAGCCGACAAGGTTTATGCCCCCGGCACCGTCATCATTTCAGCCGCCGGCGAAGTAAGTGATGTCCGCAAGACTCTCAGCCCCGTGCTCGGAAAGAAAAACTCTATCCTTTATTATATAGATTTCTCATCCGACTCTCTTAAGCTCGGAGGATCGGCACTTGCACAGACCCAGGGCAAACTTGGATCAGAAGCTCCGACCGTATACGACACCAAGAAATTTGTCACTGCTTTTCGAGACGGTGCAGACCCTTGTCAAGCGTGGCAAACTCATGGCTGCCCATGACGTATCTGCCGGAGGTCTTCTGACCACACTCCTTGAAATGACATTCGCCAATACCGACGGAGGCATCGAATTTGACACCACCGGATTCGAACAGCTTGGAGAATCAGATCTTGTAAAGATTCTCTTTGCAGAGAACCCGGCTCTTGTAGCACAGGTTGAAGCATCGAAAATCGCATCTGTCGATGAAATTCTGACAAAAGCAGGTGTGCGCTTCTGCCATATCGGTGCTCCCACCTCTGAACGCACTCTGATCATCAGCCACAATGGCACACAGCGCCTGCTCGGAATCGACTATCTCCGTGATGTATGGTTCCACACCAGCTACCTCATGGATGCACTCCAGAGCGGAGAGAAATGTGCCCGCAGCCGATTTGAGAACTACAAAAAACAGCCTATCCGCTATCGTATGCCCGCCGGTTTTGACGGCAAGCTCGCATCAAGAGGCATCGCACTGCGCCGTGACGGTCATGGAGACCGCGTCAAAGCGGCTATTATCCGCGAAAAGGGTGTCAACGGCGACCGCGAGATGGCCTATTCGCTCTATCTTGCAGGCTTTGATGTCAAGGACGTTCATATGACCGATCTCATGAGTGGCCGTGAGACTCTGGAAGATGTCAACATGATAGTGTTCTGCGGCGGCTTCTCCAACTCCGATGTACTCGGTTCGGCAAAAGGATGGGCCTCAGGCTTCCAATGGGATGAAAACGCCAAACGCGCGCTCAAGAACTTCTTCGCCCGCGAAGACACACTCTCACTCGGCATCTGCAACGGTTGCCAGCTTATGATCGAACTCGGTCTGATCAATCCCGAACACCCGAAAAAGACCAAGATGCTTCACAATGACAGCCACAAGTTCGAATCTCAGTTCCTCGGCGTAAGCATCCCTGCCAACAACTCCGTAATGCTCGGCTCTCTTTCAGGAAGCAAACTGGGCATCTGGGTTGCTCATGGCGAAGGCAAATTCAACCTGCCAATGGCTCTGAGTGACTACAATGTTGTGGCCAAATACAATTACAGCGCTTATCCCGGTAATCCCAACGGCTCACGTGCATCTGTAGCCGGCATCTGCTCAGCCGACGGCCGTCATCTAGCCATGATGCCACACCTCGAACGCGCCATCTTCCCCTGGCAGTGCGGCTACTATCCGGCAAGCCGTCGCGCCGATGAAGTCACACCGTGGATCGACGCCTTTATCAACGCCCGCAAATGGGTAGAAGATAAAACTAAGAAATAATTACCTATCTAATAACCCTATAGTCAAACAAACCAAATTATGAGTCTTAACATCATCGTGCTCGCCAAACAGGTGCCTGACACCCGCAATGTGGGCAAAGATGCAATGAAAGAAGATGGCACAATCAACCGTGCGGCATTGCCGGCCATCTTCAATCCCGAAGACTTGAACGCCCTTGAACAGGCGCTCCGTCTCAAGGATGCCAACCCCGGTTCGACCATCACATTGCTTACAATGGGCTTACCGCGCGCGTCAGAAATAATCCGCGAAGCCATCTATCGCGGAGCCGACAGTGGAATAGTACTTACCGACCGTGTGCTCGGCGGAGCAGACACTCTTGCCACTTCCTACTCCCTCGCTCAGGCAGTCAGAAAGTTCGGCAAATATGACATCATTCTCGGTGGCCGCCAAGCTATCGACGGTGACACGGCTCAGGTTGGTCCGCAGATTGCCGAAAAGCTCGGAATCCCTCAGGTGACATATGCCGAGGAAATCATTGAACTTAAAGACGGCTATGTAACAGTAAAACGACGCCTGGAAAACGGCGTTGAAACCGTCAAAGCGCCTCTGCCTTGCGTGGTGACTGTCAACGGATCTGCTCCAGCATGCCGCCCGCGCAATGCAATGAGAGTCCAGAAATACAAATATGCAGTCTCTCCCAGCGAAGCTGCAAAACTCAGTGACAGCCAGAAGGCCCTTCTTGAGAAGCGCCCATACCTCAATCTTAAGGAATGGAGCGCGGCTTATGTCGACGCCGATCCGGCACAGATCGGTCTGCCAGGTTCTCCGACAAAGGTCAAGGCTATTGAAAACGTGGTCTTCACAGCCAAAGATTGCCGTGTACTCTCTGACAATGACGCTGAAATCGAAGATCTCATCAAGGAACTCATCACTAATCACACTATCGGATAAGCAGCACTATGGACCAGAATAATTTAATAGTATATCTCGAATTCGAGGACGGTCGCGTTGCCGATGTCAGCCTCGAACTTCTGACCAAAGGCCGGGTGCTCGCTTCACGACTCGGCGTTAAGCTTGAGGCAATCGTTGTAGGAGACAACCTTGACGGCGTTGAAGAGCAGGTATTCCTTATGGTGTAGACCGCCTTTATAAAGTATCGGACAAGCGTCTCTATCCTTACACTTCCAATCCTCACTCCGCAGTCCTTATAAACCTTTTCCGCGAAATCAAGCCCCAGGCCTGCCTTATGGGAGCCACCTGCATAGGCCGTGACCTCGGTCCCCGTGTCAGCTCATGTCTGCACAGCGGTCTGACAGCAGACTGCACCTCTCTGGAAATCGGCGATCACACTGATCCAAAGACCGGCAAGGAATACAAGGACCTCCTTCTTCAGATTCGCCCTGCATTTGGTGGCAACATCGTTGCTACAATCGTCAACCCGGAATGCCGCCCGCAGATGGCCACCGTGCGTGAAGGCGTGATGAAGAAAGAAATTTTCGATCCCGCCCACAAAGGTGAAATCGTTGAACTCGATGCCGCGAAATATGTATCTGACGAAGATTTTGTAGTTGAAATTCTCGACCGCCATATTGAAAAATCGAAAATCAACATCAAGAACTCCCCCATCATTGTAGCCGGAGGTTACGGAGTAGGTTCAAAAGAAAATTTCCAGCTTCTCCACGAACTCGCCGACACACTCGGTGCAGAAGTCGGAGCATCACGTGCTGCCGTCGATGCCGGATTTACCGAACATGCCCGTCAGATCGGACAGACCGGTGTGACTGTACGCCCGAAACTCTATATCGCCTGTGGCATCTCCGGTCAGATCCAGCACATCGCCGGCATGCAGGACAGTTCCATCATCATCTCAATCAACAATGATCCCGCAGCTCCTATCAACACTATAGCCGACTATGTCATTACCGGCAATCTTGAAGAAGTGGTGCCCAAGCTGATCAAATATTACAAGAAAAACTCCAAATAACACGGTAATTCTATAGCAATGGCTAACTTTTATACAGATAATCCCGATCTCAGACACCATCTTACCCATCCTCTGATGGAGAAGATCGTGGCTTTGAAAGAACGTAACTATACCGATGCCGAGAAATTCGACTATGCACCGCTCGACTATGCCGATGCTCAGGACAGCTATGACAAAGTTCTTGAAATCGTAGGCGAAATATGCGGCGACATCATCGCACCGAACGCAGAGGATGTCGACCACCAGGGCCGCGAGTTGAAAACGGCCGTGTCATCTATGCTGACAAAACACAAGAGAATCTCGATGCCTGCCGTAAAGCAGGTCTGATGGGCATGGCAATGCCCCGCCGTTACGGAGGTCTCAACTTCCCGATCACTCCCTATATCATGGCTGCCGACATTGTCAGCCGTGCCGACACAGGCTTCGAAAATCTCTGGGCCTTCAGGATTGCGCCGAGACCATCTATGAATTCGCTGACGAAGCTCAGAAAGAAAAATTCATCACCCGCGTATGCCAGGGAGAGACCATGTCAATGGACCTTACAGAACCGGATGCTGGATCTGACCTTCAGAGTGTAATGCTAAAGGCCACAGAACAGCCTGACGGCACATGGCTGCTCAACGGCGTGAAGCGCTTCATCACCAATGGCGACAGCGACATTCACCTGGTACTTGCCCGCTCAGAAGCCGGCACAAAAGACGGCCGTGGTCTCTCGATGTTCATCTATGACAAGCGTGACGGAGGTGTTAACGTTCGCCGTATCGAAAACAAAATGGGTATCAAGGGATCTCCCACTTGTGAGCTCACATATAAAAATGCAAAAGCCGTTCTCTGCGGATCACGCCGTCTCGGCCTCATCAAATATGTGATGGCTCTCATGAACGGAGCTCGTCTGGGTATCGCCGCACAGAGTGTCGGCGTCAGCGAACTCGCTTACCGCGAAGCTCTCGCCTATGCCCGTGACCGCAAACAGTTCGGTAAAGCCATCATCGAATTCCCGGCTGTCTATGAAATGCTGTCGGTGATGAAAGCCAAACTTGACGCATCCCGTTCGCTTCTCTATGCCTGCGCCCGCTATGTGGACATCTACAAGATCTATGACGATCTGGCAAAAGATCGCAGCCTTACTCCTGAGGAACGCAAGGAGTCGAAGTATTACAGCCGCTTGGCCGATGCCCTCACTCCGCTGGCAAAAGGCATGGGCAGCGAATATTGCAACCAGAATGCTTATGACTGCATCCAGATCCACGGCGGTTCAGGCTTCATGAAAGATTATGCCTGCGAACGTCTCTATCGTGATGCTCGTATCACATCAATTTACGAAGGTACTACCCAGCTGCAGGTTGTGGCCGCTATCCGCCACGTCACTACCGGGACTTACCTTAACCTGATCAACGAATACAATTCAGAGGAAATCAAGCCCGAACTCCAGTCTCTCAAAGACCGTCTGGTTGCCATGACCGAACGCTATGCAAAAGCCGTAGAGGCTGTCACCGCGGTTGATGATTCGGCCTATGGCGATTTCATGGCCCGCCGTCTGGTTGAAATGGCCGGTGTTATCGTGATGAGCTATCTGCTTCTTCTTGATGCCAACCGCAACGAAAACTTCAAGCGCTCGGCCGAGATCTACACAAATCTTGCCGAAGCGGAAGTCTGCAAACACGCCGATTTCATTGCTAATTTCAAACCGGCTGAAGTAGAAATCTATAAGGTAAACTGATTTATCTACTGTTCAAAAAGGAATGAAGTCCGGGGAGAGTTGTCGCTCTTCCCGGACTTCTGCTTTTCTGCGGATAGTTAAAAATTGGCGGCACACGTCATTTCACATGACATACGCCGCCAGGGGTCAGTATATGATAATACTTAGCTTGTTCGTCAGTTTTGAATCCGACGGTGGATTTTACATCACACCGCGTTCTCTCAGTTTCAACTGCCATGCCATGCCGAGCGCATGGTGTCAGCAAGTGTCGATGTGGCTTTCCAGCCCAGAACTTCATTGGCATAAGTCGGATTAGCCCAGACTTTTTCAATATCTCCGGCCCGGCGTCCAACAATTTTGTGGGGCACTTTCACACCGGTAGCCTCTTCAAACACATTAATCAGTTCAAGTACAGAGACTCCGTTGCCGGTTCCAAGATTAAAGATTTCTATTTTGGCATCGCTTTTGTTTTCAAGCATGCGCTTTACTGCGATAACATGGGCCTTGGCAAGATCGACCACATTTATATAGTCGCGGATACAAGATCCGTCAGGTGTGTCATAGTCATTGCCGAACACGCTCAGTTCCTGGCGGATTCCGATAGCTGTCTGCGTCAGATAAGGGATCAGATTCTGAGGCACTCCGTTTGGCAATTCGCCGATCTCGGCTGAAGGATGTGCGCCTACCGGATTGAAATAGCGGAGAATCACACTTTTAAATGGCGCTCCGGCATTGATCACATCTGTGATAATCTCTTCAGAGATCTGCTTAGTGTTGCCGTAAGGCGATGTGGCTTTTTTGATCGGAGCCTTTTCTGTCACCGGATTTTCATCAGGCTCTCCATAGACAGTACATGACGAGGAGAACACAATGCCTTTTCACTCCATTCGGCCCCATTAGGTCAAGGAGATTGAGAAGAGTGTTGAGGTTATTACGGTAATAGAGTATTGGCTTATGCATGCTCTCTCCGACTGCTTTTGATGCGGCAAAATTTATAATGCCTTTTATGTCCGGATAATCGGCAAAGAGTCTGGAGAGTGTCTGCATATCCGTGCAGTCTCCTTCAACAAAATCCGGACGGATGCCGGTAATACGTTCTATACCGTCAATCACTTCCCGGTTGGAGTTGGAGAAATCATCAATAATGACAACCGGATAGCCGGCTTGTTGAAGTTCCACAACTGTATGCGAACCGATATATCCGGTTCCGCCTGTAACTAAAATCCTATCCATTTGAATTTTGAATTTAAATTTACTATCGGATATTTTTATTCATCCTCTGAGAGAGGGTGATAAGTACCTATGTGACGCTGCTTCTTTTCTTCAAAAATATCGGAAATGGCAAAAAAGATACCGCTTTCTTCTACATCTCCGAATTCATCGTTTATAGCTGTACCGAACATTTTCATTGTCGGCGAAAGACTCATATAAGAATTGACCAGAGGAGGAATGTTGAATCCGAATTCTCTGACTGCATGGTTGAGAATCCGGTAATCTTCCTTGAATGTCCGTCCGGTAAATAGTCTGTCCATCGCTACAGAATCAAAGCTCTGGTTGAAAGGATGCAGTGGGCGAACAAGTTCCTCTGTATCCGGGAAATGTTTGTGAAGGAAATATAAGATCATATTCCGGCACTCACGATGATAATTCGGATACATGGTCATTTTTTCCGAACAGATATTTGATTTCGGGGTAGACCACAGTCAGCGCCCCAAGCCCATCCCAAAGATTATCAAGAGCGAAGATTGCTTTGGCTCCGGCCTTTTGATGACTGATATTCAAGTCTCACAAATGACCTTCCGAGTTCTATGGTGTAAGGGAGGTATTCATTTATAAACCTGTCTGAGAAATGAAACATGTGGCTTGTGGCAATACGCGGACGGCCCTGGGCATCCAGTCTGATGTCACGCCCGATTATAAATCTATAACCGCCAAGAATCTGTTTTGCTTCCGGATCCCAGACTATGAGCTGACGACAAGGAGGATCCATCAGATCAAACTCGTCGATATCGCAACTTTTGCCTGTGCCGCCACCGGCCATGCGGAATGCGATTTCACGAAGCCGTCCGACTTCGTTCATGACAGCCTGACATTCGCGGCCGTCCACCACATATATTTCATTATTCCCTTTGTTGGTCGAGCGCAACAGCCGGTCACGGGTAAGTTCGCGCTCTATGAGCACGGGGTCAATAGGGTCTATTATTTTTTCGGTCATCTATCTATTATCAGTTCATATTCATTTTTCACTCCGGCTGACAGCGGTCTGTTTTATCGCACAACTTATAGACTGCTCTACGTAGTTCTTCAGCCTGAGCCTGTGAGTTTTTTCCGCCTCGCAGATCAGTCCAAGGCACCGTCTTCCCGATATGAATATCAAAGATGCAGCCGGCGCTTTTGAAGATTTCACGTGGCAGACAGATCATTTCGATATTGAATTTCAGACCAAGACGGACTCTTAAACGCGCAAATTTATAAAAAAATTGGGAATTATGACCACTAAAATATACCGGAATTACATTTCGCTTATGCAAAATGGCTTTGTTCACCACCATTTTGTGCCATTGCAGGTCTGAGATGGTGCCGTCATCTCTTTTTCTCGACACCAGACCAGCCGGAAACATGATCACCGGCATGTCTGACGCAAAGGCCTCGTCAATCTGTGCTGCGGCTGAACGTGACTGGTCGCCATGCTTATTGACCCGACAAATATATTACGTAAAGGGGTGACGAAATCCAACAGATCGTTCACCACAAAACGTATGTCTTTCCGACCTCCATACTGCCTGGAAACCATATCGGCGAGAATCATTCCGTCAAGACCTCCAAGCGGATGATTTGAAACGATAACCACACGGCTGTCAGAAGCAGGAAGCGATCCATGCACATTATACCTAACTCCAAGGTCTCCGATAACCCCGCGGCAGAAATCCACCCCATCAAGTGATGCATTGTTCTGAAGCAATTTGTTCAGGCCATCCTGGCAGATGTAATTCTCAAGTTTTCGGATGGCCCATCGGGGGATAAACGGATAATAGGCAGAAACGCGCTGGCGCAACACCTCATCCAGATCTATTTTCATGACAGATGGCTGAACAGACATATAGACAATCTCAACTTTCAATGTTAGAAAATGCCTGCCACAGAGGATCCGCAGGAAGCGGTGCGGTCACATCAATCACCTCGCCTGATACCGGATGCACAAATCTGATCCGGCGAGCCATCAGCGAAATAGATCCGTCCGGATTGCTACGTTTGTCTCCATATTTCAGGTCTCCTTTTATCGGGCAGCCGATGGCTGACAACTGAACCCTGATCTGATGCTTGCGCCCGGTCTCAAGCTTTACTTCTATCAGATTATAGCGGTCTGAGCTGCCAAGGAGTCTGTAACTGAGAATCGCCTTTTTTGAGTTTTTCTTTTCTGTCAGCGACGCATAGCTCTTGTTGTTACGCTCGGTAGTAGTGATATAATGTTCCAGACGACCTTCTGGCGATGCCGGTATATTACGGCTTAATGCCCAGTAAGTTTTTTCGACATCGCCATTACGGAACATTTCATTCAGACGAGTCAGAGCTTTTGAAGTTTTGGCAAATACGACAAGGCCGCCAACCGGGCGGTCCAGACGATGAACCACTCCACAGAAAACATTCCCAGGCTTATCATATTTCTCCTTCAGCCAAATCTTTAGCGTTTCAACCAAAGGCTCATCTCCGGTTTTGTCACCCTGGACAATCTCACCCGGAGCTTTATTTACTATTATAATATGATTATCTTCGTAGACAACTTGCATCGCAATTACGATTTTATTTTGCCACAAAGTTAGATATTTTTGGCCATATATTAAAAAAAGAGTAATTTTGCACTCCACATTTACCAATCAAATCATTTTTTTCATGAAACTTATCCGTTATGTCGCTTTCGTGGCTGTAGCAGTCATGATGGCAATGACAACTGCCTGTGGCAGTTCTGACAAGGCTCTCGATCTGGCCGTAGAAGAAATCAACAAACAGCTTGAAGGACAGAAAATGCCGGCATCGAAAAGATGAGCCTTTCAGCCGATGAAGGCTACATCGTTTACAATTATGTCGTAGATGAAGATCAGGCTGATCTCAGCGTAATGAAAGAATCTGCTGCAGAGCAGAAAGCTCAGGTAAAGGCACAGGTAATCAGTGCTCCTGCCCAACAAAAATTTGTCCAGCTCGTGAAGCTCTCTGACCGCGGTATCAAATTTTCTTATAAAGGCAACAAGAGCGGCGACAGCTACGAGATCGTATTTGAAAACAACGAGCTTTAATCAGCCTCTTGACTGACCGAACCTATCGGCTCCGTGACATTACCAGATTTAATTCCGGCATGTCTCAGAGCCGATTTCTTTTATCTTAACCTCCTCTCAGGCCCTACAATTGCATGTCTTGGCTTTTTAATGTAACTTTGCAGACAAACATAAAATAATATTCCGCAAAAATGTTAGAATACATAAAAGGGCCGGTCTCCGAGCTCACCCCCACATATACCGTGATCGAAGCCGGCAACATAGGCTACATGCTTAATATCTCGCTGGCTACATTTGAGGACATCCAGCGTTCAACCGGAGAAATCAAACTGCTCATACATGAAGTGATCCGCGAAGATGCACATGTACTCTATGGCTTTTTTACTTCACAAGAACGTGAGATGTTCCGTTTGCTCATCGGTGTTTCCGGAGTTGGTCCGAACACCGCTATTCTTATTCTCTCATCCATGCCTGTCACCGGACTGGAGTCTGTCATCAATTCAGGTGACCACAATACGCTCAAAAATGTCAAGGGCATAGGAACAAAGACAGCTCAAAGGATAATTGTTGATCTGAGGGATAAAATAAAACCCACAGACGATACGTTATCTTTACAGTCCAACTCATCCGGCTCTTTCGGAGAAGTGTATGAAGAAGCACTTGCCGCTCTGACAGCCTTGGCTTTGTCCGGCAGCAGTCACAGAAGGTCCTGAAAAGGATTTTCGATGCTGACCCTGCCGTCAAAGTCGAAACGGCGATAAAAAAAGCATTGAGCATGATGTAGAGATTCGGACACTAACCGGAATTCATCATAGCGACACAGTCCTGAAACAAAGGCGCAACATATTCAAATTACGAAGCATTATCACCGTCATGGCCATTCTGACGGTGACAAGTGCTTTTTTTGCATTCGGCCAAAGTATTTCTCCAGAATTCAATCCTCCGGCTCCAGTCATAACAGCTCCTCAGCAAGGCCAGACTGACACTATCACAACGCTGTTTCCGGTAAGGCCCTGATACCTCAGACATACGATGAGCTCATGCAGCAGGAACTTGCCACAGACCTGGACTTGCCATCAAACATTTCGACTACCGCTGAATTTGATCCTCAACTGGGATGCTATGTGATCCGCACACGTCTGGGCGAATCAGATATCGTCACACCCTTCTATCTGACACCTCAACAATACAACACCTGGCAGACGCGCCGTCAGATGCAAGACTATTTCAGGCTGCGGAATGCTGAAGCTCTGACAACACCTGACAAGGAGCCCTTCAACATTCTCGACATGAATTTTGCTCTCGGACCGCTTGAAAAAATATTTGGCCCCGGTGGTGTTCAGCTGAAAACCCAGGGTTCAGTGAATCTTTCAATGGGTGTCAAGACCAACAAGACTGACAACCCAGCCCTTGCACTTGATGCCCGCAGGAGGACTTATTTTGACTTTGACCAAAAGATCCAGGCCACGGTAAATGCCTCTGTAGGCGACCGCATGAAGTTCAACATGACCTACAATACAGATGCGACCTTCGATTTCGACTCGAAAAACATAAAACTCGCTTATGAAGGCAAGGAAGATGACATTGTCAAGTCAATCGAGGCTGGTAATGTCTCGATGACCACAGGCTCATCACTCATCCGTGGAAGCACCGCCCTGTTCGGCATAAAGACTCAGTTGCAGTTCGGCAAGCTGACTGCTACTGCTCTTGTCTCTCAACAGAATTCGCAGTCAACATCTGTAAGTTCGAAAGGCGGTGTGCAGACAACTGAGTTCTCAATCAATGCGGATGAATACGATCAGAACCGCCACTTCTTCCTCGGTCACTTCTTCCGTGACAATTACGATGTCTTTGCTTCACGTCTGCCATATGTTTCGTCAGGCATACAGATCACAAGGATTGAAGTCTGGATCACGAACCGCAATGCGCGTTTTGACCAAAGCCGAAATTTTGTTGCGTTCATGGACCTTGGCGAAAACCGGGTGCTCGCCAGTGATTACTGGTTGACAGACCCGGCCTATCCACAGCCATCAAACCTATCAAACAACCTGCTCTCCACAATCAAAAACGACTATCCGGCTGCACGTAACATCAACACTGTGACCCAGGCTCTTGCTCCGCTGTCTGCTCTGGGAATAAACGGAGGCATGGATTATGAAAAAGTTGAATCAGCTCGTCTGCTCTCATCCTCTGAATACACTCTGAATCCTACCCTCGGATATATTTCGCTCAAAAGCGCCTTGGCTTCTGACGAAGTCCTTGGTGTGGCTTACGAGTACACATATAACGGTAAAGTCTATCAAGTCGGTGAATTCTCCGCCGACATATCGACCACCGACCAGTCGCTCTATCTGAAAATGCTGAAATCGACCACCATAAATCCCAAACTCCCGATGTGGGATCTTATGATGAAAAACGTCTATTCACTCGGAGCTTATCAGATCAGCAAATCAGATTTCCGGCTCAACATAAAATATCTGAGCGACACAACCGGCACACAGATCAACTATCTGCCCGTAGCACCTATAAACAATGTGCCGCTTCTTCAAGTCATGAATCTTGACCGTATAGATTCTAACGAAGCCTCTAATCCTGACGGATTTTTTGACTTCATAGAGGGATACACGATACTTTCATCTCAGGGAAAGATCATATTCCCGTTGTAGAACC
>PDYJ01000060.1_pt1 | contig 15872 bp, 16 predicted proteins | sample 1430841 | NCBI WGS metagenome assembly PDYJ01 (sample SAMN07237672, study PRJNA390542) | Gut metagenome, whole genome shotgun sequencing project. | isolation source: fecal pellets | host: Mus musculus | place: USA: New York, NY | collected 2016-10 | reverse complement strand
GCGGACTGATGCTTCACACGGCATCCATTGTTGAAATGGCTGAGAAAACCTGCACGGTTTATCCGAATATAAACAGGGAGCTGCTTTTATCGGGAGCAATACTGCATGATGTTGCAAAAACCTTTGAAATGAACACCGCTAAAAGCGGACTTTGCAGCGGCTACACCATTGGCGGCGAACTCATCGGTCATCTTGTTAAAGGAGCAATGTATATTGAAGACACTGCTAAAGAACTTGGCATTGAGGATGAAAAGGTTACACTTCTTGAGCATATGGTATTATCACACCATGGTGTACCTGAATACGGCTCACCCGTAAGACCGATGTTTCTTGAAGCAGAGATTTTATCAACACTGGATAGTCTGGATGCTACAATATTTGAAATCAACAACGCAACAAACAAAATAAATACAGGCTCATTCACGGAAAGACAGTGGGCACTTGATAACAGAAAGTTGTTTAATCACGGTCTTTCATCAACAGAACACAAAGTAAATTTAGGAGAATAATGTGGATAATATAGTTAACGAAAGCTGGACGGAAATTGCAATAACCGTTGAAACCAAGGATATTGATATTGCAGGCAATATTGCAAATATGGTTGTCCCCTATGGTATTTATATTGAGGATTATTCCGACTTAGAGGGCGAGGTTATGGAAATTGCTCACATTGATTTGATTGAGGAAGAGCTTTTAAAGGCTGACAGAACGAAGGGAATTATTCATGTTTATGTTAACCCGCATGAAAATCCACTGGAGGCTGTATCCTTCATCAAGGAAAGACTTGATGCACAGCAAATCACATATGACATTAAAATAGCAGACTGTGCTACAGAGGATTGGGTGAATAATTGGAAGCAATATTTTCACCCTATGCCAATAGGCAAAAAGCTGCTCATACGTCCTACATGGGAGGATGAATACGATGCAGACGGAAGAAAGGTTTTACATATTGAGCCGGGACTTGCCTTCGGCACAGGCAGTCACCCCACAACAAAGCTGTGCCTTGAAACCCTTGAAAATTATGTAAATGAAAATTCAACCGTGCTTGACATCGGCTGCGGCAGCGGTATTCTTTCCATTGCCGCCCTGCTTCTTGGTGCTAAAAATGCTTTTGGTGTCGACATTGACTCACTTGCAGTTAAAACAGCAACAGCAAATGCGAAAGAAAACGGCTTTGACGAAACAAGATTCAATGTTGTTCAGGGCAATCTAAGTGATAAGGTTGACGGAAAATACAGCTTAGTTGTTGCAAATATTGTTGCCGATATTATTATGGAGTTCAACAAGGATGTAGGCAGATTCCTAACAGACGACGGTATTTACATCACAGGCGGAATCATTGAAACCCGTGAGAACGAGGTGCTGTATTCCTTTACACAAAACGGCTTTGAGGTTATTGAGCGATTTGAGGAAAAAGGCTGGCTGGTTTTCGTTTTAAAGAAAGCAAAAGAATAAATTATTACAACGAAAGTATGAAAAAAGCATTTATTGTGACGTAACAATATCTGCTGAAAAAGTTCAATAAAAAACACACATTTTGAAATTTCAAAATGTGTGTTTTTTATTATATACTATTCTTTTCCATTCATATATTTTTTGATGATTAAATCCCTCAAAAAAGACAGACCGACAACAACTATCGGAAATCCAATCCATAAAGCCCTCATTTTTTCGTTCTTTATGAGTTCATCCTCTCCGACTAAACAATATACAGCAATTTCAAATATAACGAAAATTGCTATTATACAGCAAGTTGTAATTATATAGAATCTCTTTTTATTCATAACTATGATATCCTTTCTGTCTTTTTAAGAAGAATAGTATTAAAGCTGATAAGATCTGTAAGGACCATAGCTTTCGCCTGTACTCGGTTTAAAGGTCCAATCATAGCGAAACTGCACTTTGCCATCTAATAATACTTGTGTATATGCAACGCATTTTACAGTACCGCCTGCACAGGCTCCGGCAACAATTCCTAAAGTAGTCGCACCTATTTTCGCTAAAACTGTTAACTTTCCGCTTCCCGGAATAACAGCTGCAATAACACCGGCAAGAACAGCAGCAGTTACGCCCTGCACCCAGGTAATGCGATGATTTGATGTATCATGATTACGCCATCCATTTGCGGCAAGCGGTAATATACATTTTTTTGAATTCATCTACAGTATCTTCTGATACCTTTTCGATATATGCAATAGGCATATCATTTAAAAATACAGTATTATTTCCGATATCATAATACAGGATATCCTCAGTATTATCAGTCAAATTAATAACATGAATAATTTCTTTGCCATCTGTCAATATCTCTTCATATTTGTATTCTTTACCATCAATTATTACCGTTTCACTGCTGTCAATGGTAACAGTCTTGTCAGCATCATATGAAACTGTTGCACCAGCCGAACATACTATGACCATAATTAAAGCCATAAATAAACTTATTATTTTTTAGTCATTGTAAAATATCCTCTAAAAGTATTTTGATTTTTTAAACGAAAAAATTATGTACTTTTTTGCAAATTGATTTGTTACTCTGTACAACTTTATCTTAACATTACTGCAAACGCATGTCAATATTTTCCGCAAAAATAATTTGTGAAAAATGACGAAAAAATTCATTTAAAATCCGAACAGACCAACAAACATCATACAAAAAACAGAGTGCCTATATAAGCACTCCGTCTTTTGCATATGGATTTTATTCTTTCACACCTGATAGCTGCTTCCAATGGATTTTACAATACTCTTTTCCGTCAATCGGAGGATATTTTTCATCATCCACTCTGGCAGCGTTATTACAGTTATATTCACCCTCATAAGCACAGGTCTGCTCTCCGCCCTCGCTGAGTGACGGAATAAAGGCTGAAAGGAAAATTGCAACAACTGCAACAGTAACAGCAGCCTTAGCAATTTTACTGCGTTTATCATCGTTAACATTCTTCAGCAATTTGCCTGCATCAATCTTGTCATTAAGCTTGATTTTCTCCAGTATCACAAGGGCAAGCTTCATCAGGAAATAACCAAGAATACCTGCGGCAGTACCTACTATCAAGCCTGCCAGAACATCGGTTGAATAATGCACCATTAAGTAAATTCGGCTTCCTGCTGTGCAAAGTGCAAGCACGGGGAATAAATAAGCAATCTTCTTTTTATCTTTCATAAAACAGATAAACATACCAACTGCTATTTCGGTAACACCTGTGGTATGACCTGACGGGAAGGAATAATCACTCTCAGACAAAGCACCTGCACCAAGATACCAAGCCCAATAGTCTGCATTGCCCTGAAGTGTATTATATGGTCTTATTCTCAGTGCCATCGGCTTTACAATGATATTGGTTACGAGTGTACCGATAACAATTGCAAAAATCAAAGTCAAACCATATTTTCTTGTTTTTTTGAAAAGACTGAGTACTATTCCGACAACAGCAATCGGTATGATAAAAGCCTCATCACCCAGTGTAGTAAAGAACTTTGCCACATAGGTTAAAAAACCATTCTGCATTGAGCCGAAAAAGTGAAATACCCACAAATCAAAATTATAAAACACCTTGTCAATGCTTTCTCCTAAAGTCAAAAGTATAGGATTCATAAGTTTACCTCCTCTTAAATAGAATGGTTTTACAGATTTTTAAAATCCAAACCACACATTACTAATATATATTATCAAAGTTCAGAAAAAATTTCAACATAAATTGTACTATGTTTGTTAATATTGTGGTAAAATGTTTATGGTAGCATATACCAAAATCACAAAAAAGGAAATGATATGATAACAAATCCATACAAGGTGCTCGGTGTACCTGACGGTGCAAGTGAGGAAGAATGTACAAAAGCATACAAAAAGCTTGCAAAAAAGTATCACCCTGACCTTAATCCGAACGACAAATCGGCAGAAGAAAAAATGGCACAGATTAATGCTGCCTATGACCAGATTAAAAGCGGTACTGCCGAAACGAACTATAATCCATACACCGGCTATTACGGTCAGAACAGGCAGAACACATCAAATCAGGCACCTGATTATTTAAGCTCTGCTGCTCAGTTCATAAGAACAGGTCAGTATCAGCAGGCTGTTAATCTGCTCAATAATATTGATGACAGAAATGCCCGTTGGTATTATTTGTCTGCTCTTGCAAATATGTCACTGAATAATCAGTCTGTTGCTGAGGATCATATCCGCAGTGCATATGCAAAGGAACCAAATAATCCCACATACAGACGTGCCTATGAAAGCATAACAAACGGCATCAATCCGCTCAATTCAAATCCATTCAGCGGATATTATACCTACCAAAGCTACAACGGAGAAAACAGCAGTAACAATGATTCTTATGAAAGACGTTACACTGTAAAAAGAAATTCAAGCTGTCTTGGCAGAATTTTCAGAATAATTCTGATTATCATAGCTGTCAGACTTGTTCTAAGGCTTGCATTTTCTTTCGGATACAAAACACCGAGAAGAAATTATTACAGACAGCCTACAACACAGTATTCACAGCAATACGATTATAATAACAATTCAGAAATTTTCGGCGACAGCAACGGCGAAAAAGGAAATGTATAGGTGATATAATGAAAAATTTTCTCAGCAATTTAGGCTACAAAATCCAGCGTTTTATGATTGGACGATATGGTGCAGACCAGCTTTGGCGTGCTCTTATGATTTTCTATCTTTTAGCAATTGTGATAACGAACATTGTATACAGATTTTCAAAAATCGCTTATTACTCTCTTTCTGTTTTATCGCTGGCAATTATTATTTTTGCAGTATTCAGAGTATTCTCAAAAAATATAGAAGCACGTCGAAAAGAGAATCAGGAATGGTTAAAAATAACAGGAGGAATAAGACAGAAATTCATATTTGCTAAAGAACGAAACAAGCAGAAAAAAACACATAAATTTGTAAAATGCAAACAGTGTAAGAAGATATTAAGACTGCCGAAAAACAAAGGCAAATTAAACGTAAGCTGCCCCCATTGCAAAAATCAGTTTGTGGTCAACACAGGCAAAAAGATATAAAGAAAAAGGCGAGGAAATCCTCGCCTTTGTTTTTTCAATTCTTATTTTTTCAGAGCAATACCCTTTTCACCAAGCTTTGAAATAACTGACTCTGCTACATCCATTACCTCTTCCCTTGTAAGGGTTTTATCAGGATGAGCAAAGGTTATTCTTGTGGTAATTGATTTACCGCTTTCGTCACTGTAAATGTCTACAACATCAACAGCTTTAACAAGCGGACTGTTTTCTGCTTTGATTGCATCAATAATAGGTGCAAATTTGTCGCTGATGAAAGAAAGGTCAATCTCAATACCCGGATATTTTGACGGTTCTTCATAGCTGATGCTGTTGTTAACAAGCTTTGCAAATGCCTCAACATCAATTTCAGCAAAAACAATTGCAGCCTTTTTATCAATTTTCTTTGAAACAACAGGATGAACAATTCCGATTTTTCCAAGCTCTGAACCATTGCAAATAAGCTTGTTGAGATTGCGTGGGTGCTCATAGGAATGAACAGCATCTGCTTTTTCAAACTGCATTGCACTGTGCTTAATATCATCAAAAACAACAGCAAGCATATCTCGAAGCTCAAAGTAAAGTGTTTCAACAGACTTTGTTTTGCTGAACAGAGTAACGGCCAACTTTTTACGCTCATTGCAAAGGTTATCTTCATTAATACCCTCAACAACTCTGCCGATTTCAAACACGCCGAAATCAGTATCAAAGCCTGTATTTGCCTTAACCTGACAAAGCTGTGTAGGAATGATTGATTTACGGATAGTTTCAATATTCGGATTTGTTGCATTAACAAGCTTAATGTTATCCTCAACCTCGATACCGAGAGCCTTATATTCATCATAATAAGCCCAAACATAGGAGTGAAGCTCGTGAAGAGAAAAACGCTTAACGAGAATGTCTTTTATCTTATCCTCATCAGTCTTTTCAACATCTGCTCTCACAGGGTAAAGAGGAGCATTTGCAGTGTGAATATCAAAGTTATCATAGCCATAAATACGTGTGATTTCCTCAATAATATCAGCCTTGATTGTAACATCCTTTGTTGCTCTCCAGCTTGGAACAACAACACTGAAATGTTCATCAGTCAATGAAACACTGAAACCGAGAGAATTAAGCGTACTTACTATTGTATCGTTATCAATATCAATACCGGTGTACTTATCAACAAAAGCCTTGTCAAAGTCAAGTTTAATCTCATCGTACTTGAACGCATATTCATCCGTAAGTGATGAAACAACCTGAACACCGCTGTCAACATCTGTCATCAGCTTAACAAAACGAGCGATTGCAGAAACTGTCATTTCAGGGTCAAGGCACTTTTCATAACGCATTGATGCATCTGTTCTGTGAGAAAGACGAACAGTTGACTTGCGGATTGAAACAGCATTAAAGGTTGCAGACTCAAGCGTAAGTGTTGTTGTATCCTCCACAATTTCACTGTCAAGACCGCCCATAATACCTGCAATTGCAACGGGCGTATTGTCATTGCAAATCATAAGTGTATCTTCATCAATATTTCTTTCAACTCCGTCAAGTGTCCGGAAAGTGAATGTTTCATCAAAACGCTTAATGCGGATTTTTTCGACCTTGCGTGAATCAAATGCATGCATCGGCTGACCCATTTCAAGCATTAAATAGTTTGTTAAATCTGCAAGGAAATTGATTGCTCTCATTCCGCAGTAGAACAGACGAATACGCATATTAACAGGTGAAACTGCTGTGCTGATGTTCTCAACCTGCAAACAGGAATATCTCTGACAAAGAGGGTCCTCAATCTTCATATCAACCTTTGGCAGATTGCTGTACTGTGACAAATCAACAGTATCGAGCGGCTTGAGCTCCCTGCCTGCAAGGGCAGCAAACTCACGTGCAATACCATAGTGACCCCAAAGATCAGGACGGTTTGTCAGTGACTTATTGTCAACCTCAAAGATAATATCATCAATCTGATATAAATCCTTAATATCAGTACCATTGGCAACATCATCGGTAATATCCATAATGCCTGAATTATCATCGCTGATACCGATTTCCTTTTCACTGCAGCACATACCGTAAGAGGTATAGCCTGCAAGCGGACGCGGAGAAATTTCAAGCTCACCGAGCTTTGCGCCAACCTTGGCAAAAGCGGTTTTCATACCCACTCTGACATTCGGTGCACCGCACACAACATCTGTAAGCTCTGCGTCACCAGCATCAACCTTTAAAAGGTGAAGTTTTTTTGAATCAGGGTGATTTTCAATTGATTTAATCTCAGCAACAACAACACCTGACAAATCACTGCCCTTAAAGAATATCTCATTTTCCACCTCAGCAGTTGAAAGGGAGAAACGGTGAATCAAGTCAAGTTTGTCAAGACCTGTGAAATCCACGAAATCACCAATCCAGTTCATTGATAAAAACATAATTTTACTCTCCTTTCTTACTCATCGTCGGTAAACTGTGACAGACTCTTAAGACTGCCGCTGTTTAAATCACGAATATCTTTAATACCATATTTCATCATAACAAGTCTGGTCAAACCAAGACCAAAAGCAAAGCCTGTGTATTCATCAGGGTCAATGCCGCCAGCCTTAAGCACCTCAGGATGAATCATACCGCATGGGCAAAGCTCAAGCCAGCCGCTGTGCTTACAGCTCGGGCATCCCTCGCCGCCGCAGATAAGGCAGCTTATATCAAGCTCAAATCCGGGCTCTACGAATGGGAAAAAGCCGGGACGAAGACGAACCTTAATATCCTTCTGAAATACTTCTGAAAGCATTGTTTTCATAAAGTATATAAGGTTTGAAATTGAAATATTTTTGTCAACCATAACACCCTCCATCTGGAAGAAGGTGTTTTCGTGACAGGCATCTGTTGCCTCATTTCTGAAGCATCTGCCGGGGAAAATTGCCTTAATCGGCACACCGTCATTCACAAGTGCATCCTTATACTTTTTATAAATCGCATTCTGTGCAGCTGAGGTCTGGCTCTTTAAAAGCTGACCGTTCTCTAAATAATAGGTATCCTGCATATCTCTTGCAGGGTGATGCTTTGGAATATTAAGTGACTCAAAGCACTCATAATCGGTTACAACCTCGCTGTAATCCTCAACAGTAAAACCCATGGTTTTAAATATACGCTCAACCTCACGCTGTACTAATGTGATAGGATGATATGAGCCACGCTCAAGCTTTGCGGGCATTGAAATATCAAACTCCGGCATTGAGTTGATTTCCCTTTCAATTTCCTTTTCCTTTAGCTCTGCTGTTTTTTCTGCAATTTTATTTGCAACAGCACCCTTAAGCTCATTAACCTTTGCACCAAGTGCCTTTCTTTCATCGTTTGAAAGCTCTTTCATTCCTTTGAGCAAATCGGTAACACTACCCTTTTTGCCAAGGTACTGAACACGAATGCTTTCAAGCTCAGCCGAATTTTCAATTTTAGCAAGCTCGGCTTCAAACTTTTCTTTGAGAGCTGTAATTCTGCTTTCCATAATTCCCTCCTAAAAATAAAAAAACTTTCACCTCATATGAGGCGAAAGTCAACTTCCGTGGTACCACTCAAATTGCAATTAAACAATTGCCGCTCTTTGCTTTAACGCAGCACTACGCCTGACTTAGTTGCTCGCCAGGGACTCCCGAGCTGAAATTCAGCAATAAGCCTGTGTGCACTTTCACCACCCGTACACTCTCTGAAACAAGGCAAATAACCTACTTACACCCAATCACAGTCTAATTATTAATGAGATTATAAACCAAAAACTATGAATAAGTCAAGCATTTTAAAAAAAGTGTTGTAATTTTAGTAAAATTTGTATATAATTAATTTGTAATGCTTTAAAAGGAGGTGGCTTTACCTTGACTGATAAAACAATGACATTCAGAATTGGTGATGAAAAAGAGGATATTATGAAGGATACTTTGACGGAGGTATTTGATGCACTGCAGGAGAAGGGATATAATCCCATTAATCAGATAGTCGGCTATATTCTTTCAGAGGATCCCACATACATCACAACACACAACAATGCACGAAGCCTCATAAGGCGCATTGACCGTGATGAATTATTAGCGGCTATGGTAAAGTCTTATCTCGGCTAAAAAAAGTTAAAGGAGGGTTATCTTTGGCAGAGGGTAAAATGGAAAAATTCCTTGAATACAAAGGTAAGCCTTTGGTTAGATGCGGCAAAACCATTTACTATGGTAATATGAATGATCCATATGTAATCTGCCTCAACATCATCAATGAGGATGACAGTATTGATGATTTGAAGGTATCGGGTAAGGTAGCTATTCAGCTTCTTGACACCGATGAGAATGTATCACCAAAGGAAAAAAATAGTTAAGAAAAGTGAAAAAGTCGGTCTTTTCAATGCATTAGACCTGGGTGCTGTTTGGCTTCAGAGAGCTTTAAAGCAGTCTTAAATCAATAAGCTGATTGTAAGTTTTTTTGCAATCAGCTTTTATTTTTATTATGCGGAGGAAAAATTTATGCATAAAGCAAATGAAAACAGATATGACAAAATGACCTACAGCTACTGCGGCGAAAGCGGTTTGGCACTGCCTAAAATCTCCGTGGGACTGTGGCAGAACTTCGGAAACAACGATGATTATGACACGATGAAGGACATCATCCTGACAGCCTTTGACCATGGTATTACCCATTTTGATTTGGCTAACAACTATGGACCTGAGCCGGGCAGGGCTGAAATCAACTTTGGCAGAATATTCAAAGAAAACCTGAAGCCCTATCGTGATGAACTGATTATCAGCACCAAAGCGGGATACGAAATGTGGCAGGGTCCCTACGGCGGCAGAGGCGGCTCAAGAAAGTACCTTATGGCATCTCTTGATCAAAGCCTGCAGAGGATGGGGATTGATTATGTCGATATTTTTTATCACCACTGTATGACACCTGAAACTCCGCTTAAAGAAACAGCACTCTGCCTGTCAGATATTGCAAGACAGGGCAAAGCCTTATACGCCGGTATAAGCAATTATGACGGAAAAACAATGCATAAAATGCATCACAAATGTGAGGACTATAATGTACCTTTTATTATTAATCAAAACAGATATTCAATATTTGACAGAACAATTGAACACAACGATTTAATTAAAGAGTCTTACGACAAGCATAAAGGAATAATCGCCTTTTCTCCCCTTGCACAGGGTCAGCTGAGTGATAAATTTGAAAACGGAATACCTGAAAATTCAAGACTGTACGGCAACGAAAAGCTTCAGGCACATGTTGGCTATGACAGCCGCAGACCTTATCAGATTAAAGAGCTTTGCAATATGGCACATAAGCGCGGACAGTCACTTTCACAAATGGCAATTCAGTGGCTTGCACAGAACAAAAACATAACATCTGTTTTGGTAGGTGTACATTCAAAAGAACAACTGCTTGAAAATCTCAAAGCACTTGATTTTCCCAAGCTTACTGAAGGTGAGCTGATACAGATTAACGGTATTACAACCTGAATATAACACAGCAAAACACCCTGCAGTAAACTGCAGGGTGTTTATTCATCATAAAAAAGTGAAATATTATGATTCACTTATTACACGCTGAGCAATATGCTCCGGTGCTCTGTCATAGCGGGCAAATTCTGTTTCAAATGAGCCTCTGCCCTGTGTAATCTGACGCATTGAGGTTGAAAATGTTGTCATCTCTCCGTCCGGAACCTCTGCAATAATTTCCTGATATCCGTCACCCGTCGGTGTCATACCCAGCACTCTGCCGCGGCGTTTATTGATATCACCAATGATATCGCCCATTGCATCATCATTTACAAATGCTTTAAGTGTAACAATCGGCTCAAGGATTACAGGCATTGCTTTGCTAATACCTTCTTTAAAGGCAAGACTTGCAGCCATTTTAAAGCTCATTTCACTTGAGTCAACAGGATGGTATGAGCCGTCATAAAGAGTTGCCTTAACACCAACCATAGGATATCCGGCAAGAACGCCGTTTTCCATACATTCATTAAGACCCTTTTCAACTGCAGGGAAGAAATTCTTTGGCACAGAACCGCCGACAACCCTCTCTGCAAAAACCAATTTATCCGTATCGTAAGGTTCAAATTCGATAAATACATCACCGAACTGACCATGACCGCCGCTCTGCTTTTTATGCCTGCCCTGAGCAGAAACCTTTTTGGTAATTGTTTCTCTGTAAGCAACCTTTGGCGTTTCAAGCTTAGCATTCACACCGAATCTGTCCTTAAGCCTTGAAACAACAACCTCCAGCTGCTGCTCGCCAAGACCTGCAATAATCTGCTCTCTTGTTTCTGTATTGTTGGTGAATACAAGAGATGGATTTTCTTCACAGAGTTTAATAAGACCTGCGGCAATTTTTTCCTCCTCGCCTTTAGCGGATGCCTTTATAGCCATTTTATATGTAGGTGTAGGAATAACAACACCATCAAGCTTAACTGCATTTGATGCTGTGCACATTGTATCACCTGTTGAAAAACCGCTCAGCTTTGTAACAGCACCAATGTCACCTGCCCTTAATTCGGCAACGTCATTTTGCTTAGCACCAAACACCTTAACAAGCTTGCCCATTTTTTCCTCTCTGCCTGTATTTGCGTTATACGGAACTGTTGAAGCTGTAATTTTACCGCTGACAACCTTAAAGAAGTTGAGCCTGCCGACAAAAGCATCACTTACCGTTTTAAAGCAAATTGCTGCAAGCGGACCGTTTTCGTCAGCAGTAAGCTCCACAGGCTCGCCTTCACTGTCAATAGCATACTCACCCTTTGGTGCAGGGCAAACATCTGTAATAAAATCAAGCAGCATATCACAGGCAACACCTGTTAAGCCTGAAAGTGCAAAAACAGGGATAATTGAGCCGTCAGCAATACCAAGGCTTACACCCTTGATTTTATCTTCTCTTGTGAGCTCCTCACCCTCAAAGTATTTTTCCATAAGCTCCTCATCACTTGAAGCCACTGCCTCGGCAAAAACCGCCTTGATAGCCTCAAATCTCGGAACATCGGCAGGCTCGGGAGTTACTTCTCTTTTCGTGCCGTTTTCATAAACATATGCCTTATCCTCTATCATATTATAGTAGGAACGCACCTCACCTGCTGAAAGAACCGGCACAACTACAGGGCAAACCTGTGTGCCGAACTTGGCAACAATTCCGTTAAAGCTTTTATAGAAATCTGCTCTTGCATCATCCATTTTTGTTGTGACAAAAATTCTTGCCAGCCCCTTTGAGCCGGCATTTTTAAATGCCTTTTCAGCACCCACTGCCAAGCCTGAGCGTGCAGAAACAACAATAATTGCCGTGTCAGCCGCTCTGACGCCCTCGGCACTGCCCATTGCGAAATCAAACAAACCCGGCGTATCAATAAAATTAATATCCTTACCTTTATATTTAATCGATGCAACTGCACTTGAAATACCGATTTTTCTTTTTCTTTCCTCAGAATCAAAGTCACATACTGTATTACCGTCAAGAACTTTACCCTGTCTTTCAGTAACACCTGCTATATTCAGCATTGCCTCGCAGAGCGTTGTTTTGCCTTTTGAGGCATGCCCTACCAAAGTTATATTCCTGATATTGCCTGCGTTGTTACTCATAATAAACACCTTCTTAATTTATTCATTGTGCATATTGTACAATAATTTTCAACATCAGTCAATGGTATATTAATATTTTTAACAATTTGTTATAATTAATATTTGTTTTTGGATGATGGTTTCTTATCAAATTATAAATTATCTTGAATATGCAGCATTTCTATATTATAATAGTTTAGCTATGACGAATAAGAAAGAAACATTGCAGTTTGCATTAAAAAAATCACTGCCTGTACTTTTTGGCTATCTGTTCCTTGGCTCTGCCTTCGGAATCATGCTGTATGATGCAGGCTACAATTTCATATGGGCCATATTTATTTCACTGACAGTATATGCAGGCTCAGGACAGTTCCTGCTTGTGGACTTACTGCGTCAGGGTGCAGGCTTGCCCACTGTTGCAATGATGACACTGTTTATCAACTCAAGGCATATGTTCTACGGATTAAGCTATGTTGATAAATTCAAACAGGGTAAGTGGCGGTATCCGTTTATGATTTTCAGCCTGACTGATGAAACCTATTCAGTCAACACCTCTATCACCACAGTTCCTGAAAATGTTAACGAAGCACACGCAAGATTTTTAATTGGTGTTTTTGACCACATTTACTGGATACTCGGCTCTGTCATCGGTTCTTTGGCAGGGCAGATTATTCCAATAGACTTCACAGGCATTGACTTTTCAATGACCGCACTTTTTGTGGTTATTTTCATCGACCTTGTGCGTGATAAAAAAGGCAGAGGAAAGCTTGTTGGCTTTATAGGTATTCTTTGTGCGATACTGTGTCTGATCATTTTCGGAGCAGAGAATTTTCTGCTTCCTACACTGATACTTACTGTAGCTGTTATGTCAGCCGCAAAGCCGTATTTCGGCAAGGAGGTAATGTGATATGCCCCTTAGTATTAAAGAAACCATACTTATAATTGCGGTAGCTGCAATATGCACCTTTGCAACAAGACTTTTTCCGTTCGCACTTTTCCCCGGAAAAAAAGAAGTTCCAAAATTTGTTCACTATCTCGGTGAAATTCTCCCTGTGGCAATAATCGGTGTTCTTATTGTATACTGTCTTAGGGATTTCACAAAGGGTGATATAAATTTAATTATTCCGCAAATAATTGCAATCACAGCAACCGCAGCTGTACATATATGGAAAAAGAACACACTGCTCAGCATAGCAGTCGGAACAATCGGATATATGCTTTTAATTCATTTTGTGTTTATATAAGAAAAAGGGAGGGTTACCTCTCTTTTTTCTTGACAATTTTACTGTGCTATGATATCTTATACATAGATTATCTATGCAGACGAAAGGAGCTGACAAAATGAAATTCAGCAAAGAACTCGTAAGCGGCAGCACTCCCACCTTGATACTTGCAGTAATTGAGAAAGAGGATATGTACGGCTATCGAATTTCTAAAGAGCTTGAACAAAGAAGTGAAAACGCCTTTTCACTCAAGGAAGGTACAATGTATCCCTGCTTCATGCTCTTGAAAAAGAGAAATTCGTTGAATCCTATTGGAAAAATGTAGAAGGCAGAAAAAGAAAATACTATCATATCACTAAGAAAGGCAAAAAACACCTTTGTGACAGAAAAAAGGAATTTGAACAATTCTCAGTTTCCGTTAAAAAGGTACTTAATTTCGCACAATGAATATTAACGATTATATAAAAGATGCTACCTCAAAAATATTTGATGCCAAAGAAAAGCGTAAGGTTGAGGCTGAGTTAACCGATCACATACTCAAGCATAAAGAATTCAACGAGGAAATCGGATATGATGCAGAAAAAGCCGAGGAAATGGCTGTTGAAAAAATGGGCGAGGGCACAGACATTGCCGAGCAGTTAGGAACACTGCACAACGATTTTTACACACCGGTCGGGGATATAATCTGCACAGTAATATGGCTGCTGCTCCTTGGCGGTGCATATTACCTGTTAAAAGAATTTATATTTGATGATATCGGAACTATATCAATAAGTATATCGAGTATATTAGGAATCTCAGGGCTATTTGCTATCTGTTCCTACATAACAATAAAAAGGAACCGATTTCCTGTTTGCTTAATGAATTTCATCGGTGGAATCGGTACCATTGTATTTACATATTTGGTAAGTTCAAATATATGCAAAAATGCTTTCAATTTTAACAGTCTAATCAATTTATTGTTAAACGGAGATATACCGGAAAAATCAGAAATCAACAGTTTATTTTCAATTGTATTAACAGTTATCACAGGTGCTTTTGTCATTTTGACAACAATGGCATCATCAAGCTACAGCATAAAAACAAAAAATTGTAATAACAGTCTTTTTGATAATCATTTTAATAAAACAATATCAAAAATCATATTATTATCAGCAATTATACTTTTTGTTCTCAGTGCACTTTGTTCTACAAGATTTTTCTTTTTCCAAAATACAATTAAAGAAAAATACCGAAATGATTATAATTTAGTACTTGATATTACTGAAAAATGCGAAACCGTTGACGATATTGTCAGCTATGTAAACCAAAGTTCCAAAGATTTTACAGAAACTAAAAAGGATAACAAAACAATCGGTTACAGTTTCAGCAGTGACATCGGAAATATTACAATAAGCTTTAATATCGATGAAGAGGATGAAAACAAAAAAGAAACTGCAACAGACAGATTAAGAAAAATATTTGCAAATGCGATTCTGAATACATTCCCCGAATCTGCCGAAAAGCAAAGTGACTATATAGTTAATTTGGCTGTTGCTAATTTAGGCAAATATAAAAATGGTTACGATTCAATATCACTTGCCAAGCTTCGCATTAAGCCTGACGAGCTTGATAAAATATATAACTTCACATCTACAACAAAAGATAACGAAGAGTATTTAGAATTTTTCAATACTTATCTGCCTAAAAATCTATACATCACACCATCAAACAATCAAAAAAATCACGATAGTGAATTGGTATACACTTTTACTGCAGGCAATAATGAAAATGCATTTGACACAGATTTTAATATTACACTTCGTTCAGAAAAATATATATCAATAGAAAAGCAAAAACAAAATATAGTCGAGTTCTTTAAAGAAAATCCAAATGCAGACAAAGATGACATTTCTAAGAAATTCAACTGTCAAGCACATGGTCCCGGATATTCATATAACGAATACAGGAATTTAGTAAAATCTGTATTTGATTCAGTGTATTCCGAACCATATACACCTGGTCACATCTTTTCATCATTTGAATTTGACGGAAGTGATTTAACTGAGGAAAGCATTAACAAGCGTTATAA
>PDYJ01000037.1_pt1 | contig 15930 bp, 16 predicted proteins | sample 1430841 | NCBI WGS metagenome assembly PDYJ01 (sample SAMN07237672, study PRJNA390542) | Gut metagenome, whole genome shotgun sequencing project. | isolation source: fecal pellets | host: Mus musculus | place: USA: New York, NY | collected 2016-10 | reverse complement strand
TTTGTCGCTCTGCAGCCGTGCTCCGATAGTGCCGGTTTCGTCTATCACCGTAATACCGCGTTCTTCGCTGCCTGTCACCATCATGATGAGTGCCGGAGCGGCCATCATGGCGAGCATGAACACCGGCATAAGTATGGTGGTGATGATAAAGCTCTTTTTCTTTACTCGTTCGAGAAACTCGCGTCGTATGACGAGCGATATGTTGTTTGCCATAGGTCAGTCGTTGTTTTCGGTTTGTTTTACGGTTTTAATGAAAATGTCGTTCATCGACGCCATCACGCGTCCCACTTCGATCAGGTCGGTCGCCTCGTTGGCGGCTGCTATCACGTCGCGCAGTTTCACCTCTGGAGCCAGCTTGAGCTCGAGGCGTTGCTCGGCGCCCTTAGGCTCGTCGAGGAAAAATTCGCTCGACATCGGCTGCAGGCGCTCCATAAGCAGGCGCGGATCGCCTGTGAACGTGAGCGAGCAGCGTCCGTCGCTGAAACGGTGGCGCAGTTCGTCGACATTGCCGGTAAGTATGTTCTTGCCCTTGTTGATAAGGGTTATGTCGGAGCATATCTCTTCGACCGATCCCATGTTGTGGGTCGAGAAGATGATCGTGCTGCCTTCGTCGCGCAGCTGCAGTATCTCCTGTTTGAGCAGATTGGCGTTGATGGGATCGAATCCGGAGAACGGTTCGTCGAATATGAGCAGTTTCGGACGGTGGAGCACCGTGACTATGAACTGCACTTTCTGCGCCATGCCTTTTGACAGTTCTTCTATCTTTTTGTCCCACCAGTCGGAAATGCCGAATTTGTCAAACCATCGCTTGAGCTGCGTCGTGGCGTCGGCTTTCGAAAGTCCTTTGAGACGGGCGAAGAATATGGCCTGTTCGCCCACTTTCATTTTCTTGTATAGTCCGCGCTCTTCCGGCAGATACCCTATCTGGCTGACGTCGTCGGCCGTCAGAGTATGGCCGTCGAACATCACGGTGCCGCTATCGGGAGCCGTGATATGGTTTATGATGCGGATGAGGGTGGTCTTTCCCGCTCCGTTGGGTCCGAGAAGACCGTACACAGTGCCCGGGGCGATGCTTATGCTTACGTCGTCGAGGGCTTTGTGGCCGGTATAGTGCTTGCTTACACCGATTACTTCAAGTATATTGTCCATTGCATGAAATTTTGTCCAAAGTTATTCCTTTATTTTAATTTGACGCATATAACCTGTGAAAATTTCACGGCACGCCAAAAATTGTCTAATTTTGTGGTATGGCACTGAATTCGTTTCTGCAGATAGAGGGTCTGACCAAAAGCTATGGCGACCGGATGCTTTTCGCTGATGTCACTTTCGGCATCAATGAGGGCGACAAAATAGGTATTGTGGCCAAAAACGGCACCGGCAAGTCAACCATGCTGCGTATCATAGCCGGGGAGGAAGCTCCCGACAGCGGTACGGTGACGGCGCGGAGCGGCCTGCGCATAGGCTATCTGCCGCAGTTGCCGGTGTATAGTCCCGGTACAACCGTGCTTGATGCCTGTCTGATGGCCGACACTCCGGCTGCAAAGGCTGTGGGTGCCTATCGCAAGGCTCTTGCGAGTGGCGACGACATGCTTATAGCCGAGGCCACGCACCGCATGGACGAAGCTTCGGCTTGGAACTTCGAGGATCGCCTGACGCAATTGCTCGCGCAGTTGCGCATCAATGACACCTCCCAGCCTATGGATCATCTCTCGGGCGGACAGCGTAAGCGCGTGGCGCTTGCGGCCACGCTGCTCGACGAGCCTTCGATGCTCATACTCGACGAGCCTACCAATCATCTCGATCTCGACGTCATAGAGTGGCTTGAGGCGTATCTCACCAAGTCGCGGGCCACGCTGCTCATGGTGACTCATGACCGATATTTTCTTGACCGTGTGTGCAACCGGATAATCGAGATCGACCGTCAGGAACTGTTTTCCTACGACGGCAATTTCGAATATTATCTGCGGCGGCGCGAGGAGCGCTATGAGGCTATGGCTGCCGAGCTCGACCGCGTGCGCAACACTCTGCGGCGCGAAACCGAGTGGATGCGCCGCCAGCCGCAGGCAAGAGCCGGGAAGGCCAAGTACCGTATCGACGCCTATCATGATCTGCGCAAACGCTCCATGGTCAACCTGTCGGAGCGAAAGGTCAATCTTGATGTCGACTCCTCCTATATAGGGTCAAAGATATTCGAGGCCGAACACATATCCAAGAGCTTCGGCGACAAGGTGATCCTGCGTGATTTCTCATACGTGTTCGCGCGTTACGAGAAGCTTGGCATCATAGGCCGCAACGGTGCCGGCAAATCCACATTCATAAAGATGCTCATGGGTCTGGTGGATCAGGACGGCGGCAGATGGAATGTAGGCGAAACGGTGCGCTTCGGCTACTACAGCCAGGAGGGAATGGAGTTTGACCCCGACAAGCGGGTGATTGACGCCATCACCGACTATGCCGAGGAGGTGAGCGTAAACGACGGGGGAGCGCGGTATTCGCCCATGCAGTGGCTGAAGCGATTTATGTTTGAGCCGTCGGAGCAGCAGAAGTATATACGCACGCTCAGCGGGGGAGAGCGTTGCCGGCTGCAGCTGGCAACGGTGCTGATGCGGTCGCCCAACTTCCTGATACTCGACGAGCCGACCAACGATCTTGACATCATGACTCTCGGCATACTTGAGGAGTATCTTGCGGAGTTCAAGGGGTGTCTTATAGTGATAAGTCACGACCGATTCTTTCTCGATTCGATCGTCGATCATCTGTTTGTGCTCGACGGCACCGGCGAAGTGTATGACTTCCCCGGCAACTACACGGAGTGGAGAGCCTGGGAGGACGAAAGGCAGCGCGATACGGAGGCGTCGTCGAAACAGTCGGCTTCCGAACCGGTCAGGGAAAAGCAGCGGTCGGAGCCGGAGCGGCAGAAGCTGACATTCAAGGAGCGTAGAGAGTTTGAGTCGCTTGAAGCCGAACTTGAGGATCTCAATGACGAGAAGTCGCAGCTCGAGGCTCTATTCAACTCAGGAGCGTCCTCCGAAGAGATTGCCTCGGCATCGGTCAGATACCAGGCTGTGATGCAGGCTCTTGACGAAAAAGAGATGCGATGGCTCGAACTTTCGGAAAAAGCTTGACAAGCGGGTCGATACATATCGATACGGATATAATATTACAGAAGCCACCTCTCCTTGCGGAGATGATGGCTTCTGTGCTTTTTAATCGGGTGTGTGCCCATGTGTTACGTTATCGCGGTGGTTGTATTCCGGTGTGGGTCAGCGCATGGATAGCGTGCCGGCTTCGGCCTGTTCGATCATCTGCTTGCTTGCAGTGATGTAGATCTCCACACGACGGTTCTGCTGGCGCCCTTCGGGAGTGGCGTTGGAAGCCACATAGTCGGCCATGGGTATGCCTTCGGCTGTCAGACGGTTGGCTGCGACTCCGCTGTTGAGCAGGAACTGACGCACGGCGTTGGCACGTCCGTCGGCCACACGTGTGTTGACAGCCATTGTGCCGGTATCATCGGTAAAGCCGTAGATCTGCACGTTTGTGTCAGGATTGTTGAGCAGCGATGTGGCAAACGGCGTCAGGTCATTGCGTGCCGATGTGCTGAGGGTAGTACCGTTGGTGGGGAACAGGATGCCGGAGCTGAATGTCACCTTGATGGCCTGGAGTCCGTTCTGATCTTTAACCTCTTCCACCTGAGCCTTTTCGGCCAGTTCGCGCTGCAGTTCCTGCTGCTGCTTGTCCATTTTCTTGCCGATGAGCGCTCCTGCGCCTGCACCGACGCCGGCTCCGATAGCGCTGCCGATAGCCGCGCCCTTGCCGCCGCCTATGATAGCGCCCAGACCGGCTCCAAGGGCGGCTCCGCCGCCACCGCCGATAAGTGCTCCTTTGCCGGTATTGGTCATGCTGCTACAGCCGGCGCTTATGAGCAGGCAAAGTGCCATGACACTTGCTCCCATGATTTTCAGAGTCTTTTTCATTTTTCGAATCATTTAATAAATTTCACATTTGTCGGTTATGAGTCTGCAAAGTTAAGAAAAAAATCCAACTTATAGTTTGAGAACGTATTCGTGGTGCTGTTGGTTTAGATCCATCGCCTATGTTGTGTTTAGGGCAGTGCGGACGGTGGTCGGGAAATAGTGGGGAAATGCTATGATTATGTTATAAATAATGCGTATATTTGCAGTCGCTAACAACCTGAAACGACATAAACCACCGATCCGCATGGCTTATTTCAACATAGATCACAGAGAATCACGTTCCGGTGTGATATACCATCTGGGTGCTCTTCTGGCGGTTAGCGCCTGGGGAGCATCATTTATTTCCACAAAGGTGCTGCTGCAGTGCGGCATGTCGGCGGTGGAGATTTATGTGTATAGGTTTGTTTTGGCATATTTATGCACTTTTCTGTTCTGCCCGAGGCCGTTCGTTTCGAATTCGTGGCGCGACGAGCTTAAATTCGCTCTTTGCGGCATCTGTGGCGGATCGGTATATTTCATAGCCGAAAATACCGCCGTGACATATACTCTGGTGAGCAATGTGTCGCTGCTGGTGTCCACGTCGCCTCTGATCACCGTAGTGATGGTGGCTCTTCTTTATAAGAGCGAACGCATATCCAGAGCCATGATGGCCGGTTCGCTCGTGGCTCTCGTCGGCGTAGGGTGCGTGATATTCAATTCGAGCATGAATCTTCAGGTAAATCCTTTGGGCGACATGCTTGCTCTGCTCGCCGCGCTCTGCTGGGCGGTCTACTCGATAGTTCTTCGTCCGTTGAGCACCGTCTACAGCAGTTGGTTCATAACACGCAAGACGTTTTTCTATGGCATTGTCACCGCATTGCCCTTCTTCTTTATGGAAAGCGAGCATTTTCCGATGGCGCGTATGCTCGAAACGGAAGTGCTGTTCAATCTGCTCTTTCTGGGTCTGTTCTGCTCCATGATAGCGTATCTCCTGTGGGACAGGCTGTCAAAGGCCTTGGTGCGGTGACTTCAGGCAATTACATGTATTTCTGTCCGGTGGTCACTCTGGTGCTGTCGGCCGTGATGCTTGGCGAGAAAATTTCGCTGATCGGCTGCGTAGGATGCGCTCTTATACTGGGCGGTGTCATAGCCGGCGACCGTCTTGGCTCGCGGAGTCGCTGATCTGCGACGCGTTTACTCTCCGGCGAGAAAGTCGATCTCTTCTACCAGACGGGCTGCCAGTGCGGCGTGATCGCCTCCTTGACGGGCTGCCTCGGCCGCAACCGGGCGCAGAGAGGGCGAATGCTGTGGTATGAGATTCCACATCAGCCTTATTCCGGCATATCGCCGCAAAGGGGCGTTTTCGGGTGATGTTTCGGTCGTCCACCTGATGGCAGTGTTCACCGGATCGGATATGCGTCGGAGAAGTTTCAGACACAACACATCGACCGCCTCTGCCGACAGCATGGCATCGCACCAGCGAGTGGCCTCGTCGTGGTCGATCATGGCCGGATCGGCTATCATGGAAGCCATGAGCTGGCTTTCGCGCGTGTGGTTGTCGGCCAGAAGCGTTTCGGCCATTTCGTGGTTGCAGCCGGTGACGCGCGCTATCTCGGAAATCTGCGGCAGATTAAGGCCGAATATGATGCGGTAAGGCGATCCGGCTTTGCGCAGCGTGTCGGCGACAATGCCGTTGCGCATTGCAAAAAAAACGACGTTTTATGGTCTGTAGCGGATTGAATTGTGTCATGAGCGCAAAATTAGTCAAAAAATACGTAACTTTGCCAATCGAATCAATCCAACACTGACAAATAACGCATGAACAGACGACTGATATATTTTGCAGCGGCCGCGCTTGTGACGCTGGCGGCGGTTGCTTCCGACGGTCTTGACAATCTGCCCGTAAAGCAGGTCAATGGCCGCGACTGCCGTTACTATGAGGTGGCGCAGGGTGAAACGGTCTACTCCATAGCCCGCAAGCTTCACATATCGCGCGAGGAGATAGAGAAGGCCAATCCATCTGTGCGCGACGGTCTGAGAGCCGGACAGATATTGTATTTCCCGGTAGAGTCATCGACATGGAAACCACGCCGCCATACGGTCCAGTCAAAAGAAACCATCTATGGCATCGCGCGCGCATACGGTATCACCACCGATCAGCTGATCGAATGGAATCCGCAGGCACGCGACGGCATACGCAAGGATCAGGTGCTGATAGTCAGTGATCCGACATATCGTCCGGCAACGCTTGCCGTGGCGGATTCCCGCACGTCTGAGCCGTCAGCTTCCGTTTCTGAAATTCCGCAACAAAGCTCGCCGAAGGTTGTCGACACACCGGCTCCGACCGTCACCTACCGTATAGGAGAAAAGGAGAGCCTCTATCGCATAGCTGTCAATCACAACACTACAGTCAGCACTCTGCTGGCTCTTAATCCCGGGCTTGACGAGAGGCATTACGAAGCCGGACAGACCATATTCGTTCCGGGCGTATCGTCGTCGCCGGCCGGTGAGGCAGTGGCGTCCAATGTAGAGCATCGCCAGGTGGCTCCGGCTTCCGGTGCCGATTTCGTAATGGGGCGTTACAGGGTGAAGAGCAAGGAAACATTCTATTCGATAGCCCATGCCAACGGTCTGACCATAGAGGAGCTTGAAAAAGCCAATCCCGAGGTCGGCGTGCTCAAGGAAGGAATGATACTCAATATACCGCTTGCCGGTCAGGTCGCATCCTCTGATAATGGTGATGAGGATAATAATTCTTCTGACAATATCGATCCCACTATGGCCGTCCCCGGCGAGAATCCGGTGGCGGCCGACGACGTGCCTTCGGCCGTGCAGACTGCCGGCCGTCAGGAGGTGAACGTGGCGCTTATGCTTCCGCTGATGCTCAATCAGTCACAGCAGCCTAAGAAGGCGCAGCTTTATACTGAGTTCTACAAAGGATTTCTGCTCGCTGTCGATACGATGCGCCGCTGTGGCACTCCTATTAATGTGAGTGTTTTCGATACCGAAGACTCTGCCATGCGTGTGGGTTCGTTGCTCCGGGATTCATCTTTGACCGCTGCCGGAGTGATTATCGCGCCCGACGACGAGACGCAGCTGTCGATGCTCGGCAATTTCGCTCGTGTCAAGGGTCTCAATGTGCTCAATCTTTTTGTGGTGAAAGACACCACATACCGAAGCAATCCATCGATGATGCAGGGCAATATACCTCACTCGATGATGTATGACAAGGCCATCACAGGGTTGCTCCGTAATTGCGGGGAGTATACGCCGGTGATCGTGAGCCACAGCGAGTCGCCCGACGACAAGGCGGAGTTTATCACCGCTCTGAAACATCGTATGGATATGGAAGGACGACAGTATCATCAGGTGACATTTGACAATGTGTTGCGTCTGAACGATCTCTCGCAGCTCGATCAGGATGGACGATATGTGTTCATACCCGTGAGCGGACGTCAGGCCGAACTCAACCGTCTGACCGGCGCCATATCTGAATTTCGCGAGAAGTCGTCGCAGTCTGATCCGGTAAGGATATTCGGATATCCGGAGTGGATCACATTCCGCGGAGAAACGCTGGTCAACATGCATAAACTCAACACAGTAGTATTCTCGCGTTTTTATACTGTCCCCGACGATCCGGCTATGCGCGGGGTTGATGAAAGTTTCCAGCGCTGGTATGGAGAGCCGATGGCCAACTATGTTCCGCGTCAGGGTACATTCGGTTATGATACAGGACTGTTCGTGATCAATTGGCTCCGCTCGCAGCAGTCCGAAACACCGGCATCGCATGTCGGCCTACAGAACGGGTTCAACTTCATCCGTGTGCCTGAGGGGGGATGGGTCAACGATCAGCTGTATCTGATCAATTTCCGTCCGAGCGGTCTGATTGACAAAATATCACTCTGATGAAGATTTCGTTGTTCAGATCATTGATCGCGGCGGCCGCAGTCGTGGCCGCCGTGGCGTCGGCATCGGCCCAGCGCCAGTATGAGCCGAAGTTCTATCTTGGCGGCAAGGCGGGCGCCACGTTTTCAAATATGCAGTTTTCACCCCATGTCAAGCAGGCTCTTGTGCAGGGTGTGACAGCCGGTTTGACGGCCCGTTACACCGAGGAGAATATATTCGGTCTTGTCGGCGAGCTGTGTGTCGCACAGCGCGGATGGAAAGAGGGGTTTGAGAAGGACGAGGGTCAGTGGCTCTACGAGCGTACTCTCACGTATATTACCCTTCCGGTTTTGTGTCATATTTATTTCGGCACTGACCGGGTGAAGGGATTTGTCAATCTCGGACCCTCGGTCAGCTACATGCTCTCGAGCGGCATCAGGTCAGACTTTGATTACGCCAATCCCGATATGGGTCCAGACTCTCCGTTCCGCTACCGCGAAACGGAGCAGATGACTCTTCCGGTCAAAAACCGTATGGACTATGGCATCCTCGGCGGGGCTGGCGTGGAATTTGTGTTTGCCCGCCGTCACAGTCTGATGCTTGAGGGACGGTATTATTTCGGCCTGGGCAGCATCTTCTCGTCGAAGAAGCGCGATCCGTTTTCGGCATCGCGCTGCACTTCGATAGAGGTTTCGCTCGGATATATGTTTCGGGTGAAGTGATCTCTCAGAACGAGATATCGCCCTGACAGGTGAGAATCCTGAATATGAGGTCGTGGAGCAGATCGGCTGCGTTCTGACGTGACCCGACCCCTTTCGACTGCACGTCGGCCTTGCGGATGGCCGATATGATCTCGATTACCTTGAATGCATTATAGTTGGGGAGTGCTATGCTGAATTTCTTCAGCTGCACGTCCCATTTCAGCCCCAGGGCGCTTTTCAGTCCCGAGGGCGACTTGTCCTTGGTGAAGTGTGCGATGAGCAGGTCGGAGAAAAATGTGAACAGTGCCGCGATGGTGACCACCGTAGGGTTGGGTTTTGGATTTTTGGCGAAATAGTCGGCTATGGCAAATGCCTTGCGTGCGTCTTTCGAGGCAATGGCGTCGATCAGCTCAAAGTTGTTGTAGTCTTTGCTGACTCCGATGTTGCGTTCGATGCTTTCGGGAGTGATCGTGGCTCCTTTGCCGAGTATCATGGCCATTTTCCCGATCTCGTTGTAGAGCTTGGCCGCATCCACGCCGATGTAGTCGGTAAGCATCGCTATCCCTTTTGGTTCGATATGGAGTCCGGCATTGCGCACAAGCGCCTCTATGGTCGGGGCGATCGCGGCGGGTCGCAGACGTGTGCTCTCAAACACCACTCCTTCCCCTTTTTTGACAGCTTTGACCACCTCGGCAGGTTTCACGGCCTCGCCACGCGACGCCATGACGAGCAGGGTAGTGGGCGATGGCTTTTCAAGATAAGCGCACAGCTTTGATCTCCACCGCGAATCAACGCTCTGCAGCTCCTTCACGATCACCACCTGGCGCTTGGCAGTGACAGGAAAACGCCGGCATGTGTCGGCAATCGCTCCCGGAGTGGTGTCGGGAGCATACACCACCGTCATGTCGAAGGCTCTCTCGTTTTCGGGCAGTATGTTCTCGAACCGCCTGACGAGTTCGTCGATAAAGTAGCTCTCCTCGCCATGAAGCAGATACACGCTGCTCGGCGCTCCGTCGCGTACGGAGCGCATCATCTGGTCGAATGTGGGTGATGTAGCGGCCGCCATATTGTGGTTTGTCAGAATTATTGTGTAAATTTACGCAATATTTCCGACATGACAGATATTCCAGCGTTAAATCTGCCGGCGGCAGCACCTGACATCCGCATGATGGCAGAGTATAAGGAGGTTTACGATCCGTTGCGGCGCCGATGGGTAGCGCTCACTCCCGAAGAGTGGGTGCGTCAGCATTTTGTGGCGTGGCTGACAGGGGCGCTCGGATATCCGGCGAGCCTGATGGCCAATGAGGTGGGTCTGCGGCTCAACGGCACGCTCCGGCGCTGCGACACGATAATCTACGACCGCTCGCTGCGTCCGCTCGTTGTAGTGGAGTATAAGGCGCCTTCCGTGACTATAAGCCAGCGTGTGTTTGATCAGATAGCACGTTACAACTTGGTGCTTCGGGCGCGGGCGCTGATGGTCAGCAACGGGCTTTTACATTATTGTTGTATTTATTGTCCTGATGGCACCTATCGGTTTCTGTCTGAAGTCCCGTCGTATGGACAGCTGACCGGAATGCTTGCGGTTTTTGACCGGCAAACTGCACAGAAGTAAAGAAATAGTGCAAAAAAATCAGAGCGGATTGTTACTGTTTTGTCGGAAATTTGTAACTTTGCAGCCTGATTGTGCCTTGATGGCATTACAACAGAAGTCACTCAACGTTAGAGAAAATGAAATTATTACAATCCAAACTTGCCCAATACATTGAGCCCCAGAAAGCTAAAGCGGCCGGGGTGTATCCTTATTTCAGGGCTATTTCGAGCGAGCAGGATCCCGAGGTCACCATCGACGGACGCAAGGTGCTGATGTTCGGCTCCAACTGCTATACCGGTCTGGTCAACGACCCGCGGATAAAGGAAGCCGCCATAGAAGCAACACGCAAGTATGGCACCGGATGTGCCGGCTCGCCGTTTCTCAACGGAACGCTCGATCTGCATAAGGAACTGGAGCACAAGATAGCCGAATATATCGGCAAGGAGGATGTGATGATATACTCTACCGGCTTCGGAGTGAATCTCGGAGTGGTGTCGGCGCTGACAGGCCGTGAGGATTACATCCTTTGGGACGAACAGGACCATGCCTCGATCATCGAAGGCCGTCGTCTGTCGTTCAGCCAGTCGCTCAAATACAAGCACAACGACATGGTATCGCTTGAGAAGCAGCTCCAGAAATGCGATCCCGACAAAGTGAAGCTCATCGTTACAGACAGCGTGTTCTCAATGGAGGGCGACGTGGCCGACGTGAAGGGCATCGTGGAGCTTGCGAAGAAATACGATGCGAGCGTGATGGTCGACGAGGCGCACGGCATAGGCGTGTTCGGTCCGGGCGGACGTGGCGTCTGCCATCATTTTGGCGTGGCCGACGATGTAGATCTCATTATGGGTACGTTCTCCAAGTCGTTTGCGTCGCTCGGCGGATTTATAGCCACCGACAAGGAGATAACCAACTTCCTCCGTCATCACTCGCGCTCCTACATCTTCACTGCAAGCATCACTCCGGCATCGACTGCCGCGGCTCTCAAGGCCATGGAGATCATGCAGAGCGAGCCTGAGCGTCAGGAAAACCTCTGGGAGCTTACCAACTATGCTCTCGACGGTTTCCGCAACATGGGCTGCGAGATAGGCCACACGTCGACGCCGATCATACCGCTTTTTCGTGCGCGACAATTTCAAGACATTCGCCATCACACGCGACCTTCTTGAAGAGGGTATCTTCGTCAATCCGGTCGTTTCGCCGGCTGTCGCTCCCCACGATACCCTGATTCGTTTCAGCCTCATGGCCACACACTCCAAGGATCAGGTGACCACGGCGCTTGAAAAGATACAGAAGGTGTTCCGCGCCCACGGCATAATTAAGTAAACCATTCAGAGCCGGGCGTCAGGCACGATATCGATACAGCAGTCCCCGCACATGTCGGCCACGAGGTCGAGGATGTGCGGGGACTTTCGTTGTGTTTTTACTTATGCGTGTTCAGAGCTTCTGAAGCAATTCGGCTATAGAGCTTACGGGCTGACCGTTGAGTGTGATGCCTTGGTCGGTGGCCATGATCTTCGGCAGGGTGGCAGAGTCTGTTTCAGTCACCCGGTAGCCTGTGCGGCGCAGCGCCCGGGCAGTGAGGTTGAACGCCGCTCCTGATCCCGATATGGTGACTATCCTTTCTGAAACCGGGAGTGCTATGCGGAAGGTGGCCGTCGAGGCGTCAAATGTTATTGCGGAGCTGCAGAAAAATTCCGCGAGTCGACCAGAAAGCATCATATCCTCGGGCGTGCCGTCGACAAAAACTCCATTGCCGAGCATCCAGATGCGGTCGGCCAGCTGCAGGGCTATCTCTACGTCGTGAGTGGTGAGCAGAATGGTCTTGCCGCGTTCGGCTGCGAGCGTATGCAGCAGGCTCATGGTCTCCACCTTGCTCGGATAGTCAAGAAACGCTGTAGGTTCGTCAAGCAGTATGATCGGTGTGTGCTGGGCGAGGGCTTTGGCTATCATTACTTTCTGACGTTCGCCGTCCGACAGTGTGTCGACGCTGCGCAGTGCCAGATCGGTGATGCCGGTGAGAGCTATCACTTCGTCCACTTCGCGCTCGTCGTTGTCCGACAGACGTCCCCAGAAACCTGTATACGGGCTGCGCCCGAGTGCCACGAGCTGGCGTGCGGTCATGTCGGGCAGGTTGAAACGGTCGGTAAGCACAACGCTGACAAGTTTCGACAGCTCGCTGCTTGAATAGCTCTCAAGGCTGCTGCCGTTGATCTCAATTGTCCCGGCAAGCGGTCGGAGCAGTCCTGTAAGTGTGCGCAGGAGTGTGGATTTTCCGGCACCGTTGGGGCCGAGAAGACATGTGAGTCCGTCGCGGTCAAGTGACGCGCTGATGCCCGACGCCACTGTCTTGGTGTTGCCACCGGATGTGTATCCGAGTGAAATATCGCGGAGCTGTAGGGGGTATTCTTGGTCTGTAGCCATTTTGCAAAGATATTCAGACGCGACGACAGCAAGATATGTTTGGGGGTTAAAATATATTAATTGAACGCGCTGTGTGTTTCGGAGATCTCAAAGCCGATGTGGTCGAAAAAAGTAATCGGCTCTGATTTTGTCGTAATGGCAAAATTGGTTATTTTTGCGATATGATAACCGAATTGAAAGATTTTGATCTGACACGCCACAATACTTTCGGTATGCGTGTGAAGTGTGCCAGATGGATAGAATACACATCGGCCGGCGATCTGCCTGAAATTATGCGGCAGATAGGCGACCTCCCTTTCAAAGCCATAGGGGAGGGGAGCAATCTGCTGTTTGAGGGCGACTACGAAGGAGCATTGCTGCATTCGAGGGTGCTCGACATGGAGGCCGGTATAGACGATAACGGCGATTTCCTGCTGACGGCCGGAGCCGGACTGATTTTTGACGATGTCGTGGCTCACGTCTGCCGTGCCGGTATCTGTGGCATGGAAAATCTCTCGGCGATTCCGGGGCAGGTCGGGGCTGCTGCTGTGCAGAACATCGGTGCCTACGGCGTCGAAGTGGCCGACATAATCGACGAAGTGTTGTGCTACGATACCGCGGAGCGTCGTGAAGTGGCTTTCACGGCGTCGGACTGCCGATACGGCTACCGCATGTCGGTGTTCAAGACTCCGGAAGCGGCCGGGCGGTATATCGTCACCTCGGTACGCTTCCGTCTGCCCGCCGGAGCGGGTCCGCGTCTGGATTACGGCAATCTTCGTGCGTCGCTTGGCGACAAGGAGCCTACGCCGCTGTCGGTGCGTGAGGCTGTCATTGCAGTGCGCGATGCTAAGCTGCCTGCGGTCGATGAATTTGGCAGCGCCGGCAGTTTCTTCAAAAACCCGGTAGTCGACAGGAGTCTGTTTGAACGCATCGCGGCCCGGTATGACACCCTTCCTCCCCACTATGACCTTCCTGAATCGAAAGTCAAGATTCCGGCGGCATGGCTTATAGAGCAGTGCGGATTCAAGGGCATGGAGCGGGGCAATGTGGCCGTGTGGTCGCGCCAGCCGCTTATAATAGTCAATCTCACGGGGCGCGCCGAGCCGCAGGAGATCATAGAGATGCAGCGCGACATCACCGAGGCTGTAGGCAAGCGCTTCTGCATCACGCTCCATCCTGAAGTAGAACATGTAATATCACCCCAAAACAAACCATAGATGAGCACTTTTGTAATTGAGGGCGGCTACAGGCTTGCCGGAGAGATCGAACCACAGGGAGCCAAAAACGAGTCGCTTCAGATCATAAGCGCTTGTCTGCTTACGCCGGAAGAGGTTCATGTCACAAACATCCCGGAGATACTCGATGTGCGCAATCTTATCGGACTGCTTGAGTGTATGGGAGTGAAGGTGGAGCGCAGGGGCAAGGGCGACTATCTGTTCAAGGCCGACGATATCGACACTGACTATATCACGTCGGAGGATTTCGTGAGGCGTTGCGCGTCGCTCCGCGGGTCGGTGCTCGTGGTCGGTCCGCTGCTGGCGCGTTTCGGAGAGGCGTTTTTCGCCAAGCCTGGCGGCGACAAGATCGGTCGGCGCAAGGTTGATACACATATCACCGGAATGATGAATCTCGGGGCTTCGCTCGATTATGACGAAGCCAAGCGGGCATATCGTCTTACTGCGCCCGAAGGGGGGCTTCACGGCACATATATGCTGCTCGACGAGGCGTCGGTCACCGGCACGGCCAATATCATCATGGCTGCGGCTTTGGCTCATGGCACCACTACGATATACAACGCTGCCTGTGAGCCATACGTGCAGCAGCTGTGTCGGTTGCTTTCGGCTATGGGTCTGAAAATAGAGGGTATAGCATCGAATCTGCTGACCATACATGGCGCGGAGCGGCTTCACGGTGCCGAACACCGTATATTGCCCGACATGATCGAGGTGGGCAGTTTCATAGGCATGGCAGCACTCAACTCGAGCGAGATCACGGTCAAGAATGTGTCGTATGATAATCTTGGCATCATTCCCGACAGTTTCCGCCGGCTGGGTATAACGCTTGAGCGTCGCGGCGACGATATATATGTGCCGGCTCAGGATGTTTATGAGATAGAAACTGCGCTCGACGGCTCGATACTGAATATCGCCGACGCGCCGTGGCCGGGGCTGACGCCCGACCTGCTGTCGGTGATGCTCGTAGTGGCCACGCAGTGTCGCGGCTCGGTGCTGATACATCAGAAGATGTTCGAGAGCCGTCTGTTCTTCGTCGACCGTCTGATCGATATGGGTGCACAGATAATGCTGTGCGATCCGCACCGTGCTGTCGTGATCGGTCTTGACCACAAAAACACTCTGAAGGCCAACCGTATGCTGTCGCCCGACATCCGTGCGGGCATTGCTCTGCTGCTGGCGGCCATGTCGGCCAAAGGCACGAGCGAGATAGGCAATATCTCCCAGATCGACCGTGGCTATGAGGATATCGACAATCGCCTGAATGCGCTTGGCGCGCATATATTCCGTCGTCCTGATTGATGGACGGTACTGACGTTTTTTTCCAACTGCATAATAAACTGACGGCGCTGTATCCGGGGTTGAATCCCGTACAGTGCCGTCAGTTGTTTCAATAATTTCTATCTTGCGTCATCTCATTTGCGCCTGTTGCGCACGCTACGTGTTGCAGCGGGAGTGGAGCGTCGACTGCGCGACTTTTTCTTGACAGTTTTGTCAGCTTTCTTAGAGGCGCCACGCGCTGCCGAGAGCCGTCGCGACTTTGGTGCGTCGGCTGTAGCTGCGGTCGTGGTGTCGGATGCGGCTTTCATCTCTTCACGTCGGGCGATTTCTTCGGGATCGGGCACCCACAGGGCGTCGGCAAAAGCGTCGATGCGCTTGTCTATGCTGTCGCGTGCATGTTTCAGATCGTCGGGATCGGGATATAGCTGCGACATCGACTTGTTGCGCAGATTGCGAGTCTTGAATATCTCGCCGTTGTAGAGATTGAGGTTGAAATAGTCTTCGAGAGTTGATGACGCCACGTGATTTTCATCGCTCAGAAACACCGATGTAAGAGCCAGATGCGGTTTTCAGATCGTCATATCTCACCCAGAACATCGGATATCTGACAGCTTCCTGTCCGAACTCTTCGGTGCGGTGGAGCACCGGACATATGGCCTCTATGCGGCGGCGCATGCGCGAGTCGCGACGGTCGAATTCATTGCTTTCGATGATGAAGTAGCTGAGTATTTCGGTCGAAGGCATGTCCACATCGGCGATCTCGTAGAGAGGGCGTCGTTCGGTCGATCCTTTGGCGTCGGTATGCATGATCTGGAAGCGTCGAGCATATCCTTTACGTTCAGCCGGTTGGTTTCGCTGAAGTTTTCACGGCCGTCGAGATACTC
>PDYJ01000812.1_pt1 | contig 15938 bp, 23 predicted proteins | sample 1430841 | NCBI WGS metagenome assembly PDYJ01 (sample SAMN07237672, study PRJNA390542) | Gut metagenome, whole genome shotgun sequencing project. | isolation source: fecal pellets | host: Mus musculus | place: USA: New York, NY | collected 2016-10 | reverse complement strand
AAAAGGTTCAGAAGACAGTGAAAAAAACTCAAGATTTTTCATTTCCCCACTCCTCTAAAATTGAAAATGTGCTTATAGTCCCCCAAATCTATCTGTTTAAACCTACTTTTGGGGGATTATACGACATTCGGGAAAACCGATAAAGTCTTCCCGAATGCGTAAGATATTGTTGTTAAGGTTATAATCCATATTGAGCAAGATGCTCGGCACTTTCACGCGGACTCTCCTTGATTGTTCCGATTATCAGCTCAACATCATACTCATCAATCTCGCCCAGATAATTCCATTCGTTGAATTTCTGAGGATAGGCCCTCTTTAGTTGGACACAATCGACAAAAGAATCATATCGCAGGAATGGATACTTAGATTGCTTTATGGGCATGTGGTACATCTTAATGTAACCGGGAAGATTCTTGTTGATTTGAGAATTGATGATAACGCCACCGTATGCCACTCCTTCAGAATCAAAACCAAGTACGACAAAATATTTGTCTCTTGAAGCATCACCGGGCTTTGGCTTGATACCGTTTGCCTCGGTCATCGTGATTTCATAGACATCGCCGACTTTAACTGTCCGGACTGCTAACCGCGAAAGCTCATCTTCATTGAGAGCATCTGAAATTTTCATCATCTGAGTGCCGCTTCAATTTGCATCTGCTCTTCAATATACTCCAACATGGCTTCATCGGCATTCATGACCTTAGCCATTGATATTGGAGAAATCACATTGGTGCCATGTACACGCCTGTTAGCCTCATCCCAAGCCGCGTCATGCGATTTTCTCATGAGCTGTCCGAAAGTCATGGATTCATGTTCTATGATGGACTGATCCAAAACATCAATCTCTGACTTTGAAAGAAAATCTACATTAGCATCTCTCTTGGGAAGAAGCACGTTTGGCGCATCTTCTCCTGCAAACTGAACCACCTCCGACAATTCCTCTGAAAGCTTCATACGCGAGTGCCCAAGTTCTTTTACCGCATCATAGAGATGGGTGGGAACGGGACCATATTTCAGAGCGCAAAACTCATCGGGCACGATGCCGCTGCCCCATTTTGCAAGATGTTTCATCTCGGCAAAATAGAGAATCTTGAAAACGTGGTAGAAATCAACTCCACCAGTCTTGCAAAGAATATACAGAACTAACTCTGTGAGTTTCTTGCTATCAAAATTCGTCATTGGCGTTTGTCCTTTCTTAATCTAACGTATGAATTTCTACTGCGGTTTAATTCAGTCTGCAAATATACAAAATATTTTGCAAACCACAAAACCGAGTCCCCACATGAATGCAGAACAGCTAAAAGTCAACAACTTGCGAAGGAGTTCAATAACTGGGCAAAAATCCAGACACTGTCTGGATTTTCTCGATGTGACAATCTATAATTACCACATTTCGCTGTCTTTCTTGGTTCGGGCGGCGATTTCGTCGGCTATCTCTTCGGAGGAGAGTTTGATGTAGTCCATGAAAGTCTTTTGGGTCTTGTGGCCGCTGACGTGCATCATCTGGACGATATCGTATTTGTGGCTCAGGTACATGTTGGTGATTCCGGTGCGTCGGGCTGTGTGGCTCGTCACGCATTTGAAGCGTGGGAGTAGTACGTTGCCGTTAAGGTCGGTTTCCGGATCTTTGCCTTCTTTCTTCAGCGCGTCCTTCTGCTTCATCGTCAGATTGGTCGGCACTTTATCTTTCAGTGTCGGTACACTCTCGGACAGATCTTCAAGAATATCCTTGATATAGCGGTTCAGCACCTGCTCGTTGGCTTTCGGTATGTTGTAGCCGTATTTCTCGCAGATGGTAATGAGATTTTCGTTCATCACCGGGATTGTTACCTCCGTCTTGGTCTTCTGCTGAACAAGCCGGATAATGCGTGTTCCCTTTCGGGTTGTCTCAAAATGGTCTTTGTTGAGATTGTTATAATCGCTCACGCGCTGGCAGGTATAGCAACCGATGAGAAATACATCGCGCACATGTTCTTTCTTTCCTGTCAGCGGCATTTCATAGAGTGCTTGCAACTCTTCCTCTGTGAGATAGATCTCGACAGCCTTGTCGCGGTCTTCAATCTTGTTCTTGACTATGAGCGAAGCGGCGCGTTGATTGTCATGAACTCCGTCAATGAAAGCGGCGTTGATAAGTGCTTTCAGATTTGTCATGTGCTTGTTGACTACCTTGGGCATATAGCCATGCCGACGGAGATAGTTGATGTAGCGACTTACAAAGGCTCGGTTGATGTCTGCCCAGCCGAACTGATGCAGGGGGTCAAAGCCTTCATAAACGCCGATATAGCTTTTCCAAGTCTTGCAGGATCCCGCTGAATAGTCCTTGCTACCAATCTTCCGCGCTCCGCTCTTGATGTCTTCGACAAACTGAACGAGGAACGGCCAGATAAGACGGTTCTTCTCATCCTCGATGCGTTTCTTCTCCTCGGCTTTCTTGCGGGCGTTTTCTTTCGCCGCCTCTTTCTTAGCCAATGCCTTGCGTTCTGCTTCTGCCGCTTCCTCTTTTGCCTTTCGTTCAGCCTCGACTTTCTCCGGCTCGGAAATGTAGCGCACATCCATGTCAAGAGCCTCGCGGGCAAAATTGACTTTGGCGAGGTGCGATTTCACGATGCCTTCAATCTGCGTCAGTTTGGCGTGAAGTTGGTAATTCTTTTTCTGATGTGCCAGCCACGCACGGGGCGAAGCGGTCGCTTTGAGCCACTCGCTCACCTCCACTTGCAGGAGTGTAGAAACAAGCACATCAATCTTGCGGGTATGTACGCGGATAAACAGTGTCGCGGTTTCCTTCTTCAAATCCTTGTTGCGGACATGAAATGGAGTCAATTTCTTCGCAGGGCGAAGCGACTGCGTCGATAACTTTGGAGAGGGTGTTGTTGCCATCTTATTCTGTGTTGCTAAATTCATCCGCCACGATTCACAGTCATTCACTATCAATCGTTTTGGTTCTGCAAATATAACAACTCAAACCTCGTTTTGTCAAGTCGGGTCACCACGCAGGTCACCACGTTTTTTGAATTTCCGTGAAAATTCAAAATTCAGTCAAAATTCATATTGCATTATTATTCAGTATTTTGCATCAATTCAATATTTACTTACACTCGCCACAATTCACAAACTCAGGTTCTGGTGGCACCACAACCTTCAGAAGAAGGACGCGTTAAAACACTGAATATCAGCGATATTCGGTGTTTTTCGCATTTTAGGGGTAAGGCAAAACGCTCAATCCACATCAATCCAGCAGGGTAGCAAACGAGATTTGGTGGAGCAAGATTGAAATCCACACCACCCCACGACTTGCTAACTATCTGCAATCGCGCATTATACAACATTCTGCCCAAATTCTTAAAAGGATCCTCTGTGAAGAGATAATCAACAGAACTTTGACAAGGCGGAGCTACTCTGAAAAATTTTTTTGAAAAAATTTCTCCCGGTGGTGGTGTAGAAATCGGTGGAGCGGAAATATCCACTGAACAATCTCCACCGAAACAGCGTTTAGATGCTATGTTTCAACGAGTTATTTATCAAAATCTATATCAGTTTTGCTCCACCGCGTCGCAAACCTTTAACACAAGAATTTGGCAATGAGAAGCAAAACCAATTTCCGTGTGTCTTTTTTTCTTAAAAAGACCAAGCTACTCAAGAGCGGCGAAGCCTCTGTGAGTATGCGTATCACTGTGGATGGACAGCGCGTAGAAAATAATATCCGCAAAAGTATCCTTCCCAATCTGTGGGACCAGTCAAAGGAACGTGCGAAAGGCACGAGCAAGACTGCCATCGACCTCAACCGTTTCATTGAGGAAGCCCGCATCAAGATCCACCAGATAATTACCGAACTCCAGCAGAACGGCGAGGAAATTACTCCCGTAGTCGTTCAGCAGCGTTTCTACGGCATCGGGCAAGTCCGCAAACAGGAGCGGACAATCCTTCAGGTCATTCAGGAACACAACGAGGAGGCGGAGAAACTAATCGGCAAGGACTTTGTGAAGATTACCGTCAGACGCTACGAGTCGATGAAGCGTTACCTTTGCGAAATGATAGCAACTCCAGATACTTGCGGTAAAGGACATGCTGTGTGTTGCCGGGGCGGTCGGGGAACATTCTTGTGGGGGCTTCCTCAAACGGTATCCATGAAACACCGTCAACCTCAGACGATGTGGAGAAGTCCGCTTTCTTGACAATGCCGATATAGGCGTGCATCAGTTGTTTCTCGCTTGTCAAACCAGTGGGTGCCCTCATATATCAGATTCTCTACCGTCAGTCCAAGTTCTTCCTTGACTTCACGTGTTGCCGCTTCCTCGGCATTTTCGCCCGGTGTGATATATCCAGCGACAAATGTCTCATATTGGTCGGAGATATACGACTGCTTGAGAAGTGCTATCTCATGCAGCTCGTTAACGACCATGACAATCACGCAACTTGAAAACGAATCGAACCAATACCGCTTGCAGTTATCACAGTACGGCACAAGCCCGTCATCACCGGCTTGTCGTCCGTTGAGTTTTGCGCCACATTCGGGACAATATTTATACCTCATATCTCAATCCGTCGATACATAGGACTTCTGCTGACTGCTTTCAACTCAATTAGACTCCTCAGAGGGTGTGGCGACTGACCAAAATGGATATTTGCGCTTTGAGAAGGCGGCTTTAAATATGATTCCTATACCGCTGTAAACAATACCTGAATAGTGTCTGGCATTATTAGAGCAAACAGTGATGCAGCGACCACAAGAAATACATATTTCATTATTTGTTGAGAATGGACGGTCTTTAGGAATGGCACCCACGGGGCACTTTACCACACATATACCACACCGGACACAGTCAGATTCATCGGCTTTCGGATGTACGGGCACTCCGGCAATTTTCTTATACGGACGCTTTCCCTTGGGAGAATCCAGAATATATGATTTGGCCTCAGTCCCGATTACCCTGCGACAATCTTTACCAAATTCGCGTAGTTTTTGGATGTCGGAATTATCAGGTCGCGATGTGCCGACTTTTGGAAAAATCGAATGCTGACCGATGAAAGCCCCTTGACCTATAGTCCTGAAAGATTTTGCACTGAGGATGTCTGTAAGTTCCAGAAGCGCATCATCGTAGTCGCGGTTGCCATATACTACTATGGCAATAGCCCGGGCATTATTGCCATTGAGACGTTGCAAAGCATCACTGACCTGTATAGGCAATCTGCCGCCATATACCGGTGAGGCAATGATTACGATGTCTTTTTCTGTAAGGTCAGGCATGGGTGCTTCAAGATTGTCGGCAATATTTATCACCTTGGACAACTCTTGGCCAAACCCTTTCGCAACCTCCTCAACACATTTGCGGGTAGTGTCAGTCGCACTGAAATATATAGCTGTCAGTTTTGTCATTCGTATTTTAATTATGTGGAGTTAGAGAGCAAAGTTACGCAATTTTCACCTGATTCCAAGATGAATAGCGAAATCTAATTCCAACAAATGTGATAAACTTTGAAGCATTGAACCATTCCAATGGCATCTGCAATATTACGAGATCCGTAGCCAGAAACTTTTTATTTCTGCTTCGATACTATATTCCTCGCAAACTTTGGTTTCAAGGACCACACATCCGTTTTCCTCGAAATACTTCTTAGCCAATTCAACATATGTTGCATTTAGTTTGCCGGGCGCCTGAGGATAAGGCTCCACTCCATTGATAATGAGAACATTTGTCATATTTATGCCTGTTTGGATGCTTTGTATGAGACGAGATAAATCCAGTTTTCGGGGGCTTCCGGCTCATCAGCCAGCTCTGCGAACTCTCCTGACCGGTTATTGAATTTTTCAGTTTCGTAGAAATGGCATATACCGATTCCACAATCAAGCACTGACGCCGGACTCTTCGGAACATAGTAGAAATGGACAGTATCGCCAATGACCAAAACTCTACAAGGCTGAGAGTTGGTGGATATTTGTGGGTTTGTGTGTGCGATTTATCCTGCCACAAGGGATAATATGTACCATTTGTGCGTTATTATACAAATAATGCACTATTTTCGTAAAATTATATTTGTCTGACAAATAAGATGGCACACCTTACGCAATACATAGTGAGACTCACTGCCGAAAACAGGGGTGAGCATAACGGTTTACTATCCGCAATCCAGGCCGGAGCATTCATATGCACGGATGGATCCGCAACAATAAGGGTAAACGATGTCGGACGCAAATTGAGTGCCGGAGATATGCTGTTATATCCTCCTTATTCCAAAGTATCCTTGGAAGATAGTGATGATGATTTCAAGGGTTATCTTGCTTCGGTCGATTACGAGTTTGTGATTGCTTCTGTCAAGCCTTTGGAGTGGAGTGCCAACCTGCATTTTATTTCGAGACACCCTGTAGTGAGATTATTGGAGAATCTGAAGGGTTGAAGAGAATTAAGACCGCCGATGAATAGTCAATTTTACTTGGATGGGGTTTCTGCCACAAGCAAATCGCGCAGGACTACAGCATTGTTGTGAGCCTCGTCATGTGACGAGTAAAGAAGTGTTACCTTTGACTTGCCGTTAATCGCTTTCTTCAGATTGGCAAAGGCCGGATTCGACAGCAGCTCCTGTCTGTATCGCTCCTCAAACTCCGTCCATTCCGTCTGCGGATTGGCATGGAACCATTCGCGTAGTTCAGTTGATGGTGCGATTTCTTTGTCCCACCAATCATAATGGAATGTCTCATGCGATAGCCCTCTCGGCCACAATCGGTCGATATATATCCTGAACCCGTCATCTGTAGATGCAGGTTCATAAGCCCTCTTTATGTTTATAATCTGTTCCATATAAGTGAAACAACTTATTCACCGTAAGGTTTTACCTTACATCAGGAAGTTTAGTGAACCTTTGCTCAATTGAGAGCGTTTTTAGGTTATACCTGCGTATCGTTTACTATCGGCAATAGTTATACAATATGAAGGTTTAATCGTTAATTCGTATTTCATTAAAAACGTGATAAATAATTATGGAAAACCCACCGACAATGTTCTGCTATCAATGTCAGGAGACGGCGCGTGGCAAAGGTTGCGAGCTTCAGGGTGTATGCGGAAAACATGCCGACACATCCGCAAGAATGGATCTGCTGCTATATGCTGTCCGAGGCATTGCTATAATCAACCGCGCATTGCGCGAGAAGGGAGAACCTGACTGCGATGCGAGCCATTTCGTGATTGACGCGCTGTTTACCACAATTACTAACGCGAACTTCTACAACGACTCTCTCGACGGTTTTATCCGCAAGGCGTTTGAGCTGAAAAACATTCTTGCCGGCACCGCCAAGAAACGAGGAATTGAGCTTCCCGACCTCCCGCAAGTGGAATTTTTCGCCACACCAGACGAGGCCGACAAATGTGAATCATTCACCGGTGTCCTTGCCGAACCGAACGAGGATATACGCGGGCTGAAACAACTTGCGATATATGGCTGCAAGGGGATGTCGGCTTACGCCCGTCATGCCGCGAATCTCGGATATGAGGAAGAGGATGTGTATGCAATCATCGAGAATGCCATAGCTGAGACCGCACGTCCCGACATGAGCGTCGAAGATTTGTTGTCGTTGGTGCTTGAGGTGGGCGATGGCGGTGTGAAGGTTATGGATCTTCTCGACCGCGCCAACACCTCGACATACGGTAATCCCGAAGTCACAAAGGTTGACATAGGTGTGCGCAACCGTCCGGGAATACTTATCAGTGGCCACGACCTCAAGGATCTGGAAGAACTGCTGGAGCAGACAAAGGATAAGGGCGTGGATGTATATACCCACTCCGAGATGCTACCCGGGCACTATTATCCATTTTTCAAGAAATATCCTCACTTTGCCGGAAACTATGGCAACGCGTGGTGGAAACAGACCACTGAGTTTGAGAAATTCAACGGCGTCTTCCTCTTCACTACCAATTGCATCGTGCCTCCTCGCGGCAACTGCCCCTACATGGACCGCGTCTATACGACAGGTGTAGTCGGTATGCCCGGCACTCATCATATCCCCGATGGGCATCCGAAAGACTTCTCAAAACTCATCGAACACGCGCAAAAATGTCCACCGCCCACCGAAATTGAACATGGCGAGATAACCGGAGGTTTCGCACATCATCAGGTGGTGGCCCTCGCTCCAAAAATTATCGACCTTATCAGCCGTGGTAAGATTCGCAAGTTCGTTGTCATGGCCGGCTGCGACGGTCGCATGCCGAGCCGCGATTATTATACCAAGTTTGCTGAGGGGTTGCCGCAAGATTGCGTGATTCTTACAGCAGGATGTGCCAAATACCGTTACATCAAACTTCCTCTCGGAGACATCGAGGGCGTACCACGAGTGCTCGATGCCGGACAATGCAACGACTCATATTCGCTCGTGCGCATCGCCCTTGCACTGAAAGACGCCCTTAAAGTACCGTCGGTCAACGACCTTCCGATTGTCTATAACATAGCATGGTACGAACAGAAAGCGGTAATTGTGCTTTTGGCACTGCTATCGTTCGGTGTGCAAAACATTCACACCGGTCCGACGCTTCCGGCTTTCTTCACTCCCGACATTCTGAAAGTGCTACAGGAAAAATTCAACATCGGCACAATCTCAACCGTTGAAGACGACATCAAAAACCTCATTAACCAATAAACTGACAATTATGGATAAATACGTATGTGAAGTATGCGATTGGGTTTATGACCCCGCGACAGGCGACCCGGAAAACGGCATAGCCCCCGGAACGAAATTTGATGACCTTCCCGACGACTGGGTATGTCCTCTATGTGGAGTAGGTAAAGACCAGTTCAAGAAAGTAGACTGACTACAATCCAAAATAAGGAAATAAGTAACAGGTGCTGACATAGACTTTTGCGTATGCCGGCACCTGTTATTTATGGTTTTGCCTTACCTACAGGCGGTTCAATCAGCGTAATTTTCACAACAGTTGTCCTATCGAGGCTACGGGCTATGGCTTCATCGAAGTGCTCCATATGGCGAGGCAGAAATCTCTCGCATAACAACTTCAATGCCTCTATCTTCTCGGTGTTATCAGTAACCAATCCCGTTCTTCCTATTGCAACCGCAGAGTGATAGTATTCCGTAAAATTATTCCTATCCTCTTCGTACTTAGGCGTGCATTTGCTCACCGCTGATAAACTGACCACAGGATTGTGCATGATGCAGTCGATTTTCTCACCCTCCGCTGCGCAATGGAAATAGAAGGTGATTTCATCTTTGCGCACCAAGTTCAGAGGGAGTCCGTAAGGTGTTCCGTCTGGTCGCGTCATGCTGACCGTGACATACGGAGCCTTGTCGAACACCTCAAAAGCCCACTCGACACTCTTTTCCCTCTGTGTCTTTCGCATCGGTCTCATAAACAATCTGTTTATTTCGCCACCTCCTTCTTGAACTCGGCAGCCGGTTTGAAGAACGGGATATTATGTGCCGGGATTACTATCGTGGTATTCTTTGAAATGTTGCGTGCGGTTTTTTTAGCACGTTCCTTAACTTGGAATGTGCCGAAGCCACGGAGATATACGTTCTCGCCATGTGCGAGGCTGTCTTTTACTACAACCATAAATTGCTCAACCACCGCGAGAACACTTGCCTTGTCAATACCTGTGGTCTTCGCTATCTCGTTTACTATATCTGCTTTAGTCATTTTGCGTACTTTACTGATTTAGACTGCAAATTTACTAATTTTTGAGGAGATTGCCTATAAAAAAGCCTGTCCGAAACGAACAGGCTGAGACAGGAACGGGTGTCTTCACAGATGCCATATCCTGCTGCGGTAGGCTTTGAGTTCATCTTCCGGGAACTCCGCTATCGCTTTGTCAAATTCGCGGAGGATAACTGCCTTGTCATCGGGCAACGCTCCGGTGATTGGTACCGTATTGGATATATGGTGCCCCATAAGGTTGACCTTTATTTTCAAGTGGTCGATGAGTGTGCGTGATAACAGTGAGATATTAAGTATGGATAATTTTTTGCAAATTGTTAAGGAACACTTGCCACAAGCAGGAACGGAGTTAAGCATATACACTTTTTTAGCCTCGGATGACCTTTGGCTTGGCAAACTGAAATCACAACGCTCTTTTGTTACCGTGGCGGATTAGTGAATAATTTGAGTTGAGACAGATTCAAGCCAATGGAGGACACGTTGCGGACAAAATGTTTTCGCGTCAGACACCGGACATCGAATTTCCGATGTTTGAACAAGTTACATTGCTGTATATTGCATATTATCAGTGCTTTACAACGCTACTTGCTACAAATTAGCTACACATTTGTCCGATTTGATGATTTTGAGCTTAAATTTGGCTGATTTATGACCGTCACAGACCGACGTGCGTCTTTGTAAGTTGTGTCATATCAGATTGTTCCAGTCGAATTTACTACACACTTGCTACATTTTCGGCATCTTCAAAAGTGTGTAGCCAATTTGTAGCAAATAAATGTCCGGAATGCCGTTTTCGTGGGCTTTCGTGCGTCCGGCGTTATTGGCGTCAGGGCACAAAAACCACGGAACTTGTTGATAGTCCGTGGTTTATTTCGCTTTCAGCTCAATGAGCTAAAGGTTGTCTTGATTAAGCCGACTTTTGTCCGCTTAGGTTGCGGAAAGACAGGGGGCTGAACCGCCCTGCCTATATAGGCTTATATCAAATAGATAGCTACTTCAATAACGCTTGTGTGCCGGATTTGTGCCTGATGCGGAATGTCCGGTTTCGGAGCCTTCCCGACCGCTCCGCGGTCACGCTCCAATCCAATAACAAATTTAATCATAATTTCCCTGACTGTCAAGTCCGAGGGTTCATTTTCCTAAATTTTAACTTTTGAGTTGATCTCAAATTTGTACATCACAATTGTACTGTGAAATATCTATCTTCGGGAGTTTACTGTCCTTGCTTATGACCTCTTCAATAAACGCGTCACATTCCTCCTTGGTGATTTTCTTCCTTATATACGCATAATAGAGGAAATCAAGGGTCGTCAAATAAGTTATTCCGTTTTCCGAACAATATTGCTTAATATCCCTAAGATTACTACTACCAAGAACATCGTGATTGTCTCGGCAATAAACCATACAAGCACTTTCCCCACGGCCTAATGACTGAAGCAAACGGGCATATTCACGAATAGACTCTCCTTTTGGGGCAAACTTTATATTTGAGATTCTTGAACTGAAAAACTGAAGCGTGTTGTCGATTTGCGTCTTTGTCTCCCGATGTTTTGTAACCTCATTATAGACCACGTCAAGAATGAGATACTGATACTCGGGGAAAATATCGAGCAACAAGCTAAACTGGCCGGCTTTGATGAAATGTATGATGACATCGGCATCAAGTACTATCTTTGTCTTATTCGCCATACACTCCAATTTTGTTCAGAAGTTCCCGGTAATGTCCTTCCGATATTTTTTCCTCATCATAGAGTTTTCGCGCCTTCTCTCCAAAATTTCCAATTACCAAATTTGTATTGCCGGGAAGATAGAGCGCCGTGTCATATCCATATTCTCGGGCAGTCCTCATTGCCGGATACGACATCATAGCATCTCTTTCCTGCCTTGTAATGAATTTAGTGTCGCAAAGACGATTTAGGATTGCCTGACGAGATACGGAGAAATAATGCTCCATACGTATCACGGTAGCCAATGAAACCGATCCTTTCAATTCGTCAGACGGTATCATCTGGAGAATTGCATTATATGGCATGAGGAATCTAAGGGCAAACGCATCGGCACATTGTTCCGACTCACTTTTGCCTATCTCCACGCCACAGTTATGAGGCATCGGGTTCTCCTCAATATATAGGTGATAGAGTTCGTGGGCTATAGTGAAATGCTGTCGGCCTCTGGGCTGGTTGCTGTTGATCAACATAAACCGCTCGCCGTTGGGGCTTTTCAGACTCATTCCGGAAAAATCCTTTGAAAGAGGACGATATATTGTGAGAACATTAAGTTTCAGCAGTAAACTTTTCAGATTTACCGCTTGTGTGTCGCTTAGACCCATTCTTTGACAGAATTCAGAGACCTGTTGGTCAATGAGATTTAACAATGCAACCTTCATTTTGCCTCAATCGCTTCCATTTTAAGATATGATTTCACTATATCCTTGAAGCGGACAATCTCGTCAGCGTCCTCATCGGTCAGTCCATCAAGACGGAAAGCCGAAGCAAGAATCATCGCATCCGCATTTTCATTTTCCTCAAAGAGTACATACATATCGCAGCCGAAAAGATCCGACACTTTTTCAAGCACATCATAGGGGCTTCCCTTTCTCCGGATTCATAGTTGCTATATGCAGAGCGGGTTATGCCGAGTGCCTGCGCAACTTCGTCTTGCGTATAACGGGCGGCTTCTCTGAGTTTTTTTAGGTTCGTTGCTATGGTATTGCTCATGATTGTGATTTCTTTTTGTGTGGCAAAGTTACTAAATATTTTTCATATATCAACAATTTGCCACAGTCGAAAGTTTTAATAGCAGTTTCCTCTCAAGTGCCATACCTTCCTGACTAATAACAATCTTGCACAAAATCTCATGTCGTGATTATTCAGCATGAGGATTTACTGGTGTTTTATCGACAACCGCCAGTTTACAATCCTCAGATGGATAAATGCGACCCCACCCGAAGAAACCATAAAAGAGGTAATCTCACTGCTCAGAAGAATAATTGCTATGGGAGCTTCAAGGCACTGCCGACACAAATTACTGATGAGAAATACCCACCTCCATCATCTCCATTGCTAAGCAGCATGTGAACGGTAGATATTACCATCCAACAGAGAAACCGTCAAGCTCCTGGAGTGGCTTATTAAGACCTACAGCAATCCCGGCGATACAATTCTTGATTGCTGCATGGGAAGCGGTTCAACTATGGTGGCTTGTGCTATGACCGGCCGCAAAGGCATAGGCATTGAACTGATGGAGCAATATTACGATACCGCAGTCAAACGAATCTCAGATTATTTTCAAAAATGGAAGATACAGAAGTCCTTGTATAACTGGCTACTATTCGTTGCGCATATACTCAGAGGGTCGAGCTCGACAAATTTTCTGCACTGTTCGTCGGTAAGGGTTCTTGTCTTATGGACACTCCCCTTTGGCGCTTGTGCCATTTGCATTGCGCAAAGTCTTCTTCCTTCACATGTCCGGCCTCTACCGCTTTCCCCACGATTGAGTGAAGCATAGGAGAGATATAGCTTAAACCTTTGCCTTTCTTGGTATTGGTTACCCAGTCAAACACATCATTGACAAAGACCGGAGTAAGCTCGGTAATCAGGATTGTGTTATACTTCAAATCCCTTGACTTGCAGTATTCCGCGAGTCTGCGATCCAGCTTTTCATAGCACTCATATGTGCCCTTTAACGTGCCGTCGGCGTGTTTACGCTTAATCAGCTCGTCAACGACTGACTTGATGAAGCCTGAGATTGTCAAGCCATGCTTGATTTCAGACTCTTTCACCTCGATTGCAGACAGCATCCCGGCAATACTGCCAACCCAGTTGATTGCCATCTCCTCGTATTTTTGACGAAACTGAGTCAGTATGGCATTGTTTTCCTCGCTAAAGGGGCAGCTTGGGGTGAAAAGCTGTTTCTGCGGGTTCCAGTGTCGCTTCTGAATAGCGCCCTTCAGGAACCTCGTCACGGTGATGTACTTTGTCTCGCCATCTTGATAAAGGCGCAGACGGAGTTGAAAACCTCTGTTACCAAACGATTGATAATTAATGTTAATCATACGTTGCATTTAATCAGTTATCTGACTGTGCATGATCAGATGTACAAACTCATGCAACACGATAACTGACTGTAGCTGATACATTGCAACTGCGCATCAAAACTGTACAGCAAAATGCACAATTCTGGAGCAGCCTATGGCGCATGGTAAAAAAGCTGTGTTTAGGCATAGAGATTGCAGAGTCGGAAGATGAAGAATTTTGTATCGTTGACACCATGTAATTTAGCCCGGAAGGCCTTTATTTTGGAGTTGATTGATTCTGCGGATGCATTTGTTGAACGGTTGTCAAAATAGTTGATTATCTCATCTGAGTGCTCGTAGAATGTAGCCGCAATAGTGTTGAACGACCTGAACCCGGATTCAGCGACCCGGTTGTACCAACGTGCAAGATTTAACCTGGCAGTATCAGCGGTTGACCTCTTATTGGAGAAGATGGCCCGGAGATGTTGAGAAAGCCAATATGCTTCATTAAGATCGGGATATAATGAGAACATCAGATCGATGCGCTGTCGTTGTGAGTCAGTCCATTTTTCAGGAGACTTGAACAATGCGTATCGACCTCGTGCAAGCAGTTCTTTGAGTGTGTCACCGTTGGCGAGGCGTATCGGCACATAAGGTTTGCCGGAAAGTTTAGCCTGCTCGCGGGCTTCTGTGTCAGCGTTGATTGCGTCCCAACGGTGGGCAATGCGTACTTCCTGCACGGCTTCAAGAGCCTGCTTCTGCACGTGGAAGCGGTCAATGACGCGCTTTGCACGTGGAAAGGCGTAGCGGCAGATGCGGTTCATACTGTCCGACAGGTCAAGTGTAATCTCTGTAACCTTGTTACGCAGTCTACTGTCAATCTGCCTCAAAGCTCTCAGAACGTCATCGGAATCAGTTCCGAACACGATGGCCACCAGCGAATGTTCCCTGCCATGCGCGGCCTTATTAAGTGACTATCGTGTAGAGCTCTCCATTGCTCAGCGATGTCTCGTCTATGCTCAGATGAGGCCCGATGTTCTCGGGGAAGACACGCCATTGCTCGGCGTGAAGCCCCTCTGCGGTGTCTTTCCACTCCCAATAGCCGCTGAGATGACGCTTGTACTGGCGCTCAAACAAATCTCCGTCAATGCCGAAGAACCATTCAAGAGAGCGGCCCGTAATCGGGTATTTGTCCAAGCATACCTTTTAAAAAAGCCGCGAACTCTTTCGAGAAGCGGGTACCTTCAGCCACTATGTCCCAACGCTTGGACACGCTCTTACCGGTCTCTATTTCAACCCATCTGCGTCGCTTGACATGGAACGTCATCTTGCGGCCTCTGACAGGGTAATCCCTTACCGTACTCTCCTCGTAAAAGCCATTGGGGCGAAGCTGCCCATCGACATATCCCTCTACGCCTTTGTCGCGTTCCTCTAAGGTCACATCCAATGTGTCTTTGGTCTTTTCGACTTTGACAACTTCGAAATATTCAACCATTTCTTCAGGGAGCAGACACTCTGCAAGCTCTATGTACGGATTCTTTTCCATTGTTCTAATTTTATTTCTGCAAAGGTACTAACTTATATCGGTAAACACAGCTTTTTTACTATGCGCCCAGCCTATCTCTCAGAATTTCAATCAAATAAGAAGAGAATCAACTTGCCCTGAGTGTACAGGGTAAATTGATTCTCATCAGTTGCGGAAAGACAGGGATTCGAACCCTGGGTACCCGTAAGAGTACAACGGTTTTCGAGACCGTCCCGATCGACCGCTCCGGCATCTTTCCTTTTTGGTCGAATCAAGCAGCCAAGGTGGCTGTTATTTCGGTTTTGCTCGGCAAAGTTAGAGAGTTTTTTTGATATGACAAGCATTTTCCAAAAAAAATTTTCGTCTTATTCTCTCCCGACATTTTATGCACCCTAACTTTGGTCGGATAAAAAAAATGGTGTAACTTTGACGCCGTCAATGAGTCGGGTCAATCTCGTCGCAGGGTGTATGATGAGCAAACCATTTTAATGGATAATGCGTTAGAATAGGCCCTATGAAGATCTACAGGATTTAGCCTGTGCGGCCCGTAGGCCGCGTTATTGGGCATTCCGGCTCCAACAATATGCTGCCCGACCTTGTTGTTAATGAAACTAATGCAAGTATATGACCCTACAATATGACTTCAGCGATATTGCGCCTTTCGACAACGACGTGTTTGCCGAAAAAATAGCATCGCTTGTCAAAGAACCCGGATTTGAGCATGCGGTGAGGTTTGCGATGCCTC
>PDYJ01003146.1_pt1 | contig 15952 bp, 16 predicted proteins | sample 1430841 | NCBI WGS metagenome assembly PDYJ01 (sample SAMN07237672, study PRJNA390542) | Gut metagenome, whole genome shotgun sequencing project. | isolation source: fecal pellets | host: Mus musculus | place: USA: New York, NY | collected 2016-10 | reverse complement strand
GAAAATAAGATGCAGGAGCAAAAAACAGAAGAATTAGAAAAACAAAATGAACAGATCAAAGAAATGGGAAATATTCCTTTATATCAGGGAAAAGGACGCCATAATATACAGCTCTTAACGATCATTGGTGAGATTGAGGGCCACGAGGCAGTATCCGGGAATGGGAAAGCAACCAAGTATGAACATCTTCTGCCAAGGCTTGCACAGATTGAGAATGATGAAGAGACGGAAGGTGTATTGATTCTATTAAACACGCTGGGCGGAGACGTAGAGGCCGGGCTTGCGATTGCCGAGATGATCGCATCTCTTAGCAAACCTACCGTGTCACTGGTGCTTGGAGGCAGCCATTCGATCGGAGGACCGCTGGCAGTATCGGCAGACTATTCATTTATCGTACCAAGCGGAACGATGATCATTCATCCGGTAAGGGCAAACGGGATGTTTATCGGTGTGATACAAAGCCTTCGCAATATGGAAAAGACACAAGATCGTATTACTGGATTTATAGCAAAACATTCTAAGATAAAGCAGGAACGGATTGAAGAATTGATGTTGGATTCCAGTCAGCTCGTGAAAGATGTAGGAACTATGCTGGAAGGAAAAGAAGCGGTGGAAGAAGGATTGATCGATGAAGTCGGCGGAATCAAGGATGCCTTAAAGAAACTTCACGAGATGATTGATTCAAAAAAAAGATGATGACATTAGTTTTTGCAGATGTTATAATGGGACATGTATGTCTATACGTAATAAGGGGGAAGTTATATGGCTTCAAAGACAAGCAGCAGAAAAACAAATACTGCTGCAAAGACAAGTAACAGAAAGAAAACCACTGCTGCAAAGCGTAAGGGGAAAAAACAAACATCTGCAAAAACAGCAAAAAATCAGAACACGTTCCTGAAAGATGAGGTAATCATTCTGGTTACATTGGGCATTAGTATTATCTTGCTGCTCAGCAATTTTGGGATAGGCGGCTTTTTGGGCGAGGGAGTCTCTTCGATCTTGTTTGGAATTTTTGGATTTATTGCATATATTATTCCAATCGTTCTGTTTATCGGGGTTACATTTTTTATATCGAATAAAGGAAACTCTGTCGCTTATGCGAAAACGGTTTCCGGAATCGTATTGATCTGCATGCTTTGTACGTTACTGCAGCTTCTATTGGATGGGTATCATAAAGGAACTTCTCTTTTCGACTATTACCGGATTGCCAGCCGCTATAAAACGGATGGGGGAATCCTTGGAGGAATTTTTGTAAAAATGTTCTGCCCATCCATCGGAGTTGTCCCTACATATATTATCGTAGTGTTTGCTACGATTATCTGTATGATTATCATTACGGAAAAATCGTTTCTTACAGGAATAAAAAAAGGGGGGCCAAAGCATACCAGTCGGCAAAAGAAGATGTAAAACGCAGAAAAGAAAACAAGGAGCGGCGTCTGGCAGAGCAGGAAGCAAGAAATGCAGAAGCGAAAGAGGAGAAAAATAGATATCGAGAGCAAGAGGATATAGATCCTTCCTCAAGAATGACAAGAACAGTGTCGGGAGTATCTTTTGATACGACCTTAAAGAAACGGGTTCCAGGGGTAAAAGAACTGCACCCAGAAGAGATGGAACCATCGTTTTCTCAGGAGGAATTGTTTGGAGAATTTAATAGTAATGATCCGTCGGAGCCGGAAAGACCACTTGTAATCAATCGGGTGATTCCGGCACAGGACGATGTGAAGGAAGAGTGGATTGCACAGGATAGAAATAATGATTTGTCAGAAATCGAAGAAGAAACTTCGCAGGTATTGCCGGAATCAGTAACGGAAACCCATGCAAGGCCACGCAAAACGAAAGAAAGCGCACGTGAGGTAGCGCTTGAAACAGCAGGTGTGGAGGCGGCAATCGCGAAAGATAATCAAAAGCCGAAAGCCGTATATCATACGCCGCCATTATCTCTCTTAAAGAGAGGAAAAAAATCCGGCGGTGATTCAGATACACATCTGCGGGAAACAGCGTTGAAATTAGAACAGACCCTGCAAAGTTTCGGAGTAGGAGTTACGGTTACCAATGTAAGCTGCGGTCCTTGTGTGACAAGATATGAGTTACAGCCGGAACAAGGCGTGAAGGTAAGCAAAATTGTAGGGCTTGCCGATGACATTAAACTGAATCTGGCTGCCGCAGATATTCGGATCGAGGCGCCGATTCCCGGAAAAGCGGCAGTTGGTATCGAGGTTCCGAATAAAGAGAATTCGGCAGTTATGTTAAGAGATTTGATCGAGACAGATGAGTTCCAGAGGCATGAATCGAATATTGCATTTGCAGCCGGCAGGGATATCTCCGGAAAGGTTGTCGTTACAGACATTCAGAAGATGCCGCATCTTTTAATCGCGGGTGCAACAGGTTCCGGAAAATCGGTGTGTATCAATACATTGATCATAAGTATTTTATTCAAGGCAAAGCCGGATGATGTAAAATTGATCATGATTGATCCGAAAGTGGTAGAATTAAGCGTATATAATGGAATTCCTCATTTGATGATACCGGTCGTAACAGATCCGAAGAAAGCAGCAGGTGCATTGAATTGGGCTGTGGCAGAGATGACAAAACGGTATCAATTATTCGCGGAATATAATGTGCGGGATTTGAAAGGATATAATGATAAGATAGAAAGCATCAAAGATATTGAAGAGGAAAGAAAGCCGGTAAAATTACCTCAGATTGTTATTATCGTGGATGAGCTTGCAGATCTTATGATGGTAGCGCCGGGAGAAGTAGAAGAAGCTATTTGTCGTTTGGCGCAGCTTGCAAGAGCGGCGGGACTTCATCTTGTACTGGCAACACAGAGACCATCCGTAAATGTAATTACCGGATTGATCAAGGCCAATATGCCATCGAGAATTGCATTTTCCGTATCTTCGGGTGTAGATTCCCGAACGATTATTGATATGAATGGTGCGGAAAAGCTGCTTGGAAAAGGAGATATGCTCTTTTACCCATCCGGATATCAAAAGCCGGTACGTGTGCAAGGGCTTTTGTGTCTGACAGAGAAGTACAAAGTGTAGTAGAATATTTGGTGCATAGAAATGGTGAGGTAAACTACGATAATGAGATAGCGGAACATATAAACAGCACGGCTTCCGGTGCAGGCAACATAGGCGGCGAAGGCGGAGCTTTTGATGAAAAGGATGTATATTTTGTGGATGCCGGAAAATTTATCATCGAAAAAGATAAGGCATCTATCGGAATGCTGCAGCGTGTGTTTAAAATAGGTTTTAACCGTGCAGCAAGAATTATGGATCAGTTATGTGAAGCAGGTGTTGTCGGTGAAGAGGAGGGAACCAAACCAAGAAAGATACTTATGAGTATGGAAGAATTTGAGCGATATATGGAAGAATATGTCTGACAGACAGAAAGTTTGAGTAGTACATTAAGACGAGAGAAGAGAAGGAGGAATTGATATGAAGACGGATATTCAGATTGCTCAGGAAGCAAAGATGGTACATATCAAAGAAGTCGCCGAAAGAATAGGGATTCAGGAAAATGATTTGGAGTTTTATGGAAAATACAAAGCAAAGCTTTCTGATGAACTATATGAGAAGATCAAGGAGCGGCCAGACGGAAAACTTGTACTTGTGACAGCAATCAATCCGACGCCGGCAGGGGAAGGAAAGACGACAACAACGGTTGGTCTTGGACAGGCTATGGAAAAGATTGGGAAAAAAGCGATCATCGCGCTTCGCGAGCCATCCCTTGGACCTTGCTTTGGGATAAAAGGCGGAGCTGCCGGAGGCGGATATGCGCAGGTTGTACCGATGGAAGATTTGAACCTTCATTTTACCGGTGATTTCCATGCAATTACTTCTGCGAATAATCTATTGGCAGCGATGCTGGACAACCATATCCAACAGGGAAATGAGCTTGGAATTGACCCAAGACAGGTTGTGTGGAAACGTTGTCTTGATATGAATGATCGTGTGCTGCGTAATGTGGTAGTCGGTCTGGGTGCAAAAAACAGACGGCGTTGTACGAGAGGACCATTTCGTGATCACCGTTGCTTCTGAAATTATGGCAATCCTTTGTCTTGCCGATGATATCAATGATTTAAGAGAGCGTCTTGGTAATATTATCGTCGCGTACAGTTACCAGGGAGAACCGGTTACTGCATCAGACCTTCATGCGGTAGGCGCTATGACAGCGCTTTTAAAAGATGCCATCAAACCAAATCTGATTCAGACTTTGGAACATACACCTGCATTGGTACATGGCGGACCGTTTGCGAATATTGCACATGGCTGTAACAGTGTAAGAGCAACAAAGATGGCTTTGAAGGTTGCTGATATTGCGATTACGGAAGCAGGATTTGGCGCGGATTTAGGCGCAGAGAAATTTTTCGATATTAAATGCCGTAAGGCTGGTTTAAAACCGGATGCAGTCGTACTTGTGGCAACTATTCGTGCTTTAAAATATAATGGAGGCGTGGCAAAAAAGGATTTATCGGAAGAAAATCTTGCTGCACTGGAAAAAGGAATTGTAAATCTGGAAAAACATATAGAAAATATTCAGAAATATCATTTGCCAGTCGTTGTGACGCTGAATTCTTTCGTGTCGGATACGGAAGCAGAAACGGCGTTCGTTCAGAAATTCTGTGAAGAGAGAGGCTGTAAATTTGCGTTGTCAAAGGTATGGGAACACGGCGGAGAAGGCGGTATGGAGCTGGCAAAAAAAGTCTTAGAGATTTTGGATGAAAATGAAGAAAGCGCCTTTGAAGTGCTGTATAAAGATGAACTTTCGCTGGAAGAAAAGATTAGAACGGTTGCAAGGGAAATCTATGGAGCGGACGATGTGGAATTCAGTGCGCAGGCAAAAAAACAGCTGGAGAAAATTACTTCTATGGGATTTAAAGATGTGCCGGTATGTATGGCAAAAAATCAATATTCGTTGTCTGATGATGCAACGCTTCTTGGGAGACCGAAAGACTTTATAATCCATATCAGAGAAGCCTATGTAAGCGCCGGGGCAGGATTTGTCGTTGCTCTTACAGGAACGGTTATGACAATGCCAGGACTTCCGAAAGTACCGGCGGCAAACAATATTGATGTAAATGAAAACGGAACAATTGTAGGTTTATTTTAAAAAGGAGTGCGTATAAAATGCCGTATATTATAGATGGAAAAACAATATCTGCTCAGATAAAAGAAGAATTAAAAACAGAAGTAACCGCGATGAAAGAGAAAGGAATCGCTCCTTGCCTGGCAGTCATCCAGGTTGGAAATGATCCGGCATCTTCTGTTTATGTTAATAATAAGAAAAAAGCATGTGCTTATATAGGGATAGAATCCTTGGCTTATGAGTTGGATGAATGTACGACGCAGCAAGAGCTCGTAAGTTTGATTGAAGAGTTGAATCAAAATGAGAAGGTAAACGGAATCCTTGTGCAGCTTCCGCTTCCAAAGCATATTGACGAAGATACGATCATCCAGACAATTTCACCAAAAAAAGATGTGGATGGGTTCCATCCAATGAGTGTCGGAAATATGTGTATTGGCTCTAAAGGATTTTTGTCTTGTACGCCGGCAGGAATCATTTCAGCTTTTAAAGCGCTCCGGTGTTGTGATAGAGGGCAAGGAATGTGTCATCGTAGGAAGAAGCAATATTGTTGGAAAACCAATGGCGCTGTTGCTTCTTAGAGAGAATGGAACAGTAACCGTTGCACATTCCAGGACCAAAGATTTGAAGGAAATAACAAACAGAGCCGATATTCTTATCGTAGCGATTGGAAAACCGAAATTTATTACTGCAGATTACATCAAAGAGGGAGCAGTTGTAATCGATGTAGGAATTCATAGAAATGCCGAGAATAAATTATGCGGCGATGTAGATTTTGAGGATGTGAAGGAGAAAGTAAGTGCAATCACACCGGTTCCAGGAGGGTAGGACCGATGACCATCGCAATGCTGATGGAGAATTGCGTAGAAGCAGTACGTTAAATAGGGGGAGAAAGAATGAAGTGTAAATATTGCGGTGCGATCATTCCGGATGGAGTGATGTATTGTGAAGTTTGCGGAAAAGAAGTTCAGATTGTTCCGGATTATAATCCGTTGGAAGATGTTTTGACTGCACATGTAAAAGGATCTGTCTATGAGCAGGAGCAGCGCCGAAATACATATTACGACAACACAAGAGTGTATGCAAGGCAGGGGAGTGGATATATTGCCAGACAGCGTGCACTTAGAGAACAGCGTGAGAGAGAAGAGAAGGAAAGACAACGTGCAATGGCGTTAAGAAGTGCGGAAAATATGCGTACGGAAAATGCCGGACTGCAAAAGGAATCCAGGCTTCGGAAAGAAAAAAGAAGAGCAAGGCAACAGGCAAAAAGAAAAAGGAGAATGATTTTTATCAGTGTTACGATTGCGGCTGTGACGCTCACAGCATTTCTTTTGTATTATAATTCTTATACAGGATATATGCAAAGAGCAAATCGTGCTCTGAATAGCTCGGAATATGAAGAGGCAATCATACGTTTTGAAAAAGCCATCCACAAAAATGAAAAGCGACCGGAAGCATATACCGGACTTGCCAATGTATATCTTGCAAAAGATGATGAAAGCGAAGCAGAAGAAGTATTTAAAAATGCGGTTGAAAGACAGCCGGACAATGCACAGATTTACAGGGCATTTCTTGCGTTTCTGGAAAATACGAAGCAGCCAAAGAAAATCCCTGTGATTTTGGATGAATGCGGATATGATTCTGTACTTGAGGCATTGCCTGAATATTATTGCAGTGCACCGACATATAGTCTTGATAAGAATGCCTATGATGAAGTGCAGGAACTCGCTCTGGATTCAGACGGCAATACTATATATTATACATTAGATGGTAGCGAACCGACGACGTCTAGTACGAAATATAGTGAGCCGATTCAGATTGGAGAAGGCGAGACTACAGTCAATGCAGTAGCAATAAATAAGAGGGGAATTCCAAGCCTTAGTCTGTCAAGAACATATACGGTAGAACTTCCTGTTGAAGACGCACCGGCAGTGAAGCCATCCAGTGGCCGCTATACAAAGCCAACACAGATCAGCATAATCGTTCCGGAAGGCTATGAAGCATATTACGCCTTGAATGTAACAGAGTTTACGAAAGATTCTCCGGAAGCAGTGAAATATACCGGACCAATCGATATGCCGGAAGGCAATACGATATTTAGTGCAATTCTGGTAAACAGCCGTGGCAAGGCGAGCGATATTACAATACGCAATTATGAATTGCAGATTATTCAATAAAAAATAACAATATTATTACAAAACTTGATTTTTTCAGCAAAAAGCTTTATCATAGTAACGTAAAAAAATTAGGAGGTACATCATGTATAGAATACGTAAAGCAGAAAAGCTGGCAGATAAGATTTATCTGATGGATGTGGAAGCACCGAGAGTAGCAAAGCACTGCGAGCCAGGACAGTTTGTTATTGTGAAAATAGATGAAAAGGGAGAGCGCATTCCGCTTACGATTTGTGATTATAACAGAGAGGAAGGTACGGTTACGATTGTGCTTCAGACCATCGGAGTTTCTACGGAAAAGATGGCGAAACTTACAGCAGGAGATTATTTCCGTGATTTTACAGGACCTCTTGGATGTGCGTCTGAGTTTGTCTTGGAAGATATCGAAGCATTGAAAAATAAAAAATTCTTGTTTGTAGCCGGCGGCGTCGGAGCAGCGCCTGTATATCCGCAGGTAAAATGGCTTCATGAACATGGGATTCAGGCAGATGTCATCGTCGGCTCTAAGACGAAAGATATGCTTATCTTAGAAGATGAGATGAAAGCAGTTGCAGGTAATTATTATCCATGTACCGATGATGGCTCTTACGGTCATGCGGGTATGGTTACAACGAAGATTGAACAGCTTGTAAAAGAAGAAGGAAAGAAATATGATGTCTGTGTTGCCATCGGACCAATGATCATGATGAAATTTGTCTGCATTATGACAAAACAGCTGGAAATTCCTACGATCGTCAGCATGAATCCAATCATGGTTGACGGTACAGGTATGTGTGGTGCATGCCGTTTACGTGTGGGGGATGAAATTAAGTTTGCATGTGTAGACGGACCTGAGTTTGACGGACATCTTGTAAACTTTGATGAAGCAATGAAAAGACAGCAGATGTATCGGACACAGGAAGGAAGAGCTTTGTTGAAATTACAGGAAGGCGATACCCATCATGGTGGATGTGGTCATTGTGGAGGTGACGAATAATGGACGTATTAAAGAAAGTACCAGTCAGAGAGCAGGAGCCAAAGGTTCGTGCAACGAACTTCGAAGAAGTGTGTCTTGGATATAATAAAGAAGAAGCAATGGAAGAGGCAGGAAGATGTATTAATTGTAAGAATGCAAAATGTATCGAAGGATGTCCGGTATCCATTAATATTCCAAAATTTATTTCTGAAGTGAAAGAAGGAAATATTGAGGAAGCATATAAAACTATTGGTAAATCATCTGCGCTTCCGGCAGTCTGCGGCCGCGTATGTCCACAGGAATCTCAATGTGAAGGAAGATGTATTCGTGGCATTAAGGGCGAACCGGTATCGATTGGTAAATTGGAAAGATTTGTGGCAGACTATGCATTGGAAAATGACATCAAACCGGAGAAGGCAGAGCATACTAACGGACATAAAGTGGCTGTTATCGGTTCCGGTCCGGCAGGCCTTACCTGTGCAGGAGACCTTGCAAAATTAGGATATGAAGTAACTGTATTTGAAGCGCTTCATGAGCTTGGCGGCGTGCTTGTATACGGAATTCCGGAGTTTAGACTTCCAAAGCATGCGGTTGTTGCAAAAGAGATTGATAAAGTAAAGGAATTAGGTGTAAAATTTGAGACCAATGTGGTTATCGGAAAGTCTACAACGATTGATCAATTGATTGAAGAAGAAGGATTTGAAGCGGTATTTATCGGTTCCGGTGCAGGTCTTCCAAAATTCATGGGAATTCCAGGCGAAAATGCAAACGGTGTATTTTCTGCAAATGAATATCTCACAAGAAGCAATCTTATGAAAGCCTTCGATGATTCTTACGACACACCGATTGCTGCAGGTAAAAAAGTTGCAGTAGTTGGAGGCGGTAATGTTGCAATGGATGCGGCAAGAACTGCTCTTCGCCTTGGTGCAGAGGTACATATTGTATATCGTAGAAGTGAAACGGAGCTTCCGGCAAGAGTGGAAGAAGTTCATCATGCAAAAGAGGAGGGCATTATATTTAATTTACTTACAAATCCAAAAGAAATCCTTGTAGACGAAAATGGATGGGTAAAAGGAATGCGTGTCGTAGAGATGGAGCTTGGAGAACCAGATGCATCCGGAAGAAGACGTCCGGTTGAAAAGGCTGGATCCGATTATGAAATCGAAGTAGATACTGTTATCATGTCACTTGGTACATCACCGAACCCATTGATTTCTTCTACAACAGAAGGCCTGGAGATAAATAAATGGAAATGCATTGTTGCAGAGGAAACGAACGGACAGACGACAAAAGAAGGTGTCTATGCCGGCGGTGACGCAGTAACAGGCGCGGCTACCGTAATTCTTGCCATGGGCGCGGGAAAAGCAGGGGCAAAAGGCATCCATGAATACCTTTCTTCGAAAAAATAATTTGTGTAAACTTCAGTAAATGTGCTTGAGTAAATGACATCGCAGGATTATAATGGAAGAAGGAATATAAAATATAAAGGAGATGTATAAACATGGGCAGATTTACATTACCAAGGGATATTTATCACGGAAAGGGTTCTCTGGAAGAACTTAAGAATTTAAAAGGAAAGAAAGCAATCCTTGTTGTGGGCGGCGGTTCTATGAAACGCCAGGGTTTCCTTGATAAAGCTGTGAATTATTTGAAAGAAGCGGGAATGGAAGTTGAATTATTTGAAGGTGTTGAGCCAGATCCATCTGTGGAAACTGTTATGAAAGGCGCTACAGCAATGCGTGCTTTTGAGCCGGATTGGATTGTGGCAATGGGAGGAGGCTCTCCAATTGACGCGGCAAAAGCAATGTGGGCATTCTATGAGTATCCGGATGTGACTTTTGAGGAACTTTGCATTCCGTTTAACTTCCCTGAATTAAGACAAAAAGCAAAATTTGCCGCTATTCCGTCCACTTCCGGAACCGCTACAGAAGTTACAGCATTCTCAGTTATTACAGATTATGCAAAAGGAATCAAATATCCGTTAGCAGATTTTAATATTACACCGGATGTTGCAATTGTAGATTCTGAATTGGTAGAAGGACTTCCAGCGCATCAGGTTGCCTATACGGGTATGGATGCACTTACACATGCGATAGAAGCATATGTATCTACATTGAATTGTGTATATACCGATCCATTAGCGATTCAGGCAATCGAAATGGTATTTGATTATCTGCCGGCATCATTCAAAGGTAATATGGAATCAAGAGCTCAGATGCATGACGCACAGTGCTTAGCAGGTATGGCATTTTCCAACGCTTTGCTTGGAATTGTACACTCTATGGCACATAAGACAGGCGCCGCATTTTCTACCGGACATATAACGCATGGCCTTGCAAATGCAATGTACCTTCCGTACGTAATTAAATACAATGCAAAAAATCCTGTTGCAGCAAAGCGTTATGCAGAAATTGCACGTAAGACAGGTCTTGCAGGTGCTTCCGAAAAAGCATTGATCAATAGTCTTTGTGCAAAAATTGATGAATTCAATATCATCCTTGGTATCCCGGCTACATTGAAAGAATTCGGAATCAAAGAGGATGAATTTAAAGAGAAAATTGCAGTAATTGCAGAAAACGCAGTAGGTGATGCTTGTACAGGTTCGAATCCAAGACCAATCGATCCTGTAACGATGGAAAGACTGCTGACATGCATTTACTACGGAACAGAAGTGGATTTCTAAATTTTTAAGAATATACATAAGTTTTTTAGTCGGAATGGGAAAAACTAAAGATGTATATACTATCAATAATTTGAAAAGAAAGGCAGGTAATAAATATGAAAAAATATATTTGCGAACCTTGTGGTTATGAATACGATCCGGCAGTTGGCGATCCGGATGGAGGAATCGCACCTGGAACTGCATTTGAAGATATCCCGGATGACTGGGTATGTCCAATTTGCGGAATGGGAAAAGAAGTTTTTGTAGAGGCTTAATTCTGTAGAGATTTAATGATTCTAAAAAGTCCGGGAATCCCGGGCTTTTCTAGTCTAAGATGTAGTCAAATCAACCAAACGGGGAAGAAAACATGAAAATAACCTTAATTACTGTTGGTAAGATAAAGGAAAAATATTTAAAAGATGCCATTGCCGAATACAGCAAGCGTTTAAGCAAATATTGCAAACTGGAAATTATCGAAGTGGCAGACGAAAAAAACACCGGATAATGCCAGCGAGGCAATGGAAGAGATCATACGGGTGAAGGAAGCAGAGAGAATTTTAAAGTATGTAAAGAAAGACGCATATGTTGTCACCCTTGAGATACAAGGAAAGGAACTTTCCTCAGAAGAGTTTGCAGAAAAAATAGAGCGACTTGGTATACAGGGGACGAGCCATATGATATTTATTATCGGTGGTTCTATCGGACTTGGCGAGGAAGTGCTTGGCAAATCGGATTTTGCGTTGAGTTTTTCAAAGATGACATTTCCTCATCAATTAATGCGTGTAATACTTTTGGAGCAGATATACCGAAGTTACCGTATCGTAAATGGAGCACCGTATCACAAATAATTCTTGGTATATGCTGTAAGGAGGAAGAGCATGGATGCGATTAGAACAAGCAATTTGACGAAATATTATGGAAAATCAAGAGGGATCTCCGAGTTAAACTTAAAGATCGAGGAAGGGGAATTCTTTGGTTTTATCGGACCTAATGGGGCTGGTAAATCCACAACGATTCGCACACTGTTAGGACTGATTTCTCCGACTTCTGGAAGTGCACAGATTTTTGGGAAAGATATTGGAAAGGAAAGAGAGAAGATATTACAAAATATCGGATATCTTCCTTCTGAAGCAGTATTTTATCCTGGAATGAAGGTTAAGGAAGTACTGACATTATCTGCGGACATGCGGAAAATGGATTGTTCAGATCAAGCCAAAAAGCTTTGTGAACGTTTGCAGCTTGATACAAACCGCAAAGTAGACGAATTGTCTTTTGGCAACAGAAAGAAAGTCGCAATTGTCTGTGCATTGCAAAGCAATCCAAGGTTGCTCATTCTTGACGAACCTACTGGAGGACTTGATCCGCTAATGCAGCGTGAATTTTTTGATATTTTGAGGGAACGTAACCACGCAGGGACTACCATTTTCCTATCTAGTCATGTGTTGTCTGAGGTGCAGCGTAACTGCACCAGAGCGGCAATCATCAGAGAAGGAAAGATTATTGTTTGCGACAGTGTAGATGCACTGGCGCAAACGAATGCAAAACGTATAACCATACATGGAAGTGTAAATCTGGATGGACTGAAGGGATTTGTGATAAGAAAGAAATAGGTGGCGCAGTGAGTTTTCTTTATAGCGGCGATATCAATGTGCTGCTTCAAAGATTGGCGGCGGGAGGTGTTTCTGATTTGAGCATCTTGGAGCCTGATTTGGAGGAAATATTTCTGCATTATTATGAAAAGGAAGGATATAGAGCATGACAATCGTAAAACACGAACTTAGGCAAGGAAGAACCTCTTTTTTAATCTGGACCTGCGCTATTGGATTTTTATTGACGGTTTGCATCTTTTTATTTCCGGAAATGAAGAGTGAGATGGGTGAAATCAATGACTTATTTGCTTCTATGGGTTCTTTTACGGCGGCATTTGGCATGGATAGATTAAACTTTGGAACATTGATGGGATATTATGCTGTTGAATGCGGGAATATATTGGGACTTGGCGGTGCCTTCTATTCAGCCTTTTGTGCGGTCAATATTTTAAGTAAAGAAGAAAAAGGCCGTACGGCAGAATTCATGCTGACACATCCAGTCAGCAGAGTACGCATTATTACTGAAAAACTGACGGCAGTTTTGCTTCAGATCTCAGGTATGAACTTGATTATCTATGTTCTTTCCGTAATATCTATGTTGATCATAGGAGAAGAGATACCATGGAAGGAACTTTGCCTGCTTCATCTTGCATATTATCTTCTTCAAATGGAGTTGGCAGGTATTTGCTTTTGTATTTCTGCATTTATAAGAAAAGGAAGCATAGGTGCAGGTCTTGGTATTGCTGCTATTACATATTTTTTGAATATTATTGCAAATATAACGGAGAAAGCAAAGTTCTTAAAGTATGTGACCCCTTTTGGATATTGTGAAGGAGCGGACATCGTAACAGAAGGCAGTCTGGATGGAACGAAAATAAGTATTGGGTTGGCAATGGGAGTTATTGGATTATAATTGCTTATCGGAAATATGCAAAAAAAGATATTTATTAAGGAGGAATTGAAAAATGGTACATCATATTGTAATGTGGAAATTCAAACCGGAGATTGAAGAAGCAAGAAAGCCGGAATTGAAGAAAGCCATGAAGAAAAATTTGGAAGGATTGGCAGGAAAAGTTCCGGGCTTCTCACAGCAGAATTTATCGAGCAACCGATGGATTCTAGTACACATGATATCGCATTAGTGACTACATTGGAAAAAGCAGAAGATGTGGCAGTGTATGGAGCACATAAAGAGCATGTGAAAGTGGCAGATACCTATGTGCGTCCTTATGTAACAGAAAGAGCTTGCCTGGACTATGAATAAAAATCATTTTACTAAAGTCCAACGGACATTTTTGTCGCATGCTTGGCAACTTAAAATTCGAGGAACTGTGTAAATCAATATCATAGTTCCTCGAATTTTTTGCTATATAAGCAAATTTTTTCTTGTGCGAAGTGTATAATATCGTTAAAAAGTAATTGAAATTTTTATAGGAATATTATAAACTAAATATAGTAGTATGTCCGAGGAATAGGTACAATAGGTACGGACATGACAGATAATGAAAAAGAAAGGTATAGGTGGTTAGAAGTATGAAGAATGGGACAATAAAAAAGATGCAGAAGTCTTTGATTGCCGGAAGCCTTGCTGTTGCTATGATTATGGGAGGAGTTGCAGGTTCGGGCATTTCATTTGGAAGTGTAAAGGCTGCCGGAATTGAAGTGGGAACTTATGAAAGCAAACTTCCGGTTATTTACATTGAGACAGAGGGCGGAGCTAATATTGTAAGCAAGGACTATTATATTGATGCAACGATGACCATGCAGGGAAATGATGAATTCAATGATGGATTGTATTCCGTGTGATCGAGATTAAAGGGCGTGGTAATTCTACATGGGGAATGCCAAAAAAACCATACAAGATCAAACTGGATAAGAGTACCAATATTTGGGGAATGGGAAAAAATAAGCACTGGGTATTACTTGCCAACTATTCTGACCCGAGTTTGATGCGTAATACGATTTCCTATAATTTATCCGGAGATATGGGAATGCCGCAGATGGATACTACCTGGGTGGATGTTGTATTGAACGGCAAGTATGTCGGCAACTATCAGTTCTGTGAACAAATCCGTATAGCAAAAGACAGAGTGAATATCTATGACTGGGAAACAGCGGGCGAAGACGCTGCAGATGCGATTGCCGAGGCAGAAGGATTTACCAAGGCTGATAAGAAGGAATTAGAAGGATACATGTCTGAAAATCTTGCATGGACAACCTCCAAGGAAGTTACATTTAACGGAACGACTTATCAGGTAGAAGATTATTGTGAAATAGAAGATATCAGTGGAGGTTATTTATTAGAACTTGATGAATATTATGATGAAATCTCTAAGTTCAAGACAGATAAAAATCAACCTCTTATGTTCAAGAAGCCTGAGTTTGCTAATACGAACAAAGATATGATGAATTTTGTACAGAATTATATCCAGGGATTTGAAGATGCGGTTTATTCAGATAATTTTTATGCTGCATATAATGGAAAAGATGTGCATTACAGTGAATTGTTTGATATGGATTCTTTAGTGGATTACTGGATTGTCAACGAAGTTTTCTATAACGAAGAATTTAATAAAAAGAGTACATATTTATATAAGGACATTGACGGGCTGTTCCATATGGGTCCTATATGGGATATGGATTACAGTTCCGGCGGAGAAGGAGATACTTATATTACCAACCAGTGGGCTACAAAGGCATTTAGTACGAATGCTCAGGCGTATATGTGGTATAAGCAGTTGATCGAAGATCCATATTTTATGATGCGTGTACAAGAGCGTTACTGGGAGATTCGGGATACGCTTCTTGAAGATATTGTAAAGACAGGAGGCAAGATTGATGCTGCTTATGACTATATCTATGAATCCGCAAAGAAAAATGAAGCAATGTGGAAATATAAAAATGGTTTTGAAGGTGGTGTGAATACTTTCAAAACATGGCTGAAGACACATCTGGCATGGATGGACATTCAATTAGAGACCGAAGATTCTTTTGTAAGGTCTTTAAATGCATACAATGCAAGCACAAATATTTCGATGCAGGCATCTGATGAGAATGGCACATTAAAAGTGGATAATATATCAAAGCATGCAGCAGCAGATGCAGTGATAGAAGATGGAAAAGATATGACATTAGCAGTAAGCATAAGCCAGCAGGACATTGTAGATGCGGCTGTGTATGTGAATGGAACTTACTGTAAAAAAGCAGATCTGAATGATGGAAGCACACAATTTGCGCTTACAGCGGAAGAATTAAGTGCCAAGAGTGGTGAAAAAGATGTTATCCGTATTGATGGAAGAGATCGAAACGGAAAAGTAGTTGCTTCAAATTACATGACAGTTTTGGAATATGAAGTAGATAAAGACGCAATCTATGCGGAAATTTCTGCAACAGAGCTTTATAAAGGTGAGACAGCAGATATCAGTGGAACTAATCTTGATAAAGCAGTATGGACATCCAGCAACGAATCCGTTGCAGTTGT
>PDYJ01001642.1_pt1 | contig 16008 bp, 18 predicted proteins | sample 1430841 | NCBI WGS metagenome assembly PDYJ01 (sample SAMN07237672, study PRJNA390542) | Gut metagenome, whole genome shotgun sequencing project. | isolation source: fecal pellets | host: Mus musculus | place: USA: New York, NY | collected 2016-10 | reverse complement strand
CTTCTCGAGAGCGCCGCCGGACGCTCCACGCTCGCCCGCGAGGGAAACAACCATTTCGGCATCAAGTGCCACAAAGGATGGGAAGGGAAGTCGATGCTGCGCGACGACGACGCGCCCGGCGAATGCTTCCGCGTCTACGGCTCGGCCGCCGAAAGCTACCGCGACCACTCACTGTTCCTGTCGCGCGAACGCTACAGGCCCCTGTTCAGCCACGACGTAACCGACTACGCCTCCTGGGCGCGCGGCCTGAGCCGGTGCGGCTACGCCACCGACCCCAACTACGCCTCTCGCCTCATAGCCATCATAGAGCGTTACGCCCTCTATACCTACGACACCCGCGCCGGGCGCGAAGCGGAGGAGATCACCGAGTTCATATGGCAGCAGATGCGCAAGACCCACCCCGTGCGCAAGGCGCGCGGCCTGCACTACGTCATCGCGTCGCCCGGCGACACCTACTCCTCGATAGCGAAGGAATTCCGCATCAAGAAGAAGAAGCTCATGGAGCTCAACGACGCGGAGACCGACAGGGTGCGCGAATGGCAGGAAGTGTATCTGGAGGAAAAGCTCGACGAAGCCCCGGAAGGCGTGGCCTCCGCCACGGTGGGGGAAGGCGAGACGATCCACAGCGTGGCCCAGCGGTTCGGGATGAAGCTGGCCGCCGTCCTCGCCCTCAACCCCGGGGCGAAAGACTCGCCCGGGCAGAGGCTCCGGCTGCGGTAGGCCGCATCCGGCGACGCCCCCTGCCGGGTCTGCAGCCGGGTCTGCCCGGAGCCCAAAAGCGATTTTTTCGGCCGAAAGCTTGGCCGTGTGCAATATTCTTCCTATTTTTGCGTCATAATAACGCCCGAAGTCAGCCGGCGAGCCGTCGCCGCCCTTTCCGAAGGCATCATAAGCCTCTGTAGTTCAACGGATAGAATAGAAGTTTCCTAAACTTTAGATAGGAGTTCGATTCTCCTCGGAGGTACAGCCGGGTCCCCGACGCAGCCAAAAAGCGCCGGGGACTGCTTTTAACCATGCGCCTCCCGCCGACGATATTATCAAAAAAAAGGTGAAATAGTTGGTTATTCGCCGAAATCTCGCTAACTTTGTGGCGTTTTTTCAATCACCCCGTTGTCGCCCGTCGGCTGCGGGGCAGTCTATACGCCGAAAACAGCCTCATCCTGAGCGGAGCGGCCCCGGCCGCCACCGGTCTGGAAACCAGGCAGCAGGACATATATTTTTACCGTTTTGGGAAAGTTTTCGCAATACAAAGTGCAGCTTGCCTCGAAGACCGACGGCAGGCATGAGCAGGACTTCGTCTGCGACACCGAGTTCTTCCGCAACATGGAGAACGACGATGTGGCGGACGCGGACATAAAGGTGCATCTCGACCTGGAAAAGAAGAACGACGCCTATGTCCTCGTCTTCACCTGCAAAGGGATGATGCACATCCCCTGCGACAGGTGCCTCGACCCGATGGAGCATCCCGTCGACACGACATACCGGCTGACCGTCAGATACGGCGAGCGGTATGACGAAAGCGACGACGTGCTCATCATCCCGCACAGCGACACATACCTCAACGTGGCATATATGCTCCACGACACGGTGATGCTCACCGTACCGCTGAGGCACGTGCATCCTGCCGGGCAGTGCAACCGCGCCATGTCGGCCGTGCTCAGCAGGCACAACGCCGAGGCGCTGGACGACGAAGACGAAGGCTTCGGCGAAGAGACGGACTGAAGACCGGCTGGAAAGACCTCTGCCGCACTATGTGGCGGCACCAACAAAAACGAAACAAAAATCAAAAAACAATAGAAGAAAATGGCACATCCCAAACGCAGACAATCGCACACCCGCACCGCGAAGCGCCGCACACACGACAAAGCTCTCATCCCGACACTCGCCATCTGCCCCAACTGCGGCGCCTGGCACGTATACCACACCATTTGCGGCGAATGCGGCCACTACCGCGGCAGGCTCGTCATCGACAAGGAAGCCAAGGCTCAGTAAGGCCGGCTTACGCATAAGCCAAGGCACACCGTGGGCCCGCGCTGCGCCGGCCTGCCTACAAGCGTGCGCCGGACAAGACGGTAAAGAAATTTTTTTGACCCTTTCCAACAATGATGAATGCTAAGATAAGCGGTATCGCATCCTACGTGCCCGACGACATACTCGACAACGAGATGCTCTCGAAGATGGTAGACACCAACGACGAGTGGATCACCACGCGTGTCGGGGTCAAAGAGCGTCGCATACTGCACGAGGAGGGCACCGGTTCGAGCTATCTCGGCACGCGCGCCGTGAAGCGTCTCCTGGCAGACTGCGGGGTCGCGCCCGACGAAGTGGAGCTGCTGATATGCGCCACCTCCAACCCCGACTACCGCTTCCCCTCCACGGCTTCCGTGATAGCCCACGAATGCGGACTCCAGAAGGCCTACGCCTACGACATACAGGCCGCATGCGCAGGTTTCATCGTAACGATGCAGGCCGCCCGGGCCTACATACAGTCGGGTCTGTACAAAAAGATAATAGTGGTGTGCGCCGAGAAGATGTCGTCCATGACCGACTATGAGGACAGGTCCACTTGCCCGCTCTTCGGCGACGCCGCCGCAGCCGTGCTCATCGAGCCTACCGACGAGCCCGTGGGGGTGATGGACGGAGAGTTCCACGTCGACGGGACGGGGCTTCCCCACCTGCTGATGAAGGCCGGAGGCTCGGTAAGGCCAGCCACGGAGGAGACCGTCGCGGCCCGCGAACACTTCATCTACCAGGAAGGACGCGCGGTCTACAAGCACGCCGTGCGCGACATGCTTTCCTCGTCGCAGTCCGTTATGGCCCGCAACGGCCTGACGGTCGAAGACATAGACTGGTTCGTGCCTCACCAGGCCAACCTCCGCATAATCGAGGCGATAGCCGGACGCACGAAGATAGCCCTGAAAAGGTGCTCGTCAACATCCAGCATTACGGCAACACCTCCGCCGCCTCGATTCCGCTGTGCCTTGACGAATACAAGAAGCGTCTCCGCAAAGGCGACAAAATCGTGATGACGGCTTTCGGCGCAGGGTTCACCTGGGGTGCGATGTACATCATCTGGGCCTTCGACACCAAGTGAGACGACATACGCCAGACAAAGCCGGGACGCGACCGCACGCAGGTTGCCGCCCCGGCATTTTCGTTATCACGGGCGCGACGCCAACCTCTGCCGCGCGCCAGGCGTTATAACGGTCAGACACACGTAAAAACAGACAAAGCCATGGAAGAAGGAAAAACAGCCCCGGCCGCTGGACACAAGGCCGGATTCGTCAACATAGTCGGCAACCCCAACGTCGGAAAGTCCACCCTGATGAACGACCTCGTCGGCGAACGCCTCTCGATCATCACATCGAAGGCGCAGACCACACGCCACCGCATCACCGGAATCGTCAACACCCCGGAATACCAGATCGTGTATTCCGACACCCCGGGCGTGCTCAAGCCGAAATACAAGCTACAGGAGTCGATGCTCGGATTCTCGCAGGGCGCGCTCACCGACGCAGACATACTCCTCTACGTAACCGACACGGTCGAGAACCCCGAAAAGAACAAGGAATACCTCGACCGCGTGGCGAAAGAGAAGATCCCCGTGCTCCTCGTCATCAACAAGATCGACCTCCTCAAGGGGCAGGACGACCTGGTGAAGCTCGTGGACGAATGGAAGGAACGCCTCCCCGGAGCGGAGATATTCCCCACGAGCGCGACGGAGCATTTCAACATCGACAGCCTGAAGCGGCGCATAGTGGAGCTGCTGCCCGACGCGCCGCCGTATTTCGGCAAGGACGCGCTCACCGACAAGCCCGCGCGCTTCTTCGTGACGGAAATCATAAGGGAGAAGCTGCTGCTCATCTACGACAAGGAGGTGCCCTACAGCACGGAGGTGCTCGTCGAGAAATTCGACGAGAAGGAGAAGTCTATCCACATAATGGCAGTCATCTACGTGGAACGCGACTCGCAGAAAGGCATCATCATCGGCAAAGGAGGAGACAAAATCAAGAAGGTGGGCATCGAGGCCAGGCAAGACATTGAGAAGTTCTTCGACAAGAAGGTCTTCCTCGAGCTGTTCGTGAAGGTGGAGAAGGACTGGCGCAACCGCGAGAACAAGCTCCGCGCCTTCGGATACATCGAATGACCACCGCTGCAAAAGGCCTTGACCGGCCTCTCAAAAAACATTAGAGGCTGTTTAAAAATGCTTGTTGACGCATAGCCGGAAGATTTGTGATGCATTTATCCCTGCAGCGAAGGAGCATGGCGGGCTATGGGACTGAGCCGAAGGACAAAGACGCGCAAAGGTTCCGGAATGACGGCAGGCATTACAGGAAAGCCTCTTTAAAAGAATTTGATGTTTCAGTCAGAATGGTGTCTTTTCCGTTAATCCGCATTCAATCGTCGGTCACATATCCCGATATGCTCCCTCCCCATAAAGTGCGCCTTAACGAAAAATCCACCACTCTGCGTTTAACAATGATTTTTAAACAGCCTCTTATCATTATAACGAATGGGCAGATTAGTAGCAATAGTAGGGCGGCCCAACGTCGGCAAATCGACGCTGTTCAACCGCCTGACGCAGACACGCTCGGCCATCGTGGACGACACGGCCGGCACCACCCGCGACCGCCAGTACGGGAAAGTAGACTGGTGCGGCCAGGAATTCTCTATCGTAGACACCGGCGGCTGGGTGGTCAATTCAGAAGACATATTCGAGGAGGAAATCAACAAGCAGGTGCAGATAGCCATCGAGGAGGCCGACGTGATCCTCTTCGTGGTGGACTCCACCACGGGCGTAACCGACCTCGACGACCACGTGGCCTCCATCCTGCGCCGCTCACGCAAGCCCGTGATAGTGGTGGCCAACAAGGAGGACGTGGGCAACGCGCGCTTCAACATCCCGGAGTTCTACTCCCTCGGCCTCGGCGACCCGTTCGAGGTGTCGTCGGCCAACGGGTCGGGCACCGGCGAGCTGCTCGACGAGATCGTCAAGGACATGCCTGAACCCAAGGAGGAGGACAGCCCGGAAGACGACGTGCCCAAATTCGCGATCGTGGGCCGCCCCAACGCCGGAAAGTCAAGCCTCATAAACGCGTTCATCGGCGAGGAACGCCACATCGTGACCGACATCGCCGGAACCACGCGCGACTCCATCTACCACCGATACGACAAGTTCGGCTTCGACTTCTACCTCGTCGACACCGCCGGGATACGCAAGAAGCAGAAGGTGAACGAAGACATCGAGTACTACTCCGTCATACGGTCCATCCGCGCCATAGAGGCCTCCGACGTATGCATCCTCATGATCGACGCCACGCGCGGCATCGAGGCGCAGGACGCCAACATCTTCAGCCTCGTCCAGCGCAACAAGAAGGGGCTGGTGGTCTGCGTCAACAAATGGACATCGCCGAAGACCGCTCGCTCGAGGCCCAGAAACGCTTCGAGCAGGCGATACGCGGCAAGTTCGCGCCCTTCACCGACTTCCCGGTAATCTTCACCTCGGCAGTCACCAAGCAGCGCATCTACAAGGTGCTCGAGACGGCCATCTCGGTCTACAAGAACCGCCGCCGCATCATCCCCACTTCGCAGCTCAACACCTATATGCTCGAGCAGATAGCCCTGACGCCGCCGCCGAGCAACAAGGGCAAGTTCGTGAAGATAAAATACGTTACGATGCTCAAGGAATCGGTCATCCCGACGTTCGTCTTCTTCTGCAACCTCCCGCAATGGGTCAAGGAGCCGTACCGCCGCTTCCTGGAGAACAAGATACGCGAGCGCTGGGACTTCCACGGCACGCCCGTCTCCATCTTCATGCGCGACAAGTCATGACAGAAGGTTGTCCTTTTAGGGACATTGTTGGCCGAATCTTCGCAACGCCGCAAAACCGGGATTCTTTTGTCCCACGGCTCTTTCATTTAAACTAAAATAAAAAGCATGACTTCCCCTACCCGGTTCATTGTGAATCGGGTAATATTCTGTGTCTGTCTGTCAACGAGTTATTCTGGTGTCAAAATCTTATATTTTTCATTTTTGGCTTAAAAACCGCATCAGCCGAGTAAAGCTCATTGAGATATGTCTCATCAGTTCGGCTATGCCTTTATTCTTATCCGATCGTTTTTTGCGAAGTCCTTTCCATATTGAGAACACCGAGTAAACTATTCTCTGTATGGTGTCGAGGTTCGGGCGGCTCTTGTCGACTTACGTTTTATGTTGTCCTGCTGGAGATTGTAGTCCAGGCCCCAGTGCATGCTTTCTATCGACCAATGGTTGCGCACGACGATTCCGAGCTTCGGAGTCTTCGCAGGCATACTGCTGACATACAGGCGTTTTTCCGAAGTGCGCATCCCTGTTGACTTTTTGACTGTGGATGATTCATACTCTATGATGGTCATGTTTCCGCCCCACTTCTCTTTGTCGGCGATAATGTCCAGTCCGTCATATACGCGGTAGGTTCTCGTCTCTATCCTGCCGTGGGCCAGTTCGGACCTTCGGTGTAAGAACATACCGGTGTGTGTTCCACTAGCCTGTCCTCAATGCCGTATCGCAATGACGGCTGGTTGGCTTTGAGTTCTATCAGAAAGTCTCCGCCTTTCTTTCTGATTTTCTCGACAATGTCCTTCTGCATGGACATGGCGTCGGCTGTGACAATCTTTCCTGCGACATCTATTTTATCAAGAAGTATCGGTACGGCCTTTATCTCGTTGCTCTTTTCCTGACAGGCTTCGGTGGCGATTGTTATGCCGGTGCTGAACGAATAGGCGGAGACGATATCCGGGCTACGCCCGTTTTCCTGAACGGTGCCGCGCTCGCTTTGCCGTCAATGCAGATTATTTCAATGATGCGGCTGGCGCAGGTCAGTCTTTCAAGGAATATGTCTGCGAACTGCTGCATCCTGTCGGCCATATCCATATCGTTGATGCCGTTCTCCACACGGCAAAGCGTGGCCTCAGATGGCACGCCGTTCCTCAACATGCCCATTTTGTGTAATTTGTTGAGGTTGTATCTGCCGAACTCCAATATCTCGGCTCGTCCGATGCATCCGGCCATACGTCCGAGTATCATCAGCATGATGATATCGTTGAGGCTGTGACGGAAATTGCCTTTGTCCAATCTACGGAAATCCGGCACGGATGAGGCAAATGCTCGAAGTTCTTCCATGATACTGCGCCTTGTGTCAAATTTATTGTGTACTTTTGCGGTATGATCAGGCGCATAGGCGTCAGTCGAACAGACTTGGTCAAGTGGCTTCATTTTTAGCGTAACTCTTTGATTATCACCTATAAAGTTACTAAAATCTGCCACTTGACCAAATTTTTATTGCACTTATTCTCTTGAAAATCAAAGGTTAAAGTCTCTCTCCGTCCGTACTGCTCTCGCTATAAAACAACACATTTGTCGAGAATGAGACGAAATCTTAAATGAAAGAGCCGTGGAAAAATCGGCTGTAATATTTTGCCGAACGGAAAAAAGTGCGTAACTTTGCACTGAATAAATTGTAAAGGCAAATGCTCTGCCCTTTGGGGCAGAAGAGTTATTTACCACTTGTGACTACGAAAGGTCTTCTTCGAGAGAAGAGGGCCTTTCGGTCGATTATGCACGTCTGTACGCATATGCGGGCATGCATCTTCCCCACTCAATCCATTCCGGAAACCGATGGATGGCGGAGGCCGAAAGGCGGCTTGCAGGCACGGAGGCCTCGGACTGCCGTAAAAGCTGCCGTCTTCAGGCCGCGCGGTGAACATTGCGCCGCTCCGGAGCGTTTCTGCTTAAAAGATGCTTATTATGGAAAAGAAGAAGCTATACGTTGTCAGTTTCGGCAACTCACGCAAATACCTGATGGAATACACCGTGCCGGCCCACGCCGACCAGCTCCGCAAACCCAACCCCTTCGCCCACATCGAGGCGGCCCTGAGGGCATACCTCGAAAGGCACCTGCCTGAGGCAAACGACTTCACGTATTACACGTCGGCACGCGCCACTGAGGTATGCTCCGGCCACCGCGACCGCTATGCGGACTATCCCGCGCTCAACGACCGTTCCCTTCAGGAAATAGAGCACGAGCTGCTGAACGAGGTGCGCGACGGACGTGCAAACCGCCGCATCAGCCTCAACGCCCCTTTCGCGCAGATACTCGGAAGGCACTGAGCAGCACGGCTCCCAACAACACCCCGGCCGACATCCACCCCGCAGCCTCGGATATACGTCCGCGCAGGCTGCGGGGCTTCTCTTTCTCCACCTCGACTATGCGCGGCTCCACCACCGTGTCGCGCACCGTGCTCCTCACCGTGTCATGCACCGACCTGAGCCGCCAACGCTCGCGTACAGTGCGCTCACGCACAGTGTCGCCGCTGCGGTCCAGCACCACGCTGTCGCGCAGGATCAGCGTGTCCGCCAGCCTCGACGATGAATGAAACGTGTCCCTCACTACGTTCACGCGCTCCAAAGGCACGTAGACCCTCTTCGTGCACCCGCAGGCCACGGCGGCCGCAGCCGCGATAAAAACCAATTTCCTCATGATTCAGATTGTTGTCAATGGTTATTCCCGCCCGTCGGCGGGCGGCATACTGCCATGCCTGCAACACGCAGGCCAGACAACATCTTTTTCACATAAGCGGCCGTTAAAAAAGAATGCATAGTCAACCGTTGAGAATATATGCAAGAGGCTGCGCCGTAAACTCTGATTACGACACAGCCTCATCGGATTGCGGCTTAAGGGCAAACGTTGTGGATGGTTACGGCCTCTTTGTGAGGATTCATACCCGCTGTCAGAACAGGGGACGGAGAAACGGGGGGAGAGGAATCTCTTCCGTCTTCAGGCGCAGGAGCAGTCTGCGCCCGTCTTCCGACAGGGTGAACTCCATGCGCCGATGGTCCTCATTGCCGCATTGCCTCTCTATCAGCCTTTTGCCTTCCACCGTCCGTATCACCTTGGACGTCTGCGGCGCCTTGAACCCTGTGCTTCGCGATATTTCACCGGCGGTCGCGGTGCCGTCGCCGATGCTGCACAGCACCATGGCCTCGTTGAGCGAAATGCCCAGCCGCTCCTGGAGCGTGTCCTGAAGCTCCGCGACGGCCTTCACCAGGTCGCGCATCACGCATACTGACTTTATCTTTTCCATAATTCAGGGTGTGTGTTTCAGATGAAAAGGTTGACATTTGCGCCGTCTGCACGGTTCATGTAGGTGGCCACGCCTCCCACCGTAACGTTGTCGAGCAGTTCCTCGCGGCTCACGCCCATCACGTCCATCGACATCTGGCAGGCTATGAACTCCACGCCGTTTCTGACGGCCTCGTCGCGGAGCGACTCCAGCGACTCCACGTTCTTCTTCTTCATTATGTGGCGCATCATGCGGCTGCCCAGCCCGGCCATGTTCATTTTCGAGAGCCTGAGCTTCTTGGAGCCGGACGGCAGCATCATGCCGAACATCTTCCCGAACAGGTCTTTCTCCACCTTTGGCGTGCGCTCCTTCTTTATGGCGTTGAGACCCCAGAAGGTGAAGAATACCGTAACCTTGCCGCCTGCGGCCGCCGCCCCGTTGGCAAGCACGAAAGTGGCGAGGGCCTTGTCGAGGTCGTCGCTGAAAAGGATGAATGTCTTCCCTTTGCCGCCGCTTCCGGCATTCTCAGGCATGGCCCGCGCCTCCCCTTTCTCCACCGTTACGCGGTGCCTTCCGGCAGATGAGGCACAGGAGACGAACCTGTTGCCTGTGGATGCGCACCAGGCCTCGGCATCACGGGCGAACCCCGGGTCGGTGGCGGTTATTTCCAGCCGTCCGCCCTCTTCCATAGCCTCCACGGCGTTCTTCATCTTCATTATCGGGCCTGGGCAGGAAAGGCCGCAGGCGTCCACCCTGACCACGTCGCAGGAAGAGGGCGGAGGCACGTCCCCGTTGACGGCCACGGCGGCAGGCTGGCAGCCGCCGAACGGCTCGGGAGCGGGCAAGGCCGCCGTCGCGGCTCGGTAGGTCTTCAGGCCGCCTATAAGATTCCTGACATCCGCGAAACCGTTGCCGCGCAGTATGTTTGACGCAAGATATCCCCTCAGGCCCACTCCGCAGCATAGCACCACGGGCTTGTCCACGGGAATCTCGCCGAGCCGTCCGCGCATCTCGTCGAGCGGTATGTTCACCGCGCCCTCGAGCGCGCCCACTGCAAACTCGTCGGGAGTCCTCACGTCGATGAGCGCGATTCCGCCTCTGTCCATGTCCCTGAGCTCACGCCAGTACACCGGGGCCATCCGGCCCTCGAGGATGTTGGCTGCCACGTATCCGGCCACCGCCACAGGATCCTTGGCCGAAGAGAACGGCGGCGCGTAGGCCTGTTCAATCGCCGTCAGGTCGTAGATGGTGCCGCCGCGCTTGATTGCCTGCGAAAAGACGTCGATGCGCTTGTCCACCCCGTCGTAGCCCACGATCTGCGCGCCGAGCAGGCGGCCGTCGGCCGGCGAGAACACCACCTTGATCGACATCGGGAGCGCGCCGGGGTAATACCCGGCATGTGATGAGGGATGGACGGTGGCCGACCGGAAGTCGGCGCCGTCGGCCTTCAGGCGTTTCGCGGCGATGCCCGTAGCGGCCACGGTGAGGTCGAACACTTTTGCTATCGAAGTCCCGATGGAACCTTCGTACCTCTCCACGTTGCCCCTGACCATGTTGTCGGCCACGATGCGCGCCTGCCTGTTGGCCGGGCCTGCGAGCAAACTGAGCCACGGCCGGCCTGTGAGCGGATGGGGATACTCGACCGCATCGCCGACGGCATATATGTCATCGTCGGATGTCTGCATGTACTCGTTCACCTTTATCCCGCGCGTCTCGCCCGTCTCCAGCCCCGCCTCGGCGGCAAGCGTCGAGTTCGGGCGAACGCCGATGGAAAGTACCGCCATGTCGGCCTGAATCCTGTCCCCGTTGCCCAGAACCACGTCGATGCCCTTCTCTCCGCGCTCGAAAGCGGCCACGGCGGCCCCGAGGTAAAGCCTTACCCCTTTCTGTATCAGGTGCTGATGCACCATGGCGGCCATGGAGAAGTCGATCGGGGCCATCACCTGGTCCGACATCTCCACCACAGCCACCTCTGCCCCGGCATGGCTAAGGTTCTCGGCCATCTCCAGGCCGATGAATCCCGCGCCGACTATCACGGCACGCTTCACGCCACGTGTCTTCACGTGGTCTTTTATTGCGTCCGTGTCGGCCACGTCGCGCAAAGTGAATATGCCGTCCAGGCCGATTCCCGGCAGCGGCGGCCTGACGGGCGACGCTCCTGGGGAAAGGAGCAGGCGGTCATAACTCTCGTGATACCGTTCACCGTCAGGGCCTGCGACCACGACCCTCTTCGCGGCGCGGTCTATGCCCACAACCTCCGACTTCACCCTCACGTCTATGCCGAACCGGCGGCCGAACGCCTCCGGGGTCTGCACGAAAAGCCTGTTCCTGTCCTCGATCGCCCCGCCTATGTAATACGGCAGGCCGCAGTTGGCATATGAGATGTGGGCGCCCTTCTCGAAGAGCACGATTTCCGAATCCTCAGAGATTCTCCTGATCCTGGCTGCGGCAGTGGCGCCTCCCGCCACTCCGCCCACTATGACGTACTTCATATTCTGTCTGTCCTGTTTAATGTTTTCTTCCGCAAAGTTAGCAATTGTTTTCCATTATGAAACAATTTCCGAAAGAAAAATGTTTCCGTGAGGCGGCGGTTTTCCGCGTCCGGGAATTTTTACGCCCCGATTTTTTGGCCAGTCGGGTGATTATTAGTAATTTTGCAGGCCGATTATTTCCAGTTAGTGCTTCGATTGGCTGCCGCCGCTTATTATTGGCCTTTTAAGCGGTTGGGAGTCAAAAGATTGTGGAAACATAGAAAAACTAACAACAAGACAAAAAACCAACAAAAGTGGACAGCTTAAGCTACAAGACGCTTTCACTCACTCCTGAGACGATAAAGAAGGAATGGGTGGTCATCGATGCCACGGACCAGGTTCTGGGCCGTCTCTGCTCGAAGGTCGCAAAGATTCTTCGCGGCAAATACAAACCGGGCTTCACGCCCAACCTCGACTGCGGCGACAACGTGATCATCGTCAACGCCGACAAGGTGGTGATGACCGCAGACAAGTTCAACACCCGCGAATACCTCCGCTACACGGGCTATCCCGGCGGACAGCGTTCGTACACCCGGCCGACCTGATGGCGAAGTCCAAGCTGAAGACCATCAAGCCCGGCAAGCACCCCCTCTTCATCAAGGTGGTGAAGGGCATGCTTCCGAAAGGCCCCTCGGCGCCCGGCTGCTCAACAACATGTATGTTTACAATTCGGCAGAGCATCCCTTCCAGGACGTTGACGCCAAAGTGATCGACATAAACAAACTGAAGTAAGAAGAGATGGAAAAGGTAAATGCAATTGGCCGCAGAAAGGCCGCCGTAGCACGCGTGTATCTGACGGAAGGCACGGGCAAGATTACGATTGACCGTCGTCCGATCGACGTATATTTTCCGTCATCGATCCTCCGTTATGTCGTCCTCCAGCCGCTCAACCTCCTCGGCGTGGCAGACAAGTATGACATCATGGCCCACCTCGACGGCGGCGGCTACAAGGGTCAGGCAGAAGCTATGCGCCTGGCCATCTCCCGCGCCCTCGTTAAGATCAACCCCGAAGACAAGCCGGCCCTCCGCGCCGAAGGCTTCATGACCCGCGACCCCCGCGCCGTGGAGCGCAAGAAGCCGGGTCAGCCGAAAGCCCGCAAACGCTTCCAGTTCTCCAAGCGTTGACCTACGGTTTCCTTTGCGGTCGGCAGGCCGCCCCTTTTGCGGGAATATGCAGGCCTGCGCGTGAAGGAGACACCAAGATATGCATTCCGACCGGAAGCCTCGGCCCCCGAAGCCGTGGCTTTCGGCCCGGTCGTTGAAAAGGCGCGATGCACGCCGCGCCCGGGGCCTCGGCGGCACTCCCCGGAAAGCGCACATGAGTTTAGTATCGAAACCTGCGGGATGGACACGTTCCCTACCCTCGGGTTGTTTTCCAAAAACCAAAGAACGTAAACACAAAAAAACAGACAAGACAAATGGCAACACCGACATTTGAACAGCTCCTCCAGGCCGGATGCCACTTCGGCCACCTCAAACGCAAATGGAACCCCGCAATGGCTCCCTACATCTTCATGGAGCGCAACGGAATCCACATCATCGACCTCTACAAGACCGTAGCCAAAGTTGAAGAGGCCGCCAACGCACTCCGCCAGATGGCCAAGAGCGGCAAGAAAGTGCTCTTCGTCGGCACCAAGAAGCAGGCCCACGAGGCCATAGCCGAAAAGGCCGGCGCACTCGGCATGCCTTTCGTGATCGAACGCTGGCCGGGCGGCATGCTCACCAACTTCCCCACGATCCGCAAGGCCGTGAAGAAGATGACCACCATCGACAAGATGGCCAAGGACGGCACGTTCGACAACCTGTCGAAGCGCGAGAAGCTCCAGATCACCCGTCAGCGCGCCAAGCTCGAGAAGAACCTCGGCTCCATCGCCGACCTCTCCCGCCTCCCGTCGGCCCTCTTCGTGGTAGACGTCATGAAGGAGCACATCGCCGTGGCTGAGGCCAACCGCCTCGGAATCCCCGTATTCGGCATGGTTGACACCAACTCCAACCCTGAAGGCATCGACTTCGTGATTCCGGCCAACGACGACGCATCCAAGAGCATCGAGGTGATCCTCGACGCAGTATGCGCAGCCATGGCCGAAGGCCTCGAGGAGCGCAAGGTGGAGAGACTCGACGAGGAAGCCAAGGCTGAAGACGCCCCGGCTCCCGGCAAACGCCGCCGCGTGCGCCGCAACGACTCCGAGAAGCCCGCTCCCGCAGCAGAAGCGCAGGCAGAGGCTCCCGTTGAGGCAGAGGCTCCCGCAGCCGAGTGATCCAAATCCCGGCCTTCCCGGGCATTCCTGAAACACCCGGGGCCGGCAATGACCTGCGCAGGCCCCAAAACAAACAAAAGATTACAATGGCAGTATCAATAGAAGACATCAAGAAGCTCCGCAAGATGACCGGAGCCGGCATGATGGACTGCAAGAACGCCCTTGCAGAGACCGACGGCGACATCCAGGGCGCCATCGAAATCATACGTAAGAAAGGCCAGGCAGTGGCCGCCAAGCGTGAAGACCGCGACGCAGCCGAAGGATGCGTGCTCGCTGAGACCAAGCCCGGTTTCGGCGCAATCGCAGCCCTCAAGTGCGAGACCGACTTCGTGGCCAAGAACGAGTCGTTCCGCGCCCTCACCAAGACCATCCTCGACGCAGCCGTGGCCGCTTCGGCCAAGAGCCTCGACGAAGTGAAGGCGCTCAAGGTGGACGGCCGCACTGTTGAAGAGCTCATCACCGACGAAATCGGCAAGACCGGCGAGAAGATGGAGCTGGGCGCATACGAATGGATAGAGGCCCCGACCGTGGCCGCATACGAACACCTCGGCAACAAGCTCGCCACCATCATCGGCCTCACCGCCGAAGGCATCGACCCCTACGTCGGCAAGGAAGTGGCAATGCAGGTAGCCGCCATGAACCCCGTGGCCGCGACCCGCGGGCAGGTGCCCGCATCCCTCATCGAGGAGGAGAAGAACGTGGCCATCGAGAAGACCAAGGCGGAGCAGGTGCAGAAGGCCGCCGAGGCCGCTCTCCGCAAGGCCGGACTCAACCCCAACCACTTCGACAGCGAAGACCACATAGCCTCCAACGTCGCCAAGGGCTGGCTCACTGAGGAAGCTGCCGAGAAGGGCCGCGCCATCATGAAGGAAGCTGCCGAGAAGAAGGCCGCCAACATGCCCCAGGCCATGATCGACAACATCGTCAACGGCCGCATCAACAAATACTACAAGGAGAACGTCCTCGTGGAGCAGGAATACCACCGCGACGCAAAACTCACCGTGGGCCAATACCTCGAGCAGACCGAGAAAGGGCTTACCGTGGCTGAGTTCCGCCGCGTGAACCTCAACCAGGACTGACACTGACTGCAGCCAGCCGCGGCAATCCGCGCCTGACCCGGCATATATGCGTCGGCACCGTTCAGCAGATGAACGATGCCGACGCTTTCCGTGTTTACACACATATAGTTGACACGTATGCAACAGATATATGTGCAACAGATATATGCACAAGCCTCCCTCCAAGGACAGGCTTAAAAACACACTGATAAAACACACCACCGGCCTATGCACGCATCCACCGTAAGCCTCATTCTCCGTATCCTCGCCACGGTTCTCTGCGCCGTGGCGATTGCCATAGCCCTGCGGAAGGCCGTCAAATCCGGAAGCCGGCGCAAAATCGCAGTAACAGTGATTGCCTCAGTGGTCCTCGCCGCCTGCGCCATCCTCCTCATCCTGATATGACCGGTGCCGCCAGCCGTTGTTTCTCACGAACAATCAGGAAAGTCAAGTCTGATGGTGTGTCCAAATCACTATTCCGGTTTTCCGGCCGGTTTCCCCAGAGAGGTCTGGAACGAGGCGCATAGCGGGCCATAAAACGGTTGAAAGGCCGGAAACATGTGGTGATAGCCAGTTCCCCCAATTCCGGCGAGGCAGGGTCGCTTCCCGGAAAGATAGAGGCCAACACTCCTATGTCGCACTCCTGCACTTTCGACATCTCGAAAGCCCTCAACGTCAACGGCAAGCCGATCATCCGCGGCGAAGCCACGCTCAGAGCCATAGGCATCGTCATCGACGCCAATAAGGGAAAGGTGATCAACTGCAACTCGTCGCGTCCGATTCCTACGGCCGGAATCGGCGACGTGGCCGCAGACCCGGCGGAGACTGTTGAGACCGTCTACTACGACCTCGCCGGACAACGCGTGGCAGAACCAGGAAGGGACTCTACATCAAGGTGGAGACGCGCTCCGACGGCTCACGCACCTCTTCCAAAGAGATGCGCCGGTAATCCTGCAAACCTGAAACACATAATGAGGCTGCGCCGTAAACCTTGGTGGTTACGACGCAGCCTTTCGTTCAAAGCAAAGCTCCGGGAGCTTTTATGTATGGGGACACGTTG
>PDYJ01001602.1_pt1 | contig 16018 bp, 16 predicted proteins | sample 1430841 | NCBI WGS metagenome assembly PDYJ01 (sample SAMN07237672, study PRJNA390542) | Gut metagenome, whole genome shotgun sequencing project. | isolation source: fecal pellets | host: Mus musculus | place: USA: New York, NY | collected 2016-10 | reverse complement strand
GCCTTTCGGAACACCTTCCGGAAAAGCTGAAATCTACTCTTTCAAGAGCCTTTCAAATCCAGCTTGTTCAAAGGCCGTTTCCCTATTACCGGATATGTTCCGGCACCGGCTTACACGGCCCCGAAACCTAACAGCAACGAATTTGTTTTGGTGTCTGGTAAGAATTGTCAAACCTGTTCCGGCTTGAACATGTTTACGGAACCCACTCGATATTTAGGCGACAGGACTGTCTGGATAAATCCGGAAGATGCTGCAAGGTTAGGCATCAAGAATCATGAGATTGTCGAGATCGAAGGTATTGATACCAAAGCAAAGGGAAGAGCTGCTGTTACTGTGACTAAAAAAGTTATTCCGGGAGCCGTCTTCGCATTCGGATTCTCCGGCGGCGTGAGAACAAAGAACTTGCTCGATCCTAACTATCAATTTGTCAAAGAAGGAATTAACTCCCATTGGTTCGCCACGGGATACGCTCAGCCCTTCTTCGGAAACGTGGCTAATAACTGCTCTGTTCGAATCAATAAAGTGAGAGGCTAGAAATGGCTGCAAAAACAAAACAACTCGCACATCTATTTGATGCAACCCAATGTATCAGTTGCGGAGCCTGCATCTTGGCCTGCTCCCAGACTAATTTTCCGGAAATGATGAATAGAAATATTCCGGGGACAAACCTGCCGGCTTCCAATATCAAAGTTTATCGATCCGAAACCAACCGTCCGGTTAATCTTCTTGTTCAGTGTCAGCAGTGTGAAAATGCTCCATGCGTAAAAACATGTCCGTTCGGTGCCAATTATTACGATGAAAACGGCTTGGTTCGTAACGACCCAAGCAAATGTGTCGGCTGTAATTACTGCATTGCCAGCTGCCCGTACGATGCCAGGTGGTCTCATCCTGACAGCGGTCTGCCGGTTAAATGCATTAGCGAAGGCTGCATGAAGCTGATTCAAGACGGTCAGCAGCCGGCCTGTGTTCAAGCCTGTCCTGCTGAGGCTAGATTGTTTGGAGATGTTCTTGATCCAAAGAGTGAAATTTCTCAAAAAATTGCTTCATGCCGTACAGAATTGCTTATGCCTAACAAAGGCACGAAGCCTAACTTTTACGTAGTGGTGTCAAAATGATTGAATTAACCTCACTTACACCTCAGCTTCAAGCCGCCCACTGGGGTTGGACAATTGCAATATTCCTTTGGCTTGTTGGTTTAGCAGGCATGGGATTCTTCTTAAATTACTGGATTCGTCAAAAAAACTTCGTATATGTTTTGACTGTTTCAGGCATCGTCGGCACTCTCTTGGTCGTCAGCCATCTGGGGCGCATGCTGAATTTACCGATCGCAGTATTTAGCTCCTTAATGGATTTGGCCCTCAATCTCCAGTCGTGGATGCTGATCGGTATCTGCTTACTGTCAATCTTGTGCATTGCTTCTGTCTTTTATTCTTTTATTTGCGCTGGCATTTTCTTCAAAGGAGAGAAGTGGCAGGCAATGGCACAGTCTGATTGGTTTAACGGCATCTTTGCATTGCTCGGTGTGTGCTGCACGATTTATTCAGGCTTCTTGTTGACTCAAGCTGTAGGCATTTCTCTTTGGAATACCGCTTTGATTCCGTTGCTGTGGATCATGTCCGGAATGGCAAGTTCCATTGGTTGCATCGAATTGCTCATGATTTTCAAACTGATTAATCCTGATACTGTCCGCTGGAGCCGTAGAACCGCCTTCTGGGTTGAAATCGCCGAACTGTTTACAATTTTTGCTTTCGTCCATGTTGCTTTAGGTTCCGCTTTGACCGGAGCAAGAGCCGGTGCCGAAAGTCTTATTAGTGGACCGCAGTCTACGATGTTCTGGTTTGGCGTGATCATCTTTGGTTCAGTGATTCCTCTTTTGCTGAATTTGCTGACCAGAAGTCACAAGATTTTAGCTTGCAGTGCCGTCCTTGGTATTATCGGCGCACTCTTGCTAAGAGCGTCAATCCTCTTTGCGGGCTATTACGATCCAATTATTTTCTAAGACCGTCGCTTTGAGAACTATCGGCCGCTTTCGAGCGGCCTTTTTAATTTTTGCAAACAAAAAACGTTATGCCTTATGAGAGCCTTCTCTGGGAAGGTAAAGTTTATGTTCCAGAATATAGTTATGGACGTTTGGATCGAGACCAACAATAGATGAGCTTCGAGAAGGTTCTTGAAACAGAATTTGTCGAATCGCAGAAGAAGAGACATCCTGTTCCGGAAGATTCAGAAGGAAGATCCCCCGAACGCTGAGCAGTTTTTAGAGTCGCTTGCAGGTAAGACTTTGTATTTAGCCTTATACGGATCCGAAAAGGCTATCCCGTTTCTCTTGAAAACGGCTAAGTTTGTTAATTCTGGAAATCTTTGCCACTGTACCCAGGTAGTCAAATTCCTCCACTGATCGGCCCCCATTACAAAAAATAATTTGCAATCCAGACCGAATTGCTTTCTGAAAGAGAAAATTGTATCAATGGAATAAGATTGCCCTGCGCGCACGAGCTCCCGAGTATCAATTTTTAGATGAGAGCTGTAAGGAGCGCACGCAATTTTTAGCATTTCGAGACGATCTTCATCGGAAGCCCTGGCAGTTTTTTGCCAGGGCCGGGTAGGGACTAAAAAAAGTTCGTCAAGATTCAGCTGCAATTTTGCTCCTAAGGCCATTTGAATGTGGGCCGAGTGAACGGGGTCGAAACTTCCGCCGAAGATGCCGATTCTCATAGAAACTATTGAGCCTTAAGAGGAATGCTGACAGAGATGATCTGATCGACCGTATCATTGTCGAGTTTGATGCCGAATAAGCCTGCCTCATTGTACCCAGGGCGATCGGAGGGCAAAAGACTGAACCAATATTTCCACTGGCTTTCTTCGTTTTCAGCTGACATTTCCGGAAGTACCAGGCTCTTTAATTGCCTAGCGGTTTCATTGATGAATATGCCGTTGATTGATACTTCCCGGTAGGCCTCAGGAAGAGGTGGGCACATTTGCGCTGTGGCATTGAGCTTCTGCAGTCTCGCCTCCGAGATTTCTCCTCTGCTGCCGACAGTCAGCCAAATATTTTGAAAAAAATGGCTCGGCGGGCTCTTCCTCTTTCTCTTCTGTCTTCTTCTTAGTCTTTACTTTCTGCTGAATCTCAGGAACTGGGGCGGAATAGCAAAGGAAGGGCGTCTTATCCTGCGTAAAGTGAAGTTCTCCTCCCAAAACATGTATTGCAATAGAAAGAGGCGTTTGACCGAGTATTACGTCAAAAACCCCGAGCTGAAGATAACTGCCGATATTCTCTTTTTGATCAAAAGTCGGAGAGGCAAAATCGGCAGGATAAGAAAAAGGAGCAGGCGTTTTATCGTTGTTCGGAGGTACAACTTTCGGAACAACGGTTTGCGCAGCTGCACCGGTAGAGAAGACAGCTGCACATAAAAGAGAAAAAAGTCGGTTTTTACAATACATTTAAAGAGCGCGGTGGCCGATGTCTTTTCGGAATTGACACCCGTTAAAGTGGATCTTTTCAGCCGTACAGTAAGCTTTGTCACGTGCTTCTTTCAAAGTGCTGCCTAAGCCGACACAGCAAAGCACACGTCCGCCGGAAGTAACGATTTCTTTCTTACCATTTAATTTAGTGCCGGCATGGAAGGTCTTAGTGGAGTCGTCTTCTTCAGGAATTCCTGCAATGACATCCCCTTTACGCGGAGAAGTAGGATAGCCCTCTGCAGCCAACACCACGCCTAGGGCAGATCTAGGATCCCACTCAATTTTAACTTCATTAAGCTTGCCGTCGATGCCGGCTTGGATGAGCTCTGCAAAATCGCTCTTGAGGCGGGACATAATCGGCTGAGTCTCAGGGTCGCCGAAACGGCAATTGAATTCCAAAGTTTTTACGGTCGGTTTTCCCTCTTTATCTTTGTCAATCATCAGACCGGCATACAAGAAGCCTGTGTAGCGGATGCCGTCTTTTGCCATTCCTCTGACAGTCGGGAGAATAATTTCTTCCATAGTCTTGTCATGGATTTCTTGAGTGACGACAGGGGCAGGAGAATAAGCACCCATACCGCCGGTATTCGGGCCTTTGTCATCATCAAGAAGTCTCTTGTGGTCTTGGCTGGAAGCCATTGGAACGACATGTTCGCCGTCAACCATCACGATGAAGCTTGCTTCTTCACCAGTTAAGAATTCCTCAATAACTATTCTTGCACCGGCATCGCCTAGTTTGTTTTCGCCGAGCATAAAGTCAATAGCATCATGGGCTTCTTTGTCAGTTAAAGCAACAATGACTCCTTTGCCTGCGGCCAGACCGTCTGCCTTAATAACAATAGGGGCACCTTTTTTATTGACATACTGATGAGCTTTTTCAATATCAGAGAAGGTTTGATATTCAGCTGTCGGGATGTTGTGCCTTTTCATAAAAGCTTTGGCAAAGTCTTTAGAGGATTCCAACTGGGCTGCAGCTTGAGTCGGTCCGAAGATTTTCAAGCTTTTGCTTCTGAAGAGGTCTACCACGCCCTTAGCGAGCGGAGCTTCTGGTCCAACAACGGTAAACGCGATTCCGTTGTCAGCAGTGAAGGTGGCAAGCTCATCTAGATCTTGAATCGGAAGATTTTCGAGTTTAGGCTCTAGGGCAGTTCCGGCATTGCCGGGTGCAACATAAACTTTAGAGACGTTTTTAGATTGAGCCAGTCTCCAAGCAAGGGCATGCTCTCTGCCGCCGCTTCCAATAACAAGAATATTCATTTTGACCCTGAGATAAAGTAATTTTAGAAATTATTCAATAACAGCTGTTGTGAAAACTTGCTGAACGTCATCGAGATCTTCGAGAGCATCCAAAAGTTTCTGCATTTTTTCGCCCTGTTCTCCGGAGAGAACAGTTTCTGTGTCGCTCTTCCAGGTGACTTCAGCAACTTCGGGTTTCCAACCTTTAGCCTCAAAAGCAGCATTGACTTCTTCAAAGGCCTGCGGAGAGCAGATGACTTCAATGGCGTCTTCTTCGTCAGTGATAACATCGTCAGCACCGGCTTCCAAGGCAACTTCCATAACTTCGTCTTCGCTCAAGCCGGGAGCAAACAAGAAATAGCCGCAGTGCTTGAACATGAAGGAGACGCTCCCATCTGTACCGAGATTTCCTCCGTTCTTTGAGAGGACGTGTCTGACATCAGCAACCGTACGGGTTTTGTTGTCTGTTGTGCAGTCAATAATTAGAGCTGCACCGCCGACACCGTAGCCCTCATAACGAATTTCTTCGTAGCTGACACCTTCTAATTTGCCGGTTCCCTTAAGAATAGCGTTGTTAACTGTATCTTTCGGAACGTTGGCACCTCTGGCTTTAAGAAGAGCGAGTCTAAGGCGAGGATTGCTGTCTGCATCTCCTCCGCCAAGACGAGCGGCAACAATAATTTCACGAATTAACTTTGTCCAAATATTGGAACGCTTTGCGTCTTGACGACCTTTTCTATGTTGAATATTGGCCCATTTGGAATGTCCGGACATTCTTAGAATCCTTCTTAAAATTTAGATAAATGATTATTTTAGAGGTTTTTGCTTTGAAAATTCTTCGTCTTACAAAAAGAAAACTCCTGAAAAACAATGTGACTTCTCTAGCTGGGAGTAGGAATTAAGAAAACTTTTTTGCCAACATGTTCTCTTTTGTTCGAAAACTGAATGCTTAAGGAAAATTAATTAAGTATTAACCCTGTCAATTAATGTAAAAGTTGTGATTTTATGCCATGCTTTGCAAGATTTTACGAAACGTTTCAGAAAGCATGCAGGAGAAATCAATGAAGACGTTTGAGTTTGCCTACGGACAAGGCAAAAAAACTTTCTCTTTAGAGGAAGAAAGAATTATTAAAGAGGTAAGGACTGAACCTTTCGATCCTATCAAAGATCTGAAAGCTGCAATTCATGATGTGCTTTATCACCCGGTTGCTCTTCCCTCTATCGATCAAATTGTTCGGCCCGGTCAAAAGGTCGCTTTTATTTGCAATGATTTGACCCGAGTAGCAAACTCATTTGAATTCATGCCTATTCTTCTTGATGAAATGAACAAGCTTGGCGTCAAAGACGAGGATATGCATATTCTCTTCTCTCTTGGTACGCATCGAGCCATGACTCATGAAGAAATGATTAGAGCCGTAGGCGAAAACGTAGCTTCTAGAGTAAGGATGTATAACAGCATCTCTACCCAGACAGAAGACTTCAGATATTTTGGAACCACTTCCCGTGGTACGCCTGTCTGGATCAACAAACATATTTGCGATGTTGACCACGTTATTTTGACAGGAAGTATCGTTCACCACTACTTCAGCGGTTACGGTGGCGGCAGAAAAGCTATTCTTCCGGGCTGTGCAGCTATGGAAACCGTTAGAGTCAATCACAGTTTTATGCTTCAGCCGGAAGCTGCTATCGGCCGGATGGATGGAAATCCCTGCTATGAGGATCAGGTAGAAGGTGTAAAGCTTTTTGCTAAAGGACGCTCTCTTTTCTTATTTAACGCGGTCCTCAATGCTCATCATCAAATCTTGAAAGTATTTGCGGGAGATGTATTTAAAGCCCACCGGGAAGCTTGCAAATTTGTTGATAAGGTTTACGGCTGCGAAATTCCAGAATTGGCTGATATCGTGGTTGCTTCCTGCGGTGGTTATCCGAAGGATATTAACGTCTATCAAATGCAGAAGACAATGGATAATGCCGTCTGCGCGGTAAAGCAAGATGGGGCTGTTATTCTGTTTGCCGAATGTGTCGAAGGAAGCGGCTCTCAGGTGTTGGAAGAAACCTGCAAGCGTTTAGGTTCTCCGGATGCTATCAGAGCAGAATTAGAGAAGAACTTCCAAATCGGAGCGAACAAAGCTTTTGCGGTGACGCGTCTGATGAAAAAAGCCAAGTTCTATCTCGTATCTAGTCTCGATCGCAAGATGGCTAGAGAAATGTTATTTGAAGGCGCTTTTGATACTTTCGAGGAGGCGCTCGCCGCTGCTGAAGTAAAGATCGGCAGAAACGGTAAAGTTATTCTCATGCCTGAAGGAAGCTTGACGGTACCTCGTCTTGAAGAGAAATAATCTACTTATTTCTTGGTAGAACACAATCTTTACTTTTAGGGAGAGACGGACAAGTAAATCCGTCTCTTTTTTTGTGTGCTCGGCATGAGTGCAATCTAAAGGGTGAAAGTCCCGAGCTCGCCCGCTAGTGGGAAGAGCTAGCGAATCTGCAAGGTGTGTGCAGTGATGTACAGGCTGAAAGAAGCAGATAGCAAAACCTTGAACTGACGAACAGAAATCGTCTATAGGCAGGCGCAGAGGATGAGAATGCAAAATAATTCGAAGTCCGAAAACTAGCCGGAATCTGCGAATGTAAAGACGGCAGTTACATGAGGTGAAAGAGTGCACTCTTACCCGAGGAGGTCTTGTCAGCTCCGACAGGGGTAGTAACAACGAATGGCAAGAAGTCAGCAGAGGTCATAGTACCCAAGAGTAAGGGGGAAGGACCGAACTAGTAAACCGTGAAAGGAGGAACGCTGCAAGGCAAGAATGGAAAAAAAGGAAGTACACCTAGGCTCTGAAGGATAGTGCGGAACACGAAAGTTAAGAGCAAAGGAGTTCGATGACACCAAGCAGACGGAACTTATGAGTAGCGAAACATTTGGAGAAATCACGCTCGAAAGGATACTCGCCAGAGGGAACCTAATGCAGGCTCTGAAGAAGGTGGAAGCAAATAAAGGTTCATGCGGTGTTGACGGCATGGAAACAAGTGAGCTGAGAGCCTACTTCAAATCAAACCCTGGGAAACTTACAGAGCAAATTCTTCAAGGTACTTTTAAGCCCTCGCCTATAAGGAGGGTTTACATCCCAAAAGACAACGGGGAGCAACGTCCCTTGGGGATACCCACGGTAATCGACCGCTTTGTGCAACAGGCAATAGCCTTAGTACTGAGCGAGGAATACGAAAAGATTTTTGTGGATCACAGCTATGGGTTCAGACCCAACAGGGACTGCCGGCAAGCCGTAAGGCGAGCTATGGAGCATATTCGAGAGGGATACGAATGGGTAATCGATATCGACCTACGTAAGTTCTTTGATACGGTTAACCATGATTTCCTAGTTCAACTCCTATCCAGAAGGATAAGGGACGGACGTGTAATCTCTCTAATCCATAAATTCCTTCGAGCGCCGATTAGCGAGGAAGGGAAAGTTGGGAAAGCGAATCGACTCGGCTGTCCACAAGGGGGTGTTATATCTCCCGTGTGTGCGAACGTAGTTCTTCATGAACTGGATATAAAACTCCGTGAGAAGAACATGAGAGCATGCAGATACGCCGACGACGCCGTCATCTTCTGCAAAAGCAGGAAAGCCGCGGAGAGAGCACTTAAGTGGATTAAGAAATTCATCGAGAGCAAGCTTCACCTCAGAGTCAACGAGGACAAGACAAAAATTCTAAAAGTAGGAAGCCCCGATGTTCAATTCCTAGGTTTTAGCTTCACGACTAAAGTCTCAAAGGCTAAAAAGATGAAATTCCCGCAATACCGATACTTCCCTACTGTGCACGTAAAGAAACGCAAGAAGCTCAAGGAATCCCTGAGAATATTGCTAGACAGACGTGCCCGAGGAGGGATAGACAGGATAAAGAGGAAATTGAGGCTGAAACTCAGAGGGTGGGCCAACTACTTTAAAAAGGCAGTTCCTATAAGCTGGGTTCAGGACCTAGACTCATGGATTAGGCGAAGGGTTCGGCAACTTCTGTGGAAACAGTGGAAGAAGCCGGCAAATCGATACCGTGAGCTGAAGCTAAGGTGGAACAAAGCTCCAAACGTAGAAAAATTTGCTTATTCCAGTAATCGATACTGGCACATCGTCACTTGCAGACCCCTACAAACCGGTCTAAGCAACAATGTGCTGGAATCAGAGGGATGGTACAGTTTAGAAAAGGCCCTGCGAACCGCATCTGGAACGTAGGGATGTTTACTGGAACCGCCTTGGTGCCGAACGGCATGCCAGGTGGTGTGAGAGGGACGGGTAATAACCGGCCCTACTCGATTTACTTATTTTGCTATTGTTAACATTATTTCGAAGTGTTATAGAGGTAACCGATCTTAGATATTTATCTAATAGACTTTTTTCTTAATTTTTCCGATTTATCGAACACTTCTATAGAACTATTTTTGTATAACTCCAAAAATTCAGTATCTTTTCTTCAAAACCCTAGAGTTATTGGGGGTTCTCTTTACTTATAGCTATAAAAGTCAATAACGAATAGTATTTGTCGTCTTTAACAAAATTCAAGAAATGTACCCTTATTAATTCTAAGTTAAGAAATAAATTCAGTATAAATACTTACAACATTAGTCTTATTCTTCATCCGTTTTCCTTAACTTAAACTGAACTTGGTATTTTGATTCCCCACCTGTATCGAGTACCTACTTTATACCTACAGAGGCTGATTTATTTGTGAAAGATAAGCGTTCGCTAATCGTCGCGCCTCACAAGGAGAATTTAATGTTAAAAGAGACACGATTGATAAAAATTGGGCTTGGCATTGCAGCGACAATGACAGCATTTTGTGTCCATGCTGCTAACGGCCAGCCGCTCCCGGCTCCGAAAGTTAACGCGTTGACTCAGAAGGTCTGGGATAATCCTGACGTGACCGAGCAATCAAAAGGCATCCGGACATTGCAAGACTACATCGTCCAAGAAAAGGAAATGTGGGACTACATATTCGAGAATCACCCGATCTTTGCTACCTACGGCAAAGACGGACGTGTTATCGGTACTCCGGTGATTTCTACCCGCGGTTCTGAGTATTTGGGAGAAGGCAATGCCCAGAAGTATTCTGCACACCAGCCAGGCAACCGTCCAATGGCCTCTCAGTATCGTTTAGGCCAACGCTCAATTCTTGACTTCCCGAATAAATTCGTAGGTCCTGAAAAGTGCGGCGAATGTCACGCTATTCAGTACGAACAGTGGAAGCGTTCCCGTCATGCTAAGACCGTTAGATTCCCGGGAGAACATCCTGAAGTGGATAACGATCTGAAGAAAAAGCTGTACGGAACGGAAGCCTCTATTCTTCCTGACGGTATTACAGCAGATGTCATTTACGCTACCATCGGTACACCGCGTACTAAATACGGTTATATCGACGGATGGCTCGTTCGTGGCTCCTATCACGTTCGTGACGGTCTTCTGAAAGACGGTACTGGCAGCATCGTTGCCGGCGGCAACCAGATGTCCCGCGGGTGGGCCGAATGGCTGACACCAGCAAAGGCAAAAGAAATCCAGAAGCTTATTCCTGACTTCCCGACAGAGCTTAGCCAGTTCGGTCCGTCAGCTTCTCACCAATGGGGTATGACCTCCTACGGTTCTACCTATGAAGGCAAACTTTTAGTCCAGGCCGCTTCCTCTTACTGCGAAGTCTGTCACGCCTTCAAGTTTGACTTTAAGGATAAGAGAGAATTCTTTGCTGCTTTGGGTAATCCTAAAGAGCTTCAGAAGCACACAATTTCTCGCGGTATTGCTTGTGAAGAGTGCCACGGCGAGGGCGGCCACTTGGTTGGCAATACCAACAACATGAGCACTAACTGCGATCGCTGCCATCAGCGCTTGAATTTCGTCGAAGACGAAGTCGATCGCCCGGATGCTAAGGGTAAATTGGAAAGGGCTTTCAATGCTAAGACAAAATCTTCCTGCCCGTCTTGCGGTACAGAAGGCGCACAGTTGTTCATGTCCAAGCACTATGAAAAGGGTATGCGCTGCGTGACTTGCCACGATCCTCATGAAGTTACAAGCAACGACTGGACGTCCGGTACGACCCGTCCGGCTATTCGTCAGAATTGCCAAGACTGCCATAAGGTTCAGGCGGAAATGGCCTCCAAGGCTGATACCCACAGCAAGGTCGACTGCATTGCATGTCATATGCCGTTCACAATGAGCTGCGAAAACTTCACGGCCATTCAGCGTCCGGATATGGCTGGCTTTGACGCCGTCCGCCGTTCTCACCTCTTCAAGATCATGGTCGACCCAGAGAAGAAGATGATGAACCCTGGTCCTGGACAGTCCCGTGATGCAAGTTCTAAGGGCTGGCGTATTGCTCGTGACGAAGAAGGCCACGGTTACGTTGACTTGATGTGGAGTTGCGCAAGAACTTCTATCGCTGATTTCACAGTTACAGAAGGAAAAGGCTGCCATAGCCCATTCCAGTCCGAACTGGATCAAGGTCTCATTTACCAAGATCAGAAGGAAATCTATGGTGAAGTTATGAAGTGGCAGAATCCAATTAAGGAAAGCCATCAGAAGAACGTTGACGCCATGACACGTATTAACAAGTTGCTTGAAGTCACTAAGCTGACTCCGGAACAAAGAACTGAAGCTATGCTTCTTATTGACAAGGCCGGAGAAATTATTAAGCAAGTTGAAGAAGACGGTTCTTGGGGTGTCCATGCCTTCAACTACACAAAACAGCGTGTAGAAACAGCTGAGGCATATCTCACCAAAGCCCAGTCCATCATTGACAAGGGCGGCTACAAGGCCATCAAAGCTGAAAATACAGTGACAAAGTAATTTAAAACCCAGTGTCACATTTACTTCGGACCTTCGGGTCCGAAGTGAAAACGGGACAAAAAATGATAAACAAGTTATTAAAAATAGCCGCAGTTTCTTTTCTTTGCCTTTATTCGCAAGTCAATTTTGCGGGTGGCGGCGGGGAACCGGTGGAGGCGCCGGTTTACGATGAACTTCTGAATCAGATCTCGATGCGTGAAGCAGAGATGCTTTGGGAGTCCGGAGTTCCTTTCTTTGATGTAAATACGCTTGAGATTTGGACTCAGGGATACATTCCTGGTGCTAAGTTTTTTAATGTACGAAACTGGAAGGATCTTCTCCCGAAAGACAAAGGTAAAACCATTGTGTTTTATTGCGTCAACAGACTTTGTACTGCGAGTGAAATGGCAGCAAGAGAAGTGATGAAGCTTGGCTATACCGACGTCCGCCAGATGCCTGACGGAATTGAAGGTTGGAAACTTTCAGGCCGTAAGATTGAAAGACCGTAACTTGATAAACCACATTTCTAATCCCCCACCCAAAATTATTTGAAAGAAACACTATGTCAATTTTCACAAAATCTATTTTGTCTGCTGTTTTAGCCGTCGCATTTGTCGGAACAGCTGTTTCACAAGAGTTTTCCCAAGATGCAAAGGAGTCCTACAGCCTTGGTGCTTCGTTAGGTAACTATCTTTCTTCTCAGGCTTATAAACAGTCTGAACTCGGTGTTCCTGTCAACATGGACCAGGTAATGGAAGGTCTGACAGATGCTCTGAAAAACAAGTCTAAGCTTACTGAAGAAGAGATCATCGCAGCTTTAAATACTAGGGCTGAAAAGCTGAATAAGCTTCATGAAGCTAGAGTCAAGCAGGTAAAAGAGAAAAACAAAGCTGAAAGCGAAGCTTATTTAGCCAAAAATAAAGCTCGCAAAGGCGTAAAACAGCTTGAATCAGGTCTGCAATATGAAGAACTTCAGGCTGGTACAGGAGCTGCTCCGAAGGAAGAAGATATAGTGACGATGGACTATGTCGGCAAGCTCGTAGACGGAACTCCCTTCACCAATTCTGAAGGAAAGACCGTTGAGGAAAAAGATGTTGTTATGACTCTTATCCCGGGCTTTAAAGAAGGTCTGTATCAAATGAAAGAAGGCGGCAAAGCGATTTTTGTTATTCCGGCTAGCCTGGCTTATGGCGAAGAAGGAGCAGGGCCAGTTCCGCCGGAATCCGCTTTAATTTTCGAAGTGACATTGAAAAAGGTCGAAAAACCCGGAGCTAATAAATCTGCCGATGGGCAATTGCCGGCTGGACATCCTAAAGTTGAAGGAAACCGTCCGAAGATGGCATGGCCGCACGGCTAATGAAATTACTAAATCTAATGAAGGGAGCTTTCTCGACATTAAGTTTTAGAGGTTCTGAAGCAATCCATTTGCGTAAGCAGCTGGTATGAGTTTCAGAGCACTTAGCTCAAAAGAATTATTGACAGACCAATCTCGTCCGTTATGGAGAATCACCGTGAGTAAAAACATCGATAGAAGAACATTTCTAGCCGGTACAACCGCGGGTTCCTTAGTTTTGTTAACCCTGGGAGGCTGTAAACCCGGAGACGACAAAAAGGCAGCCAACACTGCAGTTCAGACTGCGGTAGCAGCAGAGTCAGGCAGTGTCCAGCCTCATCCAGTTTATGGAATGGTCTTTGACCAGAATAAATGTATTGGATGCGGCGAGTGTAAGGATGCATGTAACGAAGCCAACAATCTTCCTCCCGGAATTTCAAGGCTTTTGTTGGAGCGTCAGACCACCCATATTCCGGGGACAACTTGTCCGATTTGCGGAGGTCCCGGAGACTGCGACTGTGAACGCGTTTATGTTCGAGTTTCCTGCCAGCAGTGCCAGGATGCACCTTGCGTAAGAGTATGTCCTACCGGTGCAGCGCACCGCGATCCGAAGACAAATATCGTGACTATGGATCCGGATCGTTGCGTAGGCTGCAAATACTGCATTGCGGCATGCCCGTACAATGTCCGTTTCATCAATTCTCAAACTAAAGTTGCCGATAACTGCAACTTCTGTTTGGATACCAGGTTGAGTAAAGGGCTGGAGCCTGCATGCGTTAACGCATGCCGTCATGGCGCCTTATATTTTGGCGATCTAAATGACCCTCAAAGTATTATCAGCAGGTTGCTGCGTGTCAAGGATACGGTACGAATTCGTGCTCATTTGGGAACGGATCCGAACCTGAGATATGTCCCTGTCACTAAACAAGGAGTCTGATTATGCTGGATTTCACTATTGGTCTATCCGAAGGCGTAGCCTGGCCGTGGCCGATTGCCGTATATCTGTTTTTAGCAGGTATTTCCGGAGGTGCTGTAGCTATCGCTATTTGCTTAAATCTCTTCCGAGGAACACATCTAAATACTCCGATTATGAAAGCAGCCAGCTTGATCGGCTTTATTACGATCGTTCTCGGTATGATCTGTCTTGTCCTTGACTTGACTAATCCGCTCTTTTTCTGGCGTATTCTTGTTTACTACAACCCAACCTCAGTGATGAGTATCGGCGTGATGGCACTTCTTTTCTACATCCCGTTGGTATTCGTATTGATGTGTGTTTCTTTGCAAACAGAAATTACGTCATTTAGCTGGCTCAAGTGGCTTGACCCATTATTAGTTTCTGTGCCAAATTTAGAGTTATCTTAGATTGGCTGGTTCTAATCTTGGCCATTGCAATTTGTGCCTATACCGGATTCTTGATTTCTGCTCTTATCAGATTCCCTCTGATCAACACTGCTGTTCTTCCTGCTTTGTTCGTTGCTTCCGGCTTTTCTGCCGGTTGTGCAGCTACCAAGGTTCTTGCAGCTTGGTTGTTTGTTGCAGATCGTCATGGAAAAGATCTTCATGTCCTTCACGCTGCTGAATGGCCGATTATGGCGGTCGAAGCAATGTGCTTGTTGATGATTATGGTTGCTCTGGTCAGCGGCAATGCTGCTGCTCAAGCTGCTTCCGTAGCCTTTACAACAGGTATTTGGTCACAGGTATTCTGGATTGGGGCCGTGGGCGTTGGTTTCCTCGTTCCATTGGCTCTGAGTTTCTTCGGAAGCAAAGCATTCAGAGACAGTGCGGGCGCTTTCTATACATCAGGCATTGCGGCTATCTGCGGCATGATGTGCTTGCGTCTCTTCATCATCTACGCCGGCCAGATCAACGGCATGTAATTAAAACAACTCTGTGCTTGGAACACTTTCTCAGCACAGAGTTCTTCTTTTGGAGACCTCTCTGCACCGTGTAATAGGTGAAAAGGGTTAGAAATAACTTATGAAAAAAATCTTTAGTCTTTTAGCCGCCGCTGCTTGTGTCTTAGTTATCGGAGGCTGTTCTTCAGAAAAAGATACCAAAACTTTTTCTCCTGCGGCTTTTACAAAACATGACCGTTGCCTTATTTGCGGCATGGTTATTCTCAACTATCCCGGAGCCAAGGCTCAGGTTTATGTAAAGGGTGAAAAAGAGCCGCTTAAGTTCTGCTCAGTAAAAGACGGTTTCGTTTATTCCTTGCAACCGGAAAATGCCAAAAAAGTAGAGGCTTTCTTCGTGAGTGATTTCGGAAATACCAAAGATGCTCCTTTACACGAAAAAATGCTCTTAGCTGAAAAAGCCGTCTATAACGCCGGCTCAGACGTCCGAGGAGCAATGGGTAAATCTATCCTGCCTTTCGCAAACAAAGAAGCAGTTGAAAAATTTACCAAAGAGCATGGCGGCAAAATCGTTAATTATTCTGAAGTTAACCTAGAACTTCTGAAGTCATTAAAAGGTCATTAATGACGTTAAGAGTTTTCGCTCTTATCCTTGCGCTTCTCGCATCAGCTGCCGGAAGCGCAGAATTGCAGGCGGATTCTGCAGCAAGCTTGGAAAAAGCTCTGAAATCGTCTGTGCCGGGAGATACTATCACTCTTGCTTCAGGTATTTATGAAGGCAATTTCTCGATCACCAAAAGCATTGTGTTAAAAGGAACCGAGAAAGCCGTAATTGATGGCGGCGACATAGGCTCTTGTCTGGTAGTTGAGGCTGATAACGTCACCCTTGAAAAATCTGTCTCTGCAGAATTGCGGAAAAGATTTATATGAAAGACAGAGTGGTGTTCTTATAAAAGAAGGCTTCAGCGGCATCGATATTAAAAACTTGAAAATCAATACCGCTGGATTTGGAATTCGGGCTGATAAAGCTTCAGATATCAAAATCTCCGGATGCAAGATTCGTGGATACAAACGCCGTCATGTTTTAGAATCGCGGAGACGGTGTTTATTTCAATTATGTTAAAAAAGCTAAGCTTGTAAACAACCGTGTCCTCTACACAAGAGACGGCTTTTACTTCGAAAATACAGATAACACAATATCCGAAGATAATTATTTTGCAGCTCTGCAGTATGGGATTCATTACATGTACACCCGAGGAGACTCGGCTTTTAACAATGAAGCAAAGGCGTGCATCGGCGGATATGCCGTTATGAGTTCGGAAAGAGTT
>PDYJ01002390.1_pt1 | contig 16039 bp, 16 predicted proteins | sample 1430841 | NCBI WGS metagenome assembly PDYJ01 (sample SAMN07237672, study PRJNA390542) | Gut metagenome, whole genome shotgun sequencing project. | isolation source: fecal pellets | host: Mus musculus | place: USA: New York, NY | collected 2016-10 | reverse complement strand
ACCGGTCGCCGGGTTACTCTCACCACTGAGCGCTACTATGGTATGCTCCCTTGGCGCGGGGCTTCCACCACAGTAGTCACAGCGCTCGACAGCGTCGACTGACCGACCCTCTCCGTCCGGATAAAACCCACGGAGCCCCGCAGCAACCGATGGTCGCTGCGGGGCTCCGCTTGTTGATTTATGTAAGGGCTTGGATTAGCCGTTTACCTTCTTCATGTGGGCGATGAGGTCGAGCACCTTGTTGGAGTAGCCGATCTCATTGTCATACCAGCTTACAACCTTAACGAAGGTGGGGGTGAGCTGGATGCCGGCCTTGGCGTCGAAGATCGAGGTGAGGGGGCAGCCGAGGAAGTCGGAGCTAACCACTGCGTCTTCGGTGTAGCCGAGGATACCCTTGAGCTCGCCTTCGGAAGCTTCCTTCATGGCAGCGCAGATTTCCTCGTAGGTAGCGGGCTTGGCGAGGTTGACGGTGAGGTCAACTACAGATACGTCGAGGGTGGGGACACGCATCGACATGCCGGTGAGCTTGCCGTTGAGTTCGGGGATCACTTTACCTACAGCCTTGGCAGCGCCGGTCGACGAGGGGATGATGTTGCCGGAAGCAGCACGGCCGCCGCGCCAGTCCTTCATCGAGGGGCCGTCGACAGTCTTCTGAGTGGCGGTGGTGGAGTGAACGGTGGTCATGAGGCCTTCTACTACGCCAAACTTGTCGTTGAGCACCTTGGTGATAGGAGCGAGACAGTTGGTGGTGCAGGAAGCGTTGGACACAAACTGGGTGCCCTTTACATACTTGTCCTGGTTAACACCGCATACGAACATGGGGGTGTCGTCCTTCGAGGGAGCCGACATTACCACATACTTCGCACCGGCTTCGATGTGAGCCTGAGCCTTCTCCTTGGTGAGGAAGAGACCGGTCGACTCAACTACATATTCGGCACCAACAGCACCCCAGCCGATTTCAGCGGGATTCTTGCAGGCGGTAACACGGATGGCTTGCCATTGACGATGAGGAGGCTCTTCTCCATATCGCAATCCACTGTGCCGTCGAAACGACCGTGCATGGTGTCGTACTTAAGCATGTAAGCCATGTAGTCAACGGGAAGGAGGTCGTTGATGGCTACTACCTCGATGTCGTCGCGCTTGGTGGAGGCGCGGAACACAAAGCGACCGATACGACCGAAGCCGTTAATACCTATTTTAGTCATAGTGTTCGGTTATTGATTGTTTAAATTATTGGGGTTATGATTGTTTTCGTTGATATGTGACACGCACGGCATCACAGCGCCGCATCTTTGACAGATTACGCGACACAAAGGTAAACATTTTTTTTGCTCTTGGCGTTCATTTTTATCCACCTTTTGAGGCCGCAATGCAAAAAAAATCGGCCCTTTTGCATTTATTGACATTCGATGGCGTCCCACTGGCTCCTCCCACACCTTTTTTCTCGCCTTTTATGCCTAACTTTGCACTGCAATGAATCACTCTGAAACGGAGGGCGTGCTCGTCGACCGAGGCATACGCCCTACTCCCAACCGCATCCTTGTGGCCCGTGCTCTGATGGATGCCACTCATCCGGTGGCCCTTGCCGAGCTCGAGACCGTTCTCGATACCGTTGAGCGCTCCACTATTTTCCGTGTGCTCAATCTATTCAGGTCGGCCGATCTCGTCCATGTGATCGACGACGGGTCGGGAAGCACAAAGTATGAGCTGTGCCGGAGCCGTCATGCCTGCTCGCCAGCTCATCTCCACGCCCATTTCCACTGCACCGGGTGTGGCGCAACAGTGTGTCTGCACGACACCCCGGTGCCCTCTCTCACCCTTCCGGGCGGCTATTTGCCACAGGCGGTCAACTATGTGGTCACCGGCCTCTGCCCGCGATGCTCGGCCGATGGCTCCGCGACTCAGCAATGACCCCTTAATTGCATATCCCACTATTTCTCACTACCTTTGTAACCCCCTATGCACGGTTGGTGTAAATATCTATGCCGCCCGACACTGAGAGCTGTCGGCATCGCTCTGACGGTCATGTTGTTGACCGCCTGCGCCTCGACACGCCATGTACCCGCCAGCAGCTACCTTCTCGACAAGGTCACAATCGAGTTTACCGACAAGCCTAAAGATGTCAGCGCCACGCAGCTCGTCAACTATCTCAGGCAGCAGCCCAACCACAAGGTGCTCGGATTTGCCAAGCTGCAACTCGGCATCTACAATATGTCGGGCAACGACACCGCCCGATGGCACAACCGTTGGATACGCCGCCTCGGGCAGCCTCCGGTAATTTTCTCGCCCGACCTTACCGATGCCTCGGCCAGACAGCTCCGGCAAGCGTTGATCAACCGTGGATTTATGGGCGCATCGGTCGAAGTGGACACCATCCTCGATCCCAAGCGGAAAAAAGCCGAAGTCCACTACAACATCACCGCCGGCAAGCCCCACAGGGTGCGCACGATGACATACGAGATTGCCGACACAGCGGTCGCAGCCGTGATCATGGCCGACTCGGCACGATTCACCCTCAAGCCCGGATCGCTCCTCGACCGCGACCTGCTCGACTCAGAGCGCGCCCGTATGGCCCAGACTCTCCGCAACAACGGCTACTATGCCTTTACCAAAGACTACATCACCTTTCTCGCCGACACTGCAGCCGGAAGCTACGATGTTGACCTCACTCTCACCGTCAATCCGCCGCGCGCACAGGCCCCGCAGCCTTCTGTCGATATAGTCGAGGAGATCGAGGCAGGGATCCCCGAGCCACCTGCTGCCCCGCAGTCCCACCGCCAGTTTACCATAGGTAAGGTATATTTTATAACGGACTATACACCCGGACGGACACCCACAGCCGAAGAAGCCGCCGCGCGCGACACTGTGGTCACCTCATCGGGCATTGCAGTGGTCTATGGCCCTGACCGCTATATTAAACCCACCGTGCTCGAAGACCAATGTTTCCTCATCCCCGGCGAGAAATATGATGCCAGCGAGGTCGACCGCACCTATGAGAGCTTATCGCGACTGTCGCTTCTGAGGTCGATCAACATCGATATGCGCCCCACCGGCCCCGACACCGTCGACGCATTCATCATGCTTACCCGCAACAAAAAGCAAGGGGTGACGCTGGAAGTGGAGGGTACCAACTCGGAGGGCGACCTCGGATTTGGACTCGGACTCGGCTATCGCTACCGCAACCTCGGTAACGCCTCCAATCTGCTCACCGCCAAGCTCCGGATGAACTACGAAAGCCTGTCGGGCAACCTCTCCGGACTGATCAACAACCGCTACACCGAGTTTGCGGGTGAGGTGGGCATCACCATGCCCCAATTTCTGTTTCCATTCTTGAGCCGCAATTGGCGCCGCAGGGTCAAGGCATCTACCGAGACCACCCTCAGCTTCAGCTATCAGGAGCGGCCTGAATACACCCGCATCATAGCCGGCGCAGCCTACAAATACCGTTGGACCACACGCGGCGGACGTCAGCGGCGCACCTTCGACCTGCTCGACATCAACTATGTGCGACTCCCCGAGAGTACCCTCGACTTCATCAACACCATTGCCCCCACCAACCCCCTCCTGCGCTATGCCTACGAAGACCACTTCATCATGCGCATGGGCTACACATATTCATTTACCAACCGTCGCATCCCTTCGGGGAGCTTGAAAATTCCGGTAGAGCAACCTCGCATATTTAATATCCGCGCATCGGCCGAAGTGGCCGGCAACCTGTTATATGCCATCTCAGCCCTTGCAGGGCGTAAGCGCTACTACGGCACCGACCCATCCGACGTCGAGGCGGGCCAGGGCGTGTATCGTATCCTCGGTATCCCCTTCTCTCAATATGCCAAAGCCGAATTTGACTACACCCTCACCCGCAACTTCCCCGGTCGGCGCCATTCCCTTGCATTTCATATAGGTGCGGGTGTCGCCGTGCCCTACGGCAACTCCCGCATGGTGCCTTTTGAGAAGCGCTTTTATGCCGGAGGTGCAAACGGAGTGAGAGGATGGAGCGTGCGCACCCTCGGCCCCGGTCGATACGACAGCCGCAACTCGGTGGCCGACTTCATCAACCAGTGTGGCGACATACGCCTCGACCTCTCGATCGAATACCGCGTTAAGCTTTTTTGGGTGTTTGATGGCGCCCTCTTTGTCGATGCCGGCAATATATGGACCATCCACAGTTACTCCAACCAGCCCGGCGGAATGTTTCATCTTGGCGATGTGCCCGCCAGCTCGCTGCATCCTACGGAGCCGGCCTGCGCCTCGACTTCGACTACTTTCTGCTCCGCTTCGACCTCGGCATGAAAGCCCACAATCCCGCAATGGGCCAGAAAGAATGGCCCATCATCGACCCCAACTGGAAGCGCGACGCCACATTCCACTTCGCAGTCGGGCTGCCCTTCTGATTCCTTCCTGCCTTACCGGCCGGCTTCTGAATAGAGTGGCCCCGGCGCTTGATGATGCGTCGGGGCCATAGTGTAGTTGTAAGACGGCAGGGCTATTATTTGCCGAAAAGACCGCCTATTTTGCCTTTGATTTCATCGATGACGCTCTCCTGCACGCCGTCGCCGTCGAGGTCGCCTATGAGGCCTGAGCCTTTGACTTTTTCCACAATCTCCTCCATCGAGAAGTTGCTGAGGTCGATGCCTTTCAGATGCTCGGTCACGGCCGAGATGTCAAACGACCCTCCGAATTTTGAAGTCAGTTCAGACAATATGTTCTGTATATCCATATCTTTGATTATTGGGGGTTAATAGTGCTGATAACTGAAGTCAAAACATATCGCGGAGCCCGAAAGTTTATACAAAGCGACTGTGATAAGGTGTTTTTTTGCCGGATTGTAATGTTTAGGTAGATGGATTTTTATGTATTTTTGCGGTCAATATGGACTATCGCATCTATCCCCCCGAGGAGATTATCGAGACCCGAGTGGATCTCCCTCTCTCAAAGAGTATAAGCAACCGTGCTCTCATCATCAATGCGCTCACCGAGGGTGCCTCGCCCCTCGCCGAGGTGGCGCAGTGCGACGACACCGATGCCATGGTGTCGGCCCTCGCTTCCGGCGCCGACACCATCAATATAGGCGCAGCCGGCACCGCCATGCGTTTTCTCACCGCCTACTTTGCCGCCACCGGGGCGGCGGATGGGGCTGCAGTGGTGACTCTCGACGGGTCGGAGCGGATGCGCGAGCGTCCGATTGGTGCGCTGGTCGACGCTCTCCGCGCCTGTGGAGCCTCGATCGACTATGTCGGGCGCGAGGGCTATCCGCCGCTGCGCATCACCCGCAAGCGCCTCCTTGGAGGCGAGATCTCCGTGCCGGCCTCTATCAGCTCGCAATATGTTTCGGCTCTTCTCATGGTGGCTCCGTGTATGGAGCGCGGACTCACGCTCCATCTCGAAGGGGAGATTATGTCGCTTCCGTATATCAGGATGACTCTCGCCATGATGGGCGCGAGGGGAGCCCGAGCTGAGTTTGACGAGCGCGCGGGTGTGGTTGCGGTTGCTCCCGGAAGCTATTCGGCCTCGTGCGGCTTGCCTGTCGAGGCCGATTGGAGCGCTGCCGCGTTCTGGTATGAGATTGTGGCTCTCTCCGGCGGATGGGTCACTCTTGCCGGTGGCCTGAAGCGCGATTCGCTGCAGGGTGATGCCGCAGCCGCCGATCTGTTCGGACGCCTTGGAGTGACCACTTCGTGGGATGAGGTGGAGGATGGCGACGCGGAGCTTTCGGGCAATCCCGATGCCGATGCGCGCCTCGATATGGATATGCGTCATATACCCGACATGGCCCAGGCTGTGGTAGTGACGTGTGCCATGCTCGGCACACCCTTCTCGATAAGCGGGCTCGACAGCCTGCGCATCAAGGAGACCGACCGATTGGAGGCGCTCAGAATAGAGCTGCTCAAGCTCGGGGTGGCTGTAGAGATCCACTCCGACATACTCCGCGGCCTGACCATGGGCTGGGATGGCTCGCGCAGGCCCATTACGGAAGCGCCGCAGTTTGACACCTACCGCGACCACCGCATGGCCATGGCTCTTGCTCCGGTGGCTCTGTATATTCCCGGTATCACGGTTCGCGATGCCGGAGTAGTGGCCAAGTCGTATCCCGGCTATTGGGAGGGGCTTGCCGCCGCCGGCTTCACCATCGAGGAGGTCTGAGCGCAGCTCACTGTATATATTCGTCGGGAATACCGAGCTCAAGCACCGTTGGCTCCCCTTCGGCAGAGGCCGGTGCAACAGGCGGATCGTCGTTGAGCAACCGCTCGAACAGAGCCATTATGCTCTCGCCGTAGTGGTCGTTGGCTGCCCAGCGGCGGTTGAGATCGGTCCACGACGAGGCCACGCCGCGCCTCACGAGAGTGAAGCGGGGATCGACCACTCGCTCACCCTTCGGGAGCGGCAGGCGGGTGGCATAGGCATACAGATGCTGCATATGGGCGGTGACCCCTTCCTCGACCGACTCGAAAGCATGGCCCTTGACGCCAAGGCTCGTCACTCCGAGACCGCAGTAATTGTGCTGGTCGGGCGTCACCGCGGTGCCACCCGAGAAGCGAAACCAGCCTGTCTCTATCACGGCCTGACAGAGCGCCACATCGCCCCGGATGCCGTAGCGGCGACCGATGTCGTAGAAGGCGCGGGCAATGTCGGGCGAGAAGTCGGGGTTGACAGAAGCCACGAATGCCCACATTCTGTCGGCCGACACCTCTGTTGGCCCGAGAATAGAGAGCAGATTGTCGGAGCGTGAATCGGTCTTGGCCGTCTTTGCCGCCTTGGGCTGGCGGCGTCCCGACGCAAAAACCGGGGCCACGCTCAAAGTAAGCGTGGCCGCCAGGGTCAATGCAGTCAAGATGCCGCGTATGTGATGATTACGGCTCTTCATCGGTAGGGGTTGGTTCAGACAGTTTCGGCAGGCACAAGAGCTTTCTTGAGTTGCTCAAGGGCCTTGATGAGCTCCTTGCGTGGCAGACCCACATTGAGGCGCATGAATCCAGCGCCCTGGCTGCCAAACATGGTGCCGTCGTTGAGGGCAAGATGAGCGCTGTTGACAAAGAGGTCGACCAGCGCTGGCTGGTCAAGCTCCAGAGCCCTGCAGTCGAGCCATATCAGGAAAGAGCTCTGCGGGCGGATAGGCTTGATCTCAGGAAGATTGGCAGCCATCCATTCCTCTACGGCCACAATGTTGGCCTCGATGTAGGCCAGACACTGCGAGAGCCATTCCTCGCCGTGGCGGTAAGCGGCTTCGGCGCCTGTGAATGCCGGGAATGAAGGGGTCGAAAACTCGTTGACCTCCATCCAGTGATAGAAATCATCGCGCAGGGCGGGATTGGGCACCATCATCCATGAAGCGGCCAGGCCGGCTATATTGAAGGTCTTGGAGGGGGCGCCGAAGGTGACCGACACCTCGGCGGCTTCGTCGCTCACCGAAGCAAAAGGTATGTGTCGCTCGCCAAAGAGCATCAGATCGCCGTGGATTTCGTCGCTCACCACCACCACTCCGTGGCGCTTGGCCAGAGATGCGACGGTGCGAAGTGTGTCGGTATCCCACTGTATTCCGCCGGGGTTGTGGGGGTTGCAGAGTATCATCATGCGGGGCTTCTCGGTGGCAAATATCCCGGCAAGTCCTTCGAGGTCCATCGTGTAGTGGCCGTCGGGCTGCTGTATGAGCGGATTTTCCACCACCACGCGGCCATTGCCCACAGTGAGGTTGCGGAATGGGTGATACACCGGAGGCTGAATCACAATCTTGTCGCCCTTGGCGGTGAAGTGGTTGATGGCATAGCCGATGCCGCGTACTATTCCGGGCACGAAAGCGAGCCATTCGCGTCGGGTCTCCATGCCGTGGCGCTTGCGGAGCCATGCCATCACGGCCTCCCACATGCTGTCGGGGGTGGAGCAGTAGCCAAGCACGGGGTGATTGCAACGTGAATTGAGAGCCTTGTTGATTTCAGGACATACGGCAAAGTCCATATCCGCAATCCAGAGAGGTGTGACATCGGTGCGGCCAAACATCTCGGGAAGAGCCTCAAGCTTCATCGCGCAAGTGCCGCCACGGTCTATCGGGGTATCAAAATCGTAGGTCATAGCAGAATCGAAGGTATTTTTTGCAAAAGTAGGCAATATTTTGCAACTCTTCAAGCAAAAAAGGCTCATTCCCACACAAAAGCCCCGCATGGCTGTCGCAGCGATGCGGGGCGGTTGATTGTCATGAAAAAAATATGTCCATGATTTGAGGAGGAGAGAGAGGAGAGGGGGCCCGGCGCGCTGTGTCGCCGGGCGGGGTGAGAGAGAGGAGAATGACCCCTGGGTTGCCGACCGGCTATCTGTCAGTCGGCGAGGTCTACAGCGTAGTATTTTTTCTGCCCGAGGGATAGAATCCAGTGATAAACATCACCTTATCGTACTCCTCGGCCTGCATGATGGCTTTGTAGATACGCTCCACATCGTCGGGCGAGGTGACGCGGCCATTGTTTATGTCGACAATCACGAACCCTTCGCGGATGCCGGCGTCGCGGAATTTGCCGTCGGCCACTTCTGTCACCTGGAGGCCTGATCGCAGATTGAGCTGCTTGAGGAGATCGTCGGAGGCTTTCTTGAATGAGGCTCCGAGCGACGCCACATTGCCGGCTTTGGTGATGGAGGTGTTGCCCTGCGAGTTGCGGAGAGTCACCTTGGCTGTGCGGTTCTTACCGTCGCGTATATACCCCACGGTAACGGTGTCGCCGGGACGGTGACGTGCCAGCTGTTCCATGAGCTGTGCGGCAGTATGGGTGGGGTTGCCGTCGATCGAGATTATAATGTCGGCGGGCTCAATGCCGGCGTCGGCAGCCGAGCTGCGCTCTGTCACCTCCTCAACGAGGATACCGTCGTTGATGCCTGTGATTTTCTTTTCCTTGACAAGGGCGGGGGTGAGCTCGCGGTACATGATGCCGAGCACGGCACGCTGCACCGCACCATACTGCTTCATGTCCGACATCACCTTGGTCACGATCGACACAGGAATGGCAAACGAGTATCCGGCATAGTTGCCCGTCTGAGAGTATATGGCGGTATTGATGCCTATCAGCTCTCCGTCGATATTGACAAGTGCGCCACCCGAGTTGCCGGGATTGACGGCGGCGTCGGTCTGGATGTATGATTCGATGCCCATCGGTCGTGAGTTCTGGGTCGACGAGATGGAGCGGGCCTTGGCCGACACGATGCCGGTGGTGACGGTGGAGGTGAATCCGAAAGGATTGCCCACTGCGAGCACCCATTCACCCACCCGGAGCGCATCGCTGTCGCCCATGGGTATCACCCGGAGTGAGTCGGCTTCGATCTTGATGAGGGCGAGATCGGTAGCGGCGTCGGCTCCGATCACGGTGGCATTGAAGGTGCGGTTGTCGTTGAGCGTCACTTCCAGACGGTCGGCGCCGTCGATCACATGGTTGTTGGTGGCTATGTAGCCGTCGCTCGATATTATCACACCCGATCCGAGTCCGAGGGGCTGCTCGCTGTCGGGTTGCTGTTGCTGCCTGCGGCGCGGCTGCACCTGAGGCGAGCCAAAGAAAAATTCAAAGAAAGGGTCGGAGAGATACTCCTGCGGCACCTGGTTGCTGCCTCTGCGCGGCGATGATCCGCCGCGGGTGGCGAAGCTCTTGATCGACACTACCCCCTCGACTGTGCTTTCGGCTGCCCGGGTGAAATCGGTATTGACCGGAGGGCGATGGGCCACACGGGTCACGAAGCTGTCAGCATCGGCACCCGCGAGGAAGGTGTCAGTTGCTTCGGCTCCACGGTCGGAGTGGTTGAGCGCAAACACGGTCAGGGCGCCCGATGCGGCGCCGGCCGCTATAGTGAGAAGGATTGATTTTATGTTCATGCTGATAGGTGGTGAATGTTAAACGTTGAATGTTAATTTAACCAACTGGCATAATTTCTGACAGCAAAAGTAGGCGATAATTTAATGGTAAAAATTTAAAAAGCCTTAAATTAACGCGATTTAATAGTCTGACCCCTATAATGTGAAAAACCGTTATCGGCCCCCGACGAAAAAAAAAGTGAAAAAAAGTGACTCCCGCCGTGCAAGGAATCGGCGGGTGGAGGATTATATAGTCAGAAACGATTTTTCTCACCTCAATTATATCCACCAATCATGACCACATCATTCATACCCATGATATCGGTTGCCATCTCGGCCATAGCGATAGGATCGCTGCTGCTTGCGAGGTCGGCCGACCGACATTCCGATCACGATGCCGACAATGACTCTTCGGCCGAAATCTGATTAATCCATCGCAATCATTACAGCAATGACTCACCACAACCCATATGTCAGGCTTACGCATTGGCTTCTTCCGGTAATGGCTCTTCTGGCGCTTGCTATGGGTGGCTGCAAGGATTTTGACCCCGATGTGGATAATATGCAGCACCAGATCACGTCCAAAACGTTCCTTGCCGTTGCCACCTATATGCCCGAAGGCACCTCAGGTTATTACTTTATTCTCGATGGATCTACTGTGATCAGAGCACTCAATGCCACCGAGCGTCTGTTTGGTGCCGACGAGCAGCGCTGCTTCGTGAGCTACCATGAGATTGGATCTTCCTACGACTATGTAGGTGCCTCCGGTGCCAATGCCGGAAAGATAAATATTATCGAGGCCCACGTCAATTATGTCAACAGCATCTACACCAAGCTTCCGCTGGAGATCGACGCCGCAGCAGCCGACTCACTCACCTCATCGTCTCCCTTGTCGATTCGCTGGGAGTGGCCCACTCTGATCCAGGACGGTTATCTTACGATCTATTTCAACTCCGACTCGGGTCGCGTCAATCTCAACGGTCTGCGGCTTTTGGCCGGTGCCGATGCCGATCATCCGGAAGTATTGGTGCTGCACTATGATCCTGAGGCCACCCCGGCGGTGTACGACGACACCAACCCGGTGATAGCATTCAACCTCAACGGTCTTGACACTCTGACCGACGACAGCTACCTCACCCTACGGTGGACATCACCGGATGGTCCTACCGACCGCCAGATCGCCCTCCACCTAAGGGGCGGCTCGGTCAGCCGCGGCGGCGAGAGCGACATCTCCCCATGGATATTTTCCTCTGAGCAATTATCTGATCTATACTAATACACAACCAAGCTCCGTTAACCCTTCGAAGCTTTTACGCAATGAAAGTCCGGTCCCGCTTATCCTGGGGCCGGCTTCAGGCGTTGAAGCAGCCCCCCGACCCTCCCACATCTTCATTCATCATGGCCAAAGAAGCCGAAATCAGCGAGATGATGCTGGCACAACGTGCCGGCAGGGGCGATATGGCTGCACGCAAAGCCATCTACACTCTCCATGTGAGGTATCTTGCGGCAGTGTGTGGCCGATATGTGGCCGACAGCGAGGATGCCCGCGATGTTTTGCAGGAGAGCTTTGTGAAGATCTTTGGTGCCATAGCTTCATTCAAGGATCGAGGTGGTCAGGGCTCGCTCAGGGCATGGATGGCGCGCATAGTGGTCAACGAGGCGCTGCGGTTTATCCGCCAGTCGCAGCGCATCACCTTTACGGAGCTTGGCGATGCCGACGGGTTTGATCCACCCGACGACAGCGCTCCCCCCGACGGCTCAATACCCGCCGAGGTGATTTACGAGCAGATACGTCTGCTGCCCGATGGCTACCGGACGGTGTTTAACCTCTATGTGGTCGAAGGCTTCTCCCATCGGGAGATTGCGGCGATGCTGGGAATCTCGGAAAACACATCGGCTTCCCAGCTGTCGAGGGCCAAGGCCCTCCTCGCATCGCGACTTAAAAAAATCCAATCTGAAAACTATTATCACCAGCTATGAACGACAACAATTGGCTTGACGATATACGAAGCAAGATGGCCGGCTTTGAGACTGAGGAGCCCGACCGTCTGTGGGAAGGCATAGCTGACCGCCTGGAGGATGTCGACGCTCCACCTGCGGTCCATGTGATGCACGCCCCCCTTCGCAAGATAGCTGGAGTGGCTGCTATGCTGGCCTTTGCGCTCGCCACATGGATGCTGCTTCCGCTTACCGACGATATCACTGCGCCGGTGGGGCGCCTGAGTTCACTCTCTGTCGCTCCGCCTGCCGATGGATATGCAGCTGTGACTGTGGCAGCCGACCCGACACCGCCGGGCGTGATTGCAGCCGTAACGACCGGCCTACACCTCCAGCCGACGCAACAGCATTCCGCTCCGCAGGCTGAGACTACCGCTGAATCCGATGCTAATCCGGCTCCGGAGCCAACCTCCGCCACAGATCCAACACCTGTGCCCCCACCTCATTCCAACCATAGTTCAGCATCCGCCCCCCGGTCGCACCGTCGTAGCTTTACACCAGCCAACCGCCAGCGCGGATCCCGCGATATGGGTAGCCGGCTTGCTTTCGGCATCTCATCGGGCGCCACAAAGATGGCCGGCAATAATGGCGCTATGCTTAAATCGGCCCCAGGTAATGACTTTGCCTCTGGCAATTTGCCTCCGATCGTGGTCAACCCCAACATACCGGTCACATCGGATATGAGCGGCGATGGTATCTCCGTCAACCGTGGACAATTGCCTGGGCCCGTAGGAGGTGTCTACGACGTTATGCCAACCAAAGACAAAGTGTCGCCCATAAAGCCGGGCCCTGAGCGACCCGACTTCGGATACATCGACCCCAACTTCCCCTCGATAGCCGGGATGCACCACCACCAGCCCGTGAGCGTCACCGCCTCCGTTGCCTATCGTCTCACACCACGCCTCTCTATCGAGAGCGGATTGAGCTACACCATGCTCAAATCCGACATTGACATGTCGCGCGATGTGCTTGGCGGCACTCAGACTCTCCACTACATAGGCATCCCCGTAGGAGTGCGCTACACCTTCCTTGAATGGAAACGCTTGAGTCTCTATGGCTCCGCGTCAGTTCTTACTGAGAAGTGTGTGTCGGGCCGTATGCGCCTCCGCCTGCTTGCCGACGGGCGCGACGGCATCCCCACCGCTACCCGCGATGTACGCGTCAAGCCGCTTCAGATGTCGGTAGGAGCATCGGCGGGCGTGCAGTTTGACCTCCTCCCGTCGCTTGGCATATATGCCGAGCCAGGCCTCAGCTACTACTTCGACAATGGCTCGCGCACCCAGACTATCTATGGCGACCATCCACTCAATCTGAGCCTCGACTTCGGAGTGCGGTTCACCATCGGTCGCTGATCCCCCATGTGCCCTTTTTAGATTATTGGAAAGCGGAGACACCCCGGCTTTAAGCCACGGTGTCTCCGCGATACTATAGGCAGATAATCTGATATGCCGATAGGTTTACGCCATATCAATTTTTAAGCCTGCAAACCGAGGAGTAGATATATTTCTCTATTTGTCTCCGTAATGTCCTCTTAGAGAGATGACGGTAACATAAACCTTATCCTCCTCAATGGTATAAATCAATCTATCGGCTTTTGTTATTCTCCTGCTCCATTTGCCGGATAATTCGCCTTTGAGTTGTTCGATCTGTCCGGTTCCGGTCTTAGGGTGTTCTTGAAGTTCGGTAAACAAATCGGCTATTTTTTTAAGCGTTTTCTTCTGCCCTGACTTTCTCCACTCGATCAAATGGTCCTTTGCTTCGTCGGATAAGATGAGTTGGTAAATCATACACCTAACAAAGCTCTTATTTCATCCATAGAGTAAGCACGACATCGTCCCGACTTTATATCTTCAATCCCTCGTCTGACTGATGCCATGTTTTCAGGATTGTCAAACCAAGGGTCGCCGGACGGAGAAGGATTTTCACTCACTTCTACTGATACCGAGTTGGCCTTATTTATGAGGATTGTCTCGATGTAATTTTTTAGGCTCTTGCCCTGCGATACAGCCAGAATGGATAGCTTTTGCAGCGTATCGACGGGGAGGTCTATATTCTTTCGTTTGATATTTAATGCTGTCGCCATAATCTATATAGTTTAACAATGCAAAGGTATAAAAATATACATAATATATACAACACGACGAATATAAATGTTTACAGATTACCCAGAGCATTGCAAGATCATGCCGGCTTGATCGAAACGCACCTTATAGTCGCCGGTCACTTTCACTTTTGCCTCAAACTCTCCTCCATATTCAGCATAATAGAAAGGAGCATCATCAACAGTAAAGCCATAGTGTGATATACGCCAGTAATCACTCTTGGGAGTGACTGCCATGGTCAACTTTCCATTGCCGATAGTCCATTCGGCCGGCTCGTTAAACCAGTTCATTTTTTCCAGGGTCTGGGCATCCAATCCCAGCGCAGTTGCTGCAAAAGCACCATTGCCAAAAGATTTTTCATTGAGATATTAAGGATTACAAAGTTTTGATTACTTTGCAAGGATTGCCCGCGGCAACACTATTGGCGGGAATATCTTTTACGACCACACTTCCGGCTCCAATCACGCAATTGTCGCCGATAGTGACGCCCGGCAGCACACATACATTTCCTCCGATCCACACATTGTTGCCAACCGTGATGGGCCGGGCATACTCTATGCCTCGGTTACGCTCCACAGCGTCGAGAGGATGCCCGGCGGTATAGAAGGCGCAGTTGGGGGCCACAAACACATTGTCGCCAAACGTGACCTCAGCCTCATCAAGAATCACGAGATTATGATTGGCATAGAATCTGTCGCCCACCGAGATGTTGTAGCCGTAATCGCAGTAAAACGGTTGCTCCACAAGAATTTCTCCTGCTATATGTCCAAGAATGGAATGGAGCATCCGGTTTCGCCCTTCTGTATCTTTGGGCCGGAGGTAGTTATAGTCGCGGCACTTTTTCCTTGCACTCCAGCCTCTCAGCGATCAGCTCGCTGTCGTAGTTTGCATCGTAGGGGAGGCCGGCAAGCATCTTTTCTTTTTCGGTCATCATCGTATTACTGTTTTGAATCATTAACTTTGCAAAGTTAAGATTAAGCCACATTTCAGGCAATGGCTATAAATAACCATTTTTCATCAATATCCCCCTTTACATGAGCCATCGAGAGCAAATCGATTCAATAATCAGCCGACAGACGTGCGATGTCGTAAGCGAGTCAGGCGTTTGCCTGCACCAACTCATCATGATGCTCACAAATTCAGTCACTTTCGGAACAAGCGTGTTGTTGGCGGTGACAAGCATTTGAAATCTTTTCAAATATTGAATATGGCCGTATTCCTGTTCCCCAAAACAGTTTGATTGGGTCATATCCAAGGAAATGCACATATTTCTTAATTAGTTTCGAGATTGGCTTTTGCATAAGACAAATCAACCTCTCCGTTTAAATTGAAACAAATTGCCTCATGATGGGCAATTCTATTTCTGAATGACTTGATTTGTTGAAGCTCATTAAAAATCGGGCGCTGTGCTAATCCTGGTGTTCTATTCGGGAATACCTTCAAAAGAGAGTTCTCACCTCCCCGATACGGCAACCTATTGAAAAGATAAGTCCAGAAACCAAATGTAACTGAAGACACAAGGCGGTCGTTTGAATATCTACCATGCCGTCTTAGTTCAGTGGCACACCTCTGTAGCTCGTTACGTTGTGGGGCAGTAGAAAGCATACCTCCATCTGTGCATTGATTGAGAATCCAATCATTGTCACCGAAATGAGCTTGATAATGTAGATTTATTGCATTACGAAGTACTACCTCAAATACATTGAGAATCCCGTAAAACTTCTGGCAAAGTTTCACGTTATGCCTATATAGAGTCAAGGCTTTGGCTCTATTGCCTCCACAGGCCGCGAGGTAGCGGTTCAATCGAGCAGGCGAAAAAGGCTTTTTCATAGTCTTTGTAATTCATTTGCGAATTTAAGTTATTATAATTTGCAAAATTACGGAAAAACTCTTAACTTTGCAACGGAATCCCCCGAGTGTCCCTGTTGAAAGACAAACCTCGGGGTTTAGTTTTTGAAATCCCGATAGTCTCTGATATTGTCAGCTATCGGTTTTTGTTTTTTATGGCAGGTGATAAAAAGCCACCGGGATCCTTTCCCGATGGCCACTTTTCCTGGCGCATGGTAAAAAGCTGTGTTTAGGCATAGAGATTGCAGAGTCGGAAGATGAAGAATTT